>Ga0310811_10000084_pt1 | contig 148582 bp, 136 predicted proteins | sample YCmetagenome_FD_207642 | JGI IMG/M metagenome (GOLD analysis project Ga0310811, IMG submission 207642) | Soil microbial communities from experimental microcosm in Duke University, North Carolina, United States - YC | ecosystem: Engineered > Artificial ecosystem > Soil microcosm > Unclassified... | reverse complement strand
CCGTTACCTGCATCGGGCAAGGCATAAGTGCCACCCGCATCGCTTTCTATTATCACCATGGCATTCAGCTCGGGATTTGATCGCTGCGAAGACGAAAGCTTAACCGTACGGCTCAGCCTGATTATCGTCGAATCATTGCCGGTGTTGATAGTACCTTCAACAACCAGGTAATTACTATCTGTAGTAATAGCAACCGGCTGGTAAGGCTTTTTACAACCAAACCATAGCAACATAATGAGCGATATGAAGATGGCCTTTCTCATTCGTCTATCCAGAAACTGGGTTTTATGTTAGTTCCTCTTAAAGTACAGTCAACGCATCCGGGTACCGAAGCGGAGTAACCTACCGGTTGGGGCGCTCCCTGGGGCTGTACCACAAAAATCGGTATTTGCAGGCCTGTATAAATATATTCCTGTACTTCGTTAACCGTGATGTTTCCCTGCGGCCTGGCAAAAAGCGCTGTATCCAGTTGGCAACCCGTATAGGGGCTGTTTGTTAACCACGCAGGCAGTTCCCGGTTGCTTATAAAAATACGAGCCTGTGTTGATGTGCCCGCCGTAATATAACCAAGTACGGGTTCTGCAGGGTTTGTGATGCAGTGGATGTTGCCCGGCAACTCAGACGGCTGTGCATCGAAAATGCTGCCCAGTTGCTCGCTGTTTTTCTTCAGTTGCTGAAAATAACTAAACGCCGCAGGGGTTAAGGCATATTGTTTCACCAGGATACTATAGCGGCTCTCTAACTCCTCGGCAGTGGAAGCGATAAAAGCTATCGGGTTTTGAGTTATAACATCCTGCGATAGTTTTGCCGACGAATTCAGCAAAATGGTGCTCGATTTGCTGCCGCGGTAGCATACAAATATATGCTCGTCTAAAGTGCGGCCCACTACGGTGTCCTGCGGGCTGGTTACCAGCTTCAGAAAAGAATTAAAAGCGCTATGATACTGGTAAGTGCTTTCATAGTCCCAGCGATAATACTTTGTGCTGTTAGTCGGGTCGTGCGTGTCAGCGTATATTTCTATACCATTATTTTGGATGCGGTAATAAACGCTGTCAATCGGCGGCGAGTTCCTGGCCTCGACCAGATCCGACTGGTAAGTCGTTCCCGCCGCTGTAGTTATCCTCAAGCGGTATTTGTTGGATGCACTTAAACCTAAAGGACCTGCTTTATAATAGCCGTTACCTGCATCGGGCAAGGCATAAGTGCCACCCGCATCGCTTTCTATTATCACCATGGCATTCAGCTCGGGATTTGATCGCTGCGAAGACGAAAGCTTCACTGTACGGCTCAGCCTGATTATCGTCGAATCATTGCCGGTGTTGATAGTACCTTCAACAACCAGGTAATTACTATCTGTAGTAATAGCAACCGGCTGGTAAGGCTTTTTACAACCAAACCATACCAGTAAAATAGTTAGCATATAAATTATTCTCTTCGTCATTTCCAAAAATCAGGCTTTTGTGTTTTTCCATTCAGGTGATATCGGCAATTCACACAGTCGTAATAGCCAACAGGTACACTATAGGTGCTGTCCTTTGCGATCGGGTCATATCCGGTCATTATTGGACCTAACGGTATAAAAACGCTGTCTGCCAATTCAGCCGGCACATTTTCCTTCTTTTTCCAGCCTAAACCGGTTGGTTTGCATTGCGGCGGGTCGAAGGGCCATGCTGGTAACTCAGTCCGGTCAATAAATATCCGTTTTTTTGAGATGGTGCCTGCGCTGATGTATCCGATAACAGGTTCCTTAGGGTCAGATGTGCAATGCAGGTTCCCGGTTATTCCCGATGGCTGCGCATCGAAGATAGTGCCCAGTTGCTCGGTATTTTTTTTAAGCAGCGTCCAAAACTCATAAGCTTTTTGAGTTAATGCATATTGCCTTACTATAATGCTATACCGATAATAGATCTTTTCCGAGCTTGACGATATTTGCGTTATAGGATTATCGTTTATAACATCCTCGCGAAGCTTGGCCGACGAATTCAAAATAATTGTGCTGGAATTTAATGTTATATAACAAGTATGTATTAATTCAGATGGTTTTCGGCTAATGACACGATTTGCAAAATAAAAGGGGTACGGAATGTATTTGTAAAGCGAGATCAAAGGGGTAAGAAACATGTAAGTCTCCGTATAATCCCATCGGTAAAAGTGAGTATTGTTTGCCGGATCATGCGCATTTGTATAGAAGCTCAACCCGTCAGTTGTTATGTTATATCCAAGCGTATCGATGGCCGGCGTTACTTTTACCGGTTCGTAGTCCGATTCATAAGTACGGCCGTCAACAGTTTTGATTAGTAGTTTATACTTACTGTTGTTGTCCAGGTTCAATGGTGCCGATGCGTACCTGCCGCTGTCTGTTTGAGCGAGTGGATAGTTTGCACCCTTGTCGCTCTGGACAATTACCGTTGCACCTGACTCGGGCCTGTGTACCGATCTTTGCGCAATATTTACAGAACGGTTAAGCGTTATAACCGTCGAATCCTGCCCGGCCGCTATTATACCCTCAACCACCAGGTAATTATTAGGCGCCGAAACGGCAGGGGGGGTATAATGCTTTTTGCAGCCTCCCGCCAGCAGGATTATAACCCCGACCATCATATTTATATTATGTTCTCCCGCGCTTTTCATTTCCAAAAATCTGGTCGTGTAGTGGTTCCCCGTATAGTGCAATCGGCGCATTCAACCGTTGTGGCCGTATACCCGGACGGGTTCCTGTAATCCCCTATCGGATCAAGCGCTAACAGGCCGCTTCCGGGGCGTATCAGGTTATCATACAGGTTTGTCTTTATACTGTCTATGCCGCAGGTATAAGGATATATGGGCTGCCAGGTATCGGGAAACGAATAGTTGGTTATAAAAACACGTTTCGATTGTACCGTGCAAATACTCACATAACCAATGGCCGGCAGCAACGGATTGGAAATACAATGAACATTGCCGGTCAACTCCGAAGGCTGCACGGCAAATATACTTCCAAGCTGTTCGGTGTTTTTTTTCAGTATCTGCCAATATTTAAAGCCATCTTCGGTAAGGGCATATTGTCTCAGCAGGATGCTGTATTCCCGCTCAACCTTTTCCGAGGTCCCGCGTATCATTGATATCTGTCCCTCGTAAACTACATCGTGCGACAGTTTGGCCGTTGAACCTAAAACAATATCGGGAGAAGAATCACTGCCATAACAATAATAGATATTGTGGTTCACATCGCGTTCCAAAAGCTTTGTGCCGTCAGAGTAATACAATGACGGATATCTTGCATGAAACTGCCAGGTTTCGTCGAAATCCCAGCGATAATATCTTGTTTTATCGGTAGGGTCGTGCGTATTCACATACACCTGCAGGCTGTCCTTTAATACGTTAAAGCCGACGCTATCGATAGGTGGGGTAATCTTAACGTCAACCAGGTCCGACAGGTATTCTTCACCATTCGATGTTTTTATACGCAAGCGGTATTTACGGCTGTTATCAAGGTTCAGGCCGGCGAAAGTATATTGTCCGGGCCCATTCTCATTCAGCGTATATACGCCATTGTCATCACTTTCTACAGCTACCTGTGCGTTTGATTCGGGGTTAGCCGACGTTTTGCTGTCTATTTTTACTGTGCGGCTAAGTTTGATGATAGTCAGATCGCTGCCAGGATTGATCACACCTTCAACCACCAGGTAATGAACATCGCCGGCCGATATTGCTTTCGGGCTGTATGGTTTGCGACAACTGTAAAAAACAGAAAGCACTATCGCTATAGCGCCACCTGATAAGATCATATATTTCCCTGCTGCCCTTTCCATATCATCTCCAAAAAGCTGGTTTAACGTTGGTACCGCCCAGGGCGCAGTCGCAATGATCGTTGCTGGTAACGACAAGTGCACAAGGCTTCTTACATGCACCCATCATCATTGCCGAAACAGTCATTACATATATGTAGCCCCGGGGTTCCATTTTTAAAACCGAATATTATAGTTGATAAATGGTATCGGCCTGGCAAATATGGACAACTGGTAACCGTTTATCGCCCCTCCCTGCTCCTGGAAGAAGGTAGAGTACGCATTGGCGCGGCCCGTCAGGTTATATACCCCGATCGACCACGAGTTATGGGTTAGCTGGTGCACCTTGTGGTTGCCCTCTATATTCATCGAAAGGTCGGTCCTGAAGTAATCCGGTATCCGGTAGGCGTTCCTGTCCGAATAATACACCCGTTCCGCGCCGCCATATTCGTACTTGGCTATGGGCAGCGTGATCGGCCGGCCCGTGCTGTAAGTAAGGTCAAGCGATACGCTGAACCTGTGGCTAAACCGGTAGTTGCCATTAAAGTTGAAATTATGCGGCTTGTCATAATTGGCAGGGTACCAATTGCCACCATTGATGAGCTCTCCGGCTGTCGGATCATCCTGTTTCAGGAAAGTGCGCGAATAGGTGTAACTTATCCAGCCGTTTGATTTACCAGCCGTTTTGCGCACCAGGAACTCGACACCGTAGGCCTTGCCTTTAGTGTTCACCACGTCGCGTTCAATATGCTGGTTCAGCAGCAGGGTAGCGCCGCTTTTATAGTCAAGATAATCGTCTATCTTTTTATAATAAACCTCAACCGACGTTTCTATCGTGTTTGATTTCGCGTTGCGGTATAATCCCAGTGACACCTGCTGACCGAATTGCGGCTTCACGTTAGGGTCGCTTAGTTTATAGGTGTCGGTAGGCGAGATAGCCGTGGTGTTAGATAACAGGTGAATATACTGCCGCAGCGTGTTATAGGCAGCTTTAACCGAGATGTCGTCGGTTAGGTTATAACGTGCGGAGATCCTTATTTCCGGTCCTTTGTAGGTTTTCATCACCTTGTTTTTACCATAAGTGACGCTGTCAAGCACGTTCACGCTTTCTTTTGGCAGGTTAGGAGCATAACGGTCGACAGTTGCCGGGCCAAGTGACGCGTACAGCGAATACCTTATACCGGCACTGATGGAAAAGTCCTGCGTAACATCGTACTTATCGCCGATGTAGAGGGCGCTTTCCAATGCCTGTTCCTGGGGAACTACCTGCGAAATAACCAGCGATTTTTCGCCATTTGCTTCTTCATCGCCGGGGTTCAGTTTATAATATATCCCGCTTATACCAAAATCGACCGTGTGCTTGGGGTTAGGATAATAGGTGAAGTCAGTTTTGAAATTGCTTTGATTAACGCCAAACTTTAGCCTATAGGCATCCACCGGGTTTGCGCTGCTTGTGATGCTGTAATCATAATGATCAACACCGGCCAGTATTACGCTATAAAGCTTATTGCTGAAATTGTGCTTCCATTTGATATTAGCATTTTTGTTACTGTAGGCATAGGCGGTATCACTGTTCAGCCTGAATTTGTCCTGGCTCCAGTAACCCATCAGGTAAATAGTGTTTTTATCATTTATCTGGTGACTTATTCCCAGGTTAAGGTCATAAAACGATGCCGAGCTATGTTTGTAAGCCTCCGGCAGCAAATGCAGCAGCCAGTCGGAATAGGTGGTGCGGCCGCCAAAAATGAAGGAGGTTTTATCCTTTATTATCGGCCCCTCCACAGCAAGGCGGCTGGTAAGCAACCCGATGCCTGCCGAGCCGGTGAATTTCTTCTTATTGCCTTCCCTGTCTGTTACATCCAAAACTGACGACAGGCGGCCTCCGTATTTCTCCGGTATGGTACTCTTATACAGTTCGATATTTTTTACGATGTCGGGGTCAAAAGCTGAGAAAAAGCCGAAAAAGTGCGACGGGTTATAAATGGTTGCGTCGTTAAACAGGATCAGGTTTTGATCGGCAGCCCCGCCCCGCACGTTGAAACCGGTAGTAGCTTCTCCAACCGATTGTACGCCCGGCAATGTAAGTACCACACGCAATACGTCGGCCTCGCCAAAGGCGGTCGGGATTTGCTTAATGCTTCGTATATCCAGTTTGTTGACACCCATTTGCGTGCTCTTTACGTTGGCCACCTTTTCTGCCGATATTTGCACCTCTTTAAGCGAGGTCACCTGTTCCTGCATTTCGATATTCAGTTTGCCGTCCGAATAGAGGACGATCCGTCGGCGGGTGTCTTTCATGCCCAGCCCTTTGATGATCAGTGTGATCCTGCCGCGCGGCATGGTAAGCGAATAATACCCGAACTGGTCGGTTGCGGTACCCAATTTGTTATCGGGGTTATAAATACTTGCGCCAATGATGGCCTCGCCGGTTTTAATATTACGCACGTAACCCGCTAATGTCGAATTGCCCGGTTTAATGGTGTTGGTGCGGATGCCGATGGTATACAGTTTGTTCTCTGTAGTTGCTTCGGGAACTTTTGCCTGCTTCTCTTCCGTATAATCGGTTACCGCAGCGGTTGCAGGGGCAGTGGACGGTTCGGTATTAAAAAAACCCGGCGCCAGCGTTGCACTCACCTGCCGGCCTTTGGTCAGAAATACAAACTGGTCCCTGATGGTGTAATGAAAATCGGTTTTTTCAAAAGCCATGTTCAGTACGGCCTCAAGCGTTTTGCCGGAAGCTTCCACCGTAACCTTCAGGCTGTCAAACTGTGGCGGGTTGTAATAGAAGTGATAGCCGGTTTTCGACTCCAGGTCTTTTACCACCTGCTCTATATTCGCCTGTTGAAAATTAACGCTGATCGTTTTTTTATTTACATCCTGTGCCGTGGCCAGTTTGAAAATAAGTGCAAAGCACAAGCTTAAGAAGTAAACTTTTTTCATCAGAATGATTATTCGTTCAATAATTTGAGTTTGGTGATGTCTTTTGGTAGTTATTATAACTTATCGTAGTAGGAGGCAACTGTTGCCATAACTCCTTCCGGGTCGCGGCGGAATTTCAGGTTATTGTCCCTCATGTATTTTTGTATCACTGCTTTTTTGTCCTTCATTACATCAAGAAATGACCCCTGGCTACTTACTTTATAATAAGTGTTTCCTTTTCGCATGTAGTAGGAATGGTTTTCCAGGAAGTAGGTTTCGAGCGTTGCGCTGATATTGGTGGAGTTTTGGATCGTTTTTACCCTTTTTGCCAGTACTTCCACTTTATTGCCATTATACAACTGGTCGTAGAACCCGGTTGTTATGCCCGACCTGTCGTTAACCAGCGAATCGGCATTCACGCGGACAAAGCGATGCCCCGAAAAACTAAAATCGTGTACGCGATCCTCCAGTAAAGCGTATGCGGTAAAATGGTTGTACAGCAATACTACCAGTTTATCCTTATAAATATCATACATCATCGGCACGCCTTTGTACACAAACCCGTCGTACGTAACCTCGCCGGTGGCCCAGGTCTCCGCATCCAGTGGAAAAAGCGCATTGCCTTTTATACTGCGATCATAAGGAAAGTACTCCATCCCGTTATATAGCCGCGACTGCTGCCCTGCAGCGAGGTAAAAGTTGGAAACGATGGCGTCCTTGGCGCTTTGTAAGTTTGAACTGTCAACCCGGGCTTCCTGGCCAAATAATTTGCCGGTTAAAAACAGGCAACTCAGGAACAAAAACGTTTGTTTGGAATAGGTTCTTTTCATGCGACAATAGTATTTTTAGGCTAATGGAAACGGAAAGTACGGTACTTCCCCTTAGAAATCAAGACGTTTTGCTAAAAACATACCAATACGTCCGGTTTCAGAAATGAAATATACTAAAAAATTAGTTAATCCAAATTTTATGAAAAAAAATTACATGCCGGAGGATAGAAAAAAAGAAAGGCGCCGGAATATTCCGGCGCCTTTCTTCAGGATAAATATTTGATGGTTTACAGCTTGCGTTTTACTTCCACATTCTCATAAGCTTCAACTATATCGCCTACTTCAATATTATTGTAGTTCAATATATTCAAACCGCACTCGTAACCTGTGTTAACTTCCTTCACGTCATCTTTGAAACGTTTTAACGATGCCAGTTCGCCGGTGAAAACTACCACGCCTTCGCGTATTACGCGGATCTTGCTGTTGCGGGTTATTTTACCATCCAGTACCATACAGCCGGCAATAGTACCAACCTTGCTGATCTTGAATGTTTCGCGTATCTCAACATTGGCAACTATTTTCTCTTCAAATGTCGGCGCGAGCATACCTTCCATGGCAGCCTTTATCTCGTTGATAGCATCGTAGATGATAGAGTAAAGCCTGATGTCGATCTGTTCCTGCTCGGCCAGTTTACGCGCACCGCCTGACGGGCGCACCTGGAAACCGATGATGATAGCATCCGACGCCGAAGCAAGCAGTACATCGGATTCGGATATCTGGCCTACGGCTTTGGATATAATATTAACCTGTATCTGCTCGGTCGATAGTTTCAGCAACGAGTCTGATAAAGCCTCTATCGAACCGTCAACATCACCTTTTACAATAATGTTCAGTTCCTTAAAGTTGCCCACTGCCAAACGGCGGCCTATCTCGTCAAGGGTAATATGTTTTTGTGTACGCAAGCCTTGTTCGCGCTGCAGTTGCATGCGCTTGTTGGCTATCTCGCGTGCCTCCACTTCGCTTTCAAGCGAATTGAACTTATCGCCCGCGGTTGGTGCACCCTGCATGCCCAGCACCTGTACCGGTGTGGATGGCCCTGCCAGTTCAACCCTTTGCCCGCGTTCGTTGGTCAATGCTTTTACACGCCCGCTGTAACAGCCAGCTAGTATCGGATCGCCAACGCGTAGCGTGCCGGCTTGTACCAATACAGTAGTTACTATACCGCGGCCTTTATCAAGTGCAGCTTCTATTACCGTACCAATGGCCCTTTTGTTAGGGTTAGCGGTCAGTTCAAGCAATTCAGCTTCAAGCAATACCTTTTCTAAAAGCTTATCAATATTAAGCCCTGTTTTGGCTGATATCTCCTGCGACTGGTATTTACCTCCCCATTCTTCCAGCAGGATATTCATTTGCGAAAGCTGCTCACGTATCTTATCCGTATTGGCGCCGGGTTTATCTATCTTATTAAAAGCAAATATCATCGGAGCGCCGGCGGCCTGGGCGTGGTTGATGGCCTCGCGGGTTTGAGGCATCACGCTGTCGTCAGCAGCTATAACGATGATCACAATATCTGTCACTTGCGCACCCCTGGCACGCATAGCGGTAAACGCTTCGTGGCCCGGTGTATCCAGGAAGGTGATCTTTCCTTTATTTTCCGGCAGGGTAACTTCGTATGCGCCAATGTGCTGGGTTATGCCCCCGGCCTCACCGGCTATAACATTTGTTTTGCGTATAAAATCGAGCAGCGATGTTTTACCATGATCGACGTGACCCATGATGGTTACTATCGGCGCACGTGGTTTCAGGTCCTTTGGATCATCCGGGGTATCCAGGTTGGCCTCTTCGTCCTGTGGTTTTACAAACTCAACCTGGTAGCCGAATTCATCGGCAACAATAGCCAATGTTTCCGCATCAAGCCTTTGGTTGATGGACACGAACATGCCCAGGCTCATACAGGTTGATATGATCTGTGTAACTGAAACGTCCATCATCGAAGCCAGCTCATTTGCCGTAACAAACTCGGTAACCTTTAATACCTTCGATTGCAGCTCTTGTTCCAGTGCCAGTTCTTCTGCCGAAGCAGCAACGTCATCACGTTTTTGCCTGCGGAATTTGGCCCGCTGTGCAAATTTACCCGATTTACCTGCTCCGCTTAAACGTGCAAGTGTTGCTTTGATCTGGTCCTGTATCTCTTTTTCTGATGGTTCTTCTTTTGGTGTACCCGGCGCGGCGTTCCTGTTCCTGAAATCACCACGTCCATTTCCACCCTGGCCCGGGCCACGGTTGCCGGCAAAGCCACCCGGACGGTTTTGACCGCCCCCGCCTTGCTGCGGATTCTGGCCGTTGCCAGGTCCGCCACCCTGCGGATGGTCCTTGCGTTTTCTTTTGCGCTTATGATCGGCTGCATTACCCGCCGTGTTTGACGACGAGGCCACCGGCTGGTTCCTCCGCGATGGGTCGACAGGTAATTGTATTTTGCCTACCACGTTCGGCCCTGTCAGCTTTGCCGCTTTTGCCCTTATCACTTCATCTTCTTCAGGCTGTTCAACAACTGGTTTTGGCGCTGGTACAGCTGCAACCGGTGGTTTTATTTCTTCCTTCTTCTCCACTACCGGTTCAGGCTTCGGAGCTTCAGGTTTTGGTTCAACTTTAGCCTCTGGTTCAGGCGCTTTTTGGATTACTGCTTCCGGCTCCTCTTTCTTTTCAGGCTGGGGGGCAGGTGCGTCCAGGTCGATCTTACCAACAACTTTAACGCCCGGCAAAGTAACCTCAGCACGTTCTTCCGCCTTCGGCTGCTCGGCCTTCGGTTTTTCAACCGGCGGCACAAAATTGGTGGCGCCTTTTATCAGGATCTCTTCGTTCTCGAAATCCCTCGACCGCCGTGGCGCTTCATTTGGTTTGTCAGGTACAAAGCCAGGCTCGTCTTTCCTGATCTTGCCGATCGCGATCTGCTTGGCTTCTTCCTTAATAATTTTGTCCGCAGCAAATTCCTTGAGCAAAGTATTGTACATATCGCCGTCCAATTTGGCCATCGGGTGCTTATCTACTTTAAACCCCTTGGAAGCCAAAAAATCGACAATGGTACCCATACCAATGTTCAGTTCTTTTACTGCTTTTATTAATTTTATTGATTTGTCTTCTGACATTAAATACTTTTTTTCTCTTTGGTTTTTTGCAAAAATACGATTTTAATTTTGCTTATCCCGTTTATTCAAACTCTGCCTGCAGAATTGACACCACTTCTTTGACGGTTTCTTCCTCCAGGTCGGTACGTTTTACCAACTCGCCAATGGTCAAAGCCAGCACTGCTTTTGCAGTATCCAAACCAATGCGTTTAAACTCGTCAATTATCCAGCCATCAATTTCGTCTGAGAATTCTTCGATATCCACATCCTCATCCTGCTCGTCGGCTTCGCGGTAAACATCTATCTCATAGCCGGTTAACTTGCCTGCTAATTTGATATTATGTCCGCCACGGCCAATAGCCAATGACACCTGGTCGGGTTTTAAATACACGGCTGCTGTCTTTTTCTCGTCATCCAGTTTGATGGACGTGATCTTGGCAGGCGATAAAGCGCGCTGAATATACAGCTGCAAATTATTCGTATAGTTAATTACGTCTATATTTTCATTTTTTAGTTCGCGGACGATGCCGTGGATGCGTGATCCCTTCATACCAACACAGGCTCCTACCGGATCGATACGGTCGTCGTACGATTCCACCGCTACCTTGGCCCTTTCGCCCGGCTCGCGAACGATCTTTTTGATGGTGATCAAACCGTCGAATATTTCTGGTACTTCAAGCTCGAATAAACGCTGCAGGAAATCAGGCGCGGTGCGCGAAATGATGATCTTCGGGTTGCTGTTTAGCATATCCACCTTGCTAACTACCGCCTTTACGTTATCGCCTTTTTTGAAATAATCGGCAGGTATCTGTTCCGATTTTGGCAACAATAATTCGTTACCCTCGTCGTCAAGCACCAAAGTTTCCTTTTTCCAAACCTGGTAAACCTCGCCGGTAACTATCTCGCCCACACGGTCTTTATATTTTTTGAATATCTCATCCTTTTCCAGCTCCAGTATCTTCGATACCAGTGTTTGGCGTGCCGCAAGTATAGCGCGGCGGCCAAAGCTTTCCAGCGTTATCTGCTCCACAAATTCATCACCAACTTCCAGGTCCTCATCTACTTTGTGGGCCTCTGCCAATTCTATTTCCAGGTCGTCATCCTCCGAAAAGCCGTCTTCCATAACGGTACGTGTGCGCCAAATTTCAAGGTCACCGTTGTCGGTGTTTACGATCACGTCGCAATTTTCGTCTGTACCATACTTTTTCCTGATCATGCTTCTGAATACATCCTCAAGCACGCTCATCATCGTGGGGCGGTCAATGTTTTTGAAATCCTTAAATTCCTGGAAGGAATCGATCAAATTAATATTGCTCATTTTGCATTGAAATTATTTGTTCTTTAACTGTAATGCAGCTATCATGAGCGTGTTTTTTTAAGCGGCTGCTCATGATGGTTTCTTACTTAAATGATATTACAACTTTTGTTTCTGTTATTTGTCCTATCGGGATAACGCTTTCAACCTGTTCGGCCTTTTTCCCTTTTTCTTTTTTTGTTTCTTCTATAATAATGGCGTCTTCCGTAAGCCCGCTCAGCTTGCCTTCCCGCTTGCTGCCATCGGCCATTTTCAATGCTAATGTCCTGCCAACGTTTTTTACAAACTGCCTTGGCATGGTCAGCGGCTGATCGATACCCGGCGAAGATACTTCCAGGTTGTAGGCAGTCTCTATCACGTTTTCCTCTTCCAGGTGAAAGCCTACATGCCTGCTAATGGCCGCGCAATCTGCTATACCTATTCCCTTGTCGCCATCCATTAATATCACCAGTTTGCCGCCGGGTTGCATTTTAACGCTCACCAAAAACAATTCAGGTTTATCTGCTATCTTTTCCTCAACAAGTTCGGTTACTCTCTTTTCGATATCCATTGCCGGTATTGTTTTTCGACAGGGGTTTGACGCTGGTAAAATAAAAGAGGGGGCTTCGGCCCCCTCGCGTTCTTTAAATTACGATGCAAATATAAGAAGTTTTATTTAAAAATCAATGGCCTTAATATCTAAAAAGCAAATCTTTATGGGTTGCCCCGCCTGTGCCTTTCTTTTTCTGAACATATTGCCATGCATCCTTCGAACCACTATAATTATAATACCTCAAAAAATAGGTTTTCCCTTTAGCGAAGGGCGTGTCGGGCGTAAAAATTACCAAACTATCCTGTATATTATAATGACCTGGCTGCTCTTTTTGAAAATCTTTCATATCGGTGTCCTTCGGCATCCGGTAAACCGGGAGTAAGGTTTGCCACACCTGGTCGCTGGTATCCCTGCCTATCTCATTGATGATCGCCCTGTCAAACCCTGAAATTTTGAGCGACTGGTGGTTACCGGTCAGCGTTATTACAATATCCTTGTCAGGCGGCTTACTGCTGCAACCAAAACAAATCAATACCAAGAGCAAAAAACGTGGCTTCATATTAATAACGCTAAGATAGTTAGGATTAATTGGTTATTGATGGCTCGTTGATTCAATAACTTAAAGTAATGACGGATTAACACAAGCGATTTGACCGGTAAATAGCCCGTTCGCAATTTTGTGCCGCTCAATAATTAATAAAATGGACGCTCATTATAGTAAACCGGCCGGATTTAAATTGGTGTTAAACCCCGCCGCCCGTAAAATAATTTTCCTGTCAGTCGCATTTTTATGCCTTTTCCCTTTTGTCAACCCGCCGCTTGCATTATTACTTGGAATTATATTTGCCCAGTTTGTCGGGCATCCGTTTGCACAGGCCAGCCACAAAATAACCGCCTGGCTGCTCAAAATTGCTGTCGTGGGTTTAGGTTTTGGCATGAATATACACAGTGCGGTAAGCGCGGGTAAAGATGGTTTTTTATTTACATCGATATCCATCGTCAGCGTGTTATCCATCGGACTTGTTGCCGGGCGTTTGATGAAGATCGATAAAAAAACATCCTTCCTCATTTCGGCCGGAACGGCCATTTGCGGAGGCAGCGCCATTGCGGCTTTATCGCCGGTTATCCAGGCGAAGGAAAAACAGATCAGCGTGGCGATGGGAACTATTTTCATCCTCAATTCCGTTGCCCTGTTTCTTTTCCCCGCAATTGGGCACAGGCTTCATTTGTCTCAAAACCAATTTGGCTTGTGGTGCGCCATCGCTATACACGATACCAGTTCGGTAGTAGGCGCGGCCTCGCATTACGGGCAGCAGGCCTTAGAGGTAGCAACTACAGTTAAACTGGCGCGGGCCTTATGGATCATCCCGGTGGCCTTTCTTACATCGGCGCTGTTCAAAACCGGGAGCAGGAAGGTTAGCATACCCTATTTCATCGGCTTATTTATCCTGGCAATGCTCATCAACACATACATACCCATTATAAAACCGTTAGTGCCCTATATCACGTCTGTGTCCAAAACCGGGCTCACGCTTACCCTGTTTTTGATAGGAACCAGTCTATCATTCAAAACGCTGAAGACAGTCGGGTTGGTCCCCCTGTTGCAGGGGGTTTTGCTATGGACAATAATATCTGTAACCTCTTTATGGGTTATAACGCATTTTTGATTTTCTGTTGTACTACTTCTTCAGCGTTTCCTCAAACAGTTTAAATATCCGTTTATATTCGTCTGTCCAGCTGCTGGGTTGTTTAAAATCATGATCTTCTACCGGGTAGGGCGCTAATGACCAGTTATCTTTATGCAACTCTATCAATTTTTGGGTTAGCCTTACAATATCCTGGAAGTTTACATTCTGATCAATCATGCCGTGCAGCATCAGCAAATTACCTTTCAGCCCATTGGCAAAGTAGATAGGCGAACTTTGGCGATAAGCTTTTTCATCGGTATAAGGAAGATTCAGGATATTGGCGGTGTAGCCATTGTTATAGTGCGCCCAGTCGGTAACGGAACGTATGGCCGCACCTGAGGTAAACACATCCGGTTCGGTAAACAGGGCCATCAGCGTCATAAATCCGCCATACGAGCCGCCGTACATCCCCACGTGTTTGGGGTTAACGCCGTATTTTTCCACCAGGTATTTTACACCGTCTACCTGGTCGGTCAGGTCTTTCCCGCCCATGTGGCGGTAAATGCCCGTACGCCAGTCGCGCCCGTATCCTGCGCTGGCGGTATAGTCAATGTCCATCACATAGTAGCCGTTATCTGCCAGCAGGTTGTTGAACATATACTCCCTGAAATAGTGCGTCCACGAATAAGTGGCGTTTTGCAGATAGCCCGCCCCGTGCACAAATACCACCGCCGGTTTAGCTGGGTCGGGGGTTTTAGGTTCATACACCCGTGCATACACATCGCTGCCGTAACGGTTTTTAAAGGTGATGATCTCAGGCGTGCGCCAGGGGTACGAGTTGAACTCCTCACTTACCGAGTTGGTGACCTTTACCGCTTTTGCGCCGGGTTTATTGGGCTGCAGGTATAGGTCGAACGGTTTATTGGTATAGGAATAGCGTATAGCCAGCCATTTCTCGTCCGGCGACAAGGTAACCTCATTGCCCCCTTTCATCGAAGTTAGTTTGACAGGCGTACCGCCGGCAACCGGCATCCGGTAATAATCCGTTACGCCGGGGTGTTCCATGTTGGCAGTAAAGTAAAAAGTCTTTTTATCTCTCGACAGATCGAGTGTTTGCACCTCCCATTTGCCGCTGGTCATTTGTTTTTTATCGCCGGTGGCCACATCGGCCACGTAGATGTGCGAATAGCCGCTCGCCTCGCTCTGGAAGTAAAAATGTGTATTATCCAGCCACCCCACATTACCCTCGTAATAAGTACCGCCTATACCCGGGCCACCAACCCAGGCATCGTCGTGCTGGCGGTCTATTAGTTTAAGATGCCCCGTTGCGGGGTCAAGCCTCATTACCCAGCGGTCCTTATTGTCATCCGCGGCTATAACTACAACTGCGTTTTTACCGTCTCCGCTCCAGAAAGGCCCTTCAATAACCACGTCCCTGTCGGCATTCCTTTTGGTGTATTCTTCCAGTTCTTTAGGATAATCCTTTATATAAGCGGGTATATCCTTTATCCCCGGAATATCGCTGATAAAGGGGCGGTAAAGAGTGTCTTTTTGGGTGTCGAAAATAAACGATTCAGAGGTGGACTGCGGGCCGCCTACCTTTTCGCGGTTTACTATATCCGCAGTAAAGCCGGTAGAAGTAACGAAATCAGGCACGATGGTCCGCTTTTCATCTTTCGGGCGCGTAATAAGGCGGTAGGTGATGTAACGGCCGTCGGGGCTTATGCCCAGGCGATTGATACGTTTATCGTCTACGTTGATCTCTTTCAGCTTCTTTGGCTCCAGTTCCTTGCGTTCGGCTTCGTCAGCTTTGGTTTCCTTTTCGTCTTTTTTGATGATGTCGAATAACTCCAGTTGCTGCACTTTCAGCCATTTTTCCTGCTGGCTGCTTGCAGAAGCCGTGCTATTTTCCTGCTTGCCGCGCCTGCCTGGCGCTGGTTTACTTTCAGCTGAATGGCTGAAATTGGTTAGCTGGTCCAATTCGCCGCTGCTTAAATTCAGATTGAATAAGTTATCGCCTTTCACAAACAGGATACTGCTGTTATCGCCACTGAAACGCGGATTGCTTTCCCGGTCGGTAGTATGCGTAAGCTGTACGCTTTTGTTTTTTGCAGCATCGTACAAAAAAAGATCGCCATACTTTTCATATACCTTAACCGTATGTTTTTTGTTCCAGTCGCCGTTTTCTGATGGCAGCGCCTTGCGGTCGGCAACGCTCACCTTAACCGGGGTGGTATTGTCGACGGAAATACTGTACAAAGTTTCGCGGCCTGTATCGGGGCTCCAATCGAAATATAGTGTTTTATTATCGTCGCCCCAATAGATGTTTGAGGGCGATGTGCCTATCCATTTCGGATCGCGCATGATCTTTTCGACCGTAAGTTTATCTAATTTTTGGGCAAAGCAATTGGCCGTTGCCGCCAGGAGTAGTAGCGTAAAAAGTTTTTTCATGATCCAGTTAATCGGATGCAAGTTAGCAAATGATTAATATTATTATTTTAGTCACCAAAAGTTTACAGATGGAATTGCACGGAAACGGTTTTACCCTGCGCGGCTGGAAAAAAGGCGACGAGATATCCCTGCAAAAACATGCCGATAATACCAACATATCGCGGTACCTGCTGGACAGGTTCCCATCGCCTTACACCATGGTTGATGCTATATGGTGGGTTGAAAGGCTTATCGATCAACCAGAGCCACTGCTCAATTTTGCCATCACGATTAATGACGAGGTGATAGGTGGTATCGGCCTTGAACCACGCGAAGATGTTTACCGAAAAACCGCCCTGCTTGGCTATTGGCTCAGCGAGGAGTTATGGGGTAAGGGTACCATCACCGAAGCCGTAAAACTGGTAACCGCTTACGCTTTTGAGAAGCTTGATATCATCCGCATACAGGCTGGCGTATTAAGCAAAAACCCCGCCTCCATGCGGGTGCTCGAAAAAGCCGGGTACGTTAAGGAAGGGGTGTCCCGTAACGCTGTCATCAAAAACGGAGAGGTAATGGATGAGCATGTGTACGCGATAATTAAATAACATTTATGTTCACAATCCTCGACATTCTGAAAGTTGTCGTAATAATAATAACGATGGGATTTTTATTCAAAAGGCTTTTTGATCCCGCGAATGACAACAAGCTTTGGTCTGCTTTTAAAGTTATAGGTATCGCCTTTTCAATACTAATTGTCATCAGTGTTGTTGAATTTATTATAGCGACGGGGGCCAAATAATTGCTTCCTTTAGCAAGGCTGCTAATTTACCGCCCTGCCGGTAATATCCACCGTTTTACCAAAAGGGTTCAAATACCTGTTTGCCAGCACGGCAAACTCCAGCCGGGTAACCGGGCGCTTGGTATCTAACTCGCCGGGGAGTTTAAATTGGGTTTTCCACGATTTGCCGATCGCGTTTTCCAGCGTTTCAGGATCGGTAAGGGTATAATCGCTGATAAAATATAAAAGATTGCCAAGGGTTAGTTTGTCGCCCGGTTTTTCCTTGCTGAACCACAGAAAGGCACGCGTATAAAATTCGTTCAATACAGGTTTTACCTCATCGGTGTTCACAATGGCATCCGGTTCAAACTCAAGCTCGATAGAGTTGCCGTCTACTTTCTGTACGCCTTTTAACATACCAGTTGCACATACCTGCTGAATGGCCCTAAAATGCGGGTCTTGTTGTGGTATATCGGTAAACGGAACCAGGTAGCCTTTAAAATCGAGTATCTCGCCCTGTATCACACGCACATTCAGGTGTTTGGTAGTGGTTTTAAAAAAAGCACAGTAGGCGGCAGTTGCACCAACACCCTGCCCCAAAGTCATTTGAACAGAGGGGTACATGGTGCTGACATTTACCAGGTCGGTAACGGCTATTGCTTTTTCGGTCACCAGCAGGTTTTCGAGATCTCTCACAACTACCGCCCCCAGCGGTATTGCATACGGCGAATGATATTCTATGGTCAGATCCCGTGGACTTGCTGCGTAAGTAAGTGCAAATGAGTTATCGTAAAAACTTTCACCCACGCCTATGGATGTGCGGTACAATTTCGATTCGCGGCTGTAGGGTTTTAAAATGTCATCCTGCACCATGCGCACCATGCCCCTAACGCGCCGGCTTTCCTTAATATAAGGCAGGTAAGCCAAATGATCGCCTGTTGCAAACTGGTTATCCAACCCCAGGTTTTTAAATCCGCGTTGTGTTTGCAGGTAATACAGCAAGCCGAGCGTACGTAATTTCGCTTTTTGATATAGCTGATCCTGGTTTTCAGGCTTTAGGTCGGCGGGGTTGATATGGCCCTGCGGCCAGTTAAGCATATACTTGTCATTGGGTATTTCGATGGCCTTCAGCATCTGCTTTATATCCTTGCCCTTAAAGTAATTGTAAAAAGCCGGGTCGTAGCCATCTGTTTTAGGTATGGTCTTGTCGGCGTTTTTACCAAAATCTTTAACAATGGCTATCCAGGTAATATCACCTATCTCGTCCGATGCTTTTTCAGTTACGTTGGTTGTTTCTGTTACAAATTGGGCGCCGGCTTTAAGGGCCACTTCACCGGTCTCGGTACCGTCTACCACTACTTTGGCTTTTACCGTTACCAATTCGCCATTCACCCGGATCACTACTTCCCACCCGGTGCCGTCTTTTTTTATGGTTGTCCAGGGAGTTTTCATTTTTACCGTCAGGTTTTTTACCGTATCGGTCATCTTTTTTAGTATTTCGGCGGCTGTTTTGGGTTCAAAACGGAGTGTTGCGTTTTGCGAAGTATCGTAACCAAGCCTTGGCCGGTAGTAATCGATCACCCGGCGCCTGAATTCGCCCCAGATACCTGATGGCAGATCGCGGTTGCCTTCCAGCACGCATACGCCACCCATCGTCATGGTGCCGCCCAGCCATGGCCCGGGCTCCACCAAAAGGGTTTTCACCTTACTGCGCGCGCTTTGTATGGCCGCCGCCACGCCGCATGCGCCGCCGCCTATAACCAGTACATCGGTTTTAATGGTTTCAGCATTGGCAAAGGAGGAAATAATAAGTAAGAGGAGTGTAAGTAATTTTCGGGTCATTAGTTTAATTCAGCAGCACTAAAACGCTAAAATAGGTTAAACCTTGCCTACGGCAAAACAATAGTCCGCGTAATATCATAATTTTCAAAAACAACACCCGGATTTGCCCGCAACGGCAATTTTATTTATACTTGAAAGCACACCATATAATCCATTTTCGAGAAGAACCATGACAGACGAAGAATCAAAGTACCCCATCGGTAAATTCGCCCCGCCCGTAAGCTATACTGAACACGCCATGAACGGCTGGATAAACGACATCCGGGTGTTGCCCGGTAAATTGCGTAATGTAACGCTGAGGTTAACCGAGGAGCAGTTAAATACCCAATACCGCACCGGCGGGTGGACCATCAGGCAGGTAGTGCATCACGTGGCCGATAGCCACATGAACTCCATTATCCGTTTTAAATGGGCGCTTACCGAAGAGAACCCGACTATCAAGGCGTACGAAGAAGGCGATTGGGCGCTATTACCCGACTACCGCCTGCCTATCGAACCTTCATTAAAAATGCTGGAAGGTATCCATCAGCGCCTGGTTTCTCTTTTTGAAAGCTTTACCGACGAACAATGGAGCCGCACCTTCGTTCACCCCGAAACGGGCGCCACCATACCGCTCAAGCGCAACCTGGCGCTGTACTCGTGGCATGGGAAACACCATTTGGCCCATATTACGGAGACAATAAAGAGATTTTAGAAAAGGGATGTCATTTCGAACGATATTGAGAAATCTTAAACAGCATACATGTGCGTTATACCCGGCGTATAAGTTTTCTCTTCGCTGCGCTCATTCGAAATGACATGAGTGGGCAAATCGGTGCGATCCCACCTCATCGGTGTAATCAAAATCACTAAATTCGCCCCATGACGATCTGTGCCGGACTCGATTTTAACCTGCTGGGGCAGGACCTTTTATTATTACCACAAAAAGCGATCTACTGGAAACAGGAAAAAGCCCTGATTGCTGCCGATGTACACCTGGGCAAGGTGGGCCACTTTCGCAAAGCGGGTATTGCTGTGCCGCGGGATATGGAGCAAACCGATCTGTCGGAATTATCCGACCTGATCTACGAGCATAAACCAGCAAAACTCATCTTCCTGGGCGACCTGTTCCACAGCGATATGAATGCCGACTGGGAATGGTTCAGGATGTGGCGGCAGCAACATAAAAAGCTGGAAATTCACCTGGTACGCGGCAATCACGACATTATTCACGATCAGCATTACATCGAATTGAATGTTGCCCTGCATGATGATATGCATATCGGCCCTTTCCTGATGCTGCACCACCCGCTTACCGAAGCTAAATTAGACAAAACGGAAGCTTACGCTTTTTGCGGGCATATCCATCCCGGTGTGCATCTTTCAGGTAAAGGGCGGCAAAGCGTCACGCTGCCTTGTTTCGCCTTCGGCGAAAAGCAGGGTGTCCTGCCGTCCTTCGGCAGATTCACCGGGAGGGTTGCCATCCGTCACCAAAAAACTGACAGGATATTCGGGGTGCTGAAGGATAAGGTGATAGCGATTGGTTAGCGTGGACTCACCCCGACATCGTTACACTCGTCGACCCTCTCTCCGCCTTCGGCGCAAAGAGGGTTGGACTATTCTTCCTCTTATTAATTCCGTCCTTAAGTCCAGAATAGAAACGAATTTTCATATTAAAGAAGAAAACAAAATAACCCTCTTTACCGCTCGCGGTAGAGAGGGTGGTCGAGCGAAGCAATGACCGGGTGAATCAACTAAACGCCATGCTTTGTTTTTAGAACGTTTCTAAATAAATGTTTACTGTGGTATTTCCCCGTCCTAATTATTATTTAATAAATACTTTTGCCGAATAAATCTAATTCATAATGAGCGAATTTAAGGAAACCTTTAACTCCTCGCTGGGAAAGAAACTCATCATGGCCCTTACAGGCCTGTTTTTGTGTACTTTCCTTATCGTGCATGTTGGCGGTAACGCGCTGCTGTTCAAAAATGACGATGGCTATGCCTTTAATATGTATGCTAACTTCCTGACGCATTTTCCACCGATAGAAGTTATAGCCTACATTCTGTATGCCTTTATTTTGGTGCATGCCCTGTATGCCCTCATCCTGACGGTAAAAAACCGGAAGTCGCGCCCCGTGGGTTATGCCGTAAAAGCATCGGACAATGCTTCGTGGTCGTCAAAGAACATGGGCCTTTTGGGCTCCATCCTGTTCCTGTTCATCGTTATCCACATGGGCGATTTCTGGTACCACTATAAGTTCACCAACGCGGTTCAGTTTAAGGAGTACCGCACCGACCTGTCGTCGGGCGTTACGCAATCGGTTGAGTTTGTGCCTAAGTCGGCCGATTTTGAACACTCCATATCGACGGAAAACAACATTGAGATCGTAAGGGTGAAGGACCTACACCTGCGCGTAGCGGCGAGTTTCGCAAACCCGGTTTATGATATATTTTACGTGATAGCCATGGTAGCCGTATCGTTCCACCTGTTGCATGGTTTCCAGAGCGCGTTCCGCACATTAGGATGGACGCACCGTAAATACACGCCGATAGTCGAATTTATCGGCACCTGGTTTTTCGCTGTCATCATCCCGATAGCGTTCGCACTGATGCCGATAGTGTATTATTTTAAGAAATAGTCCGTATGTCGGAAAGTCAGGAAGTCCGCAAGATGGCTTCTGTAAAGTTTAGAATTTAGATATTAGAATTTAATAATATGACTTTAGATGCTAAAATTCCTGCCGGCCCTTTAGCCGAAAAATGGAGCAAGCATAAGTTCAACCTGAAACTGGTGAACCCGGCCAATAAGCGCAAGTACGACGTAATTGTGGTGGGTACCGGTTTGGCGGGTGCTTCGGCGGCGGCTTCGCTGGCCGAGCTGGGCTATAATGTTAAGGCATTTTGTTTCCAGGATAGTCCGCGCCGTGCGCACTCTATTGCGGCGCAGGGTGGTATCAATGCGGCCAAAAACTATCGCAACGATGGCGACAGTGTTTACCGCTTATTTTATGATACCATTAAAGGCGGCGACTACCGCGCCCGCGAAGGCAACGTTTACCGCCTGGCCGAGGTGTCGGTTAATATCATCGACCAGTGTGTGGCGCAGGGTGTACCTTTCGCCCGCGAATACGGCGGTCTTTTGGATAACCGCTCGTTCGGTGGTGCGCAGGTGTCGCGTACTTTTTACGCCCGCGGTCAAACGGGACAGCAGCTATTATTGGGCGCCTATTCGGCACTGAACCGCCAGATAAACGCCGGCAAGGTAAAAATGTATACCCGTACCGAAATGCTGGATGTGGTTTTGGTTGATGGCAAAGCGCAGGGTATCGTAACCCGTAATTTGGAGAATGGTAAGATAGAAACACACTCCGGCCATGCAGTGTTATTATGTACCGGTGGTTATGGCAACGTATTCTACCTGTCTACTAATGCGATGGGCTGCAATGTTACTGCCGCCTGGCGCGCGCACAAACGCGGGGCCTATTTTGCAAACCCATGTTATACCCAAATACACCCAACCTGTATCCCTGTAACGGGCGACCACCAGTCGAAACTGACTTTGATGTCTGAGTCGCTCCGTAACGACGGTCGTGTTTGGGCCCCGAAAACAGTGGAACTGGCACAAAAGCTGCGCAAAGGCGAACTGAAAGCGGTCGATCTGAAAGAAGAGGACAGGGATTACTTCCTGGAAAGGAAATACCCGGCATTCGGTAACCTGGTGCCCCGCGACGTCGCGTCGCGAAACGGCAAGGAAATGGTGGACGAAGGCAGGGGCGTAGGCTCCACCGGTATCGCCGTGTTCCTTGATTTTGCTGACGCGATAAAACGCCTGGGCGAGGATGCGGTAAGGGCCAAGTACGGCAACCTTTTCGACATGTATTACCAGATCACGGACGAGAACCCTTATAAACAACCGATGCGCATTTACCCGGCGGTGCATTATACCATGGGCGGCCTTTGGGTTGATTATAACCTGATGACCAATGTACCGGGTTTGTATTGCCTGGGCGAGGCTAACTTCTCCGATCACGGCGCAAACCGTTTAGGAGCATCGGCATTAATGCAGGGCCTGGCGGATGGATATTTTGTGATACCATATACCGTTGGGGATTACCTGGCAACTATCGGCCCGAAACCGGTGAATACCAGTCACCCGGCATTTGAGCAAGCGAAAAAAGATGTAGAAGAACGCATCAAAAAGCTGCTTAGTCTGAAAGGTACTAAAACGGTTGATGAATATCACCGCGAACTGGGCCATATTATGTGGGAATACTGCGGCATGGCGCGTAACGAAGAGGGCCTGAAAAAGGCTAAAGGAATGATACAGCAGCTTCGTGTTGATTTCTGGAAGAATGCGATCGTTTTGGGTGAGAATGAAGAGTTTAACATGTCGCTGGAAAAAGCAGGGCGTGTGGCCGATTTTCTTGAACTGGGCGAATTGATGGTAGATGATGCGCTGATGCGTAAAGAATCATGCGGCGGCCACTTCAGGATAGAATCGCAAACGGATGAAGGCGAGGCACTGCGTGACGACGAGCACTTCGCATTCGTAGCCGCATGGGAATACAAAGGCGACAACCAGCCGGAGGAATTGCATAAGGAAGAGCTGGTTTTTGAAAATGTCCACCTGACTCAAAGGAGTTACAAGTAGAGATGCTGTTGAATGACCCGGTATTAATAAATTTATTAAAGCAGGCATACTCAGCTGAAAAGGCTGCATCTTTTGCATACCAGGGTCACGCGGCGTCGGTAAGGGATATTGAGGAAAAGAAGGCGATAAGGCAAATTGAAATAGACGAATGGAACCATAGGAGGGAAGTATTGACCATAATGCAGCAATACCAGGTTCCTGTTTCAAAATGGTACGAAATAAAATACCATTTAATAGGCAAAACGATTAGCGCGAGCTGTTATGTGATCGGTTGGTTTATGCCGTTTTATTTTGCCGGGAGCTTAGAAAGCGGCAACGTATGCGAATACGTGAGGATGAAAAGACATTTTAATGCGCTTGGGGTAACTGAGCACGATGAAATTTTATATGAAATGAGTTTGAAGGAAAAAGAACATGAAGTGTACTTTTTTCAAAAGATAGAGCATAATAAATGGCTGCCCTTTTTCGAAAAAGTGTTTAGCTGGGGAAATAAAAAGAAGAATGATATCGACCTGGAAAAAGGGTTCAGTATAGAGAATACTAATACGTATTGCGAGAATTATGGAGAATAACAACATGAACCTGACGCTGAAAGTATGGCGCCAGAAAAATGCGCAGACCGCAGGGAAATTTGTGACCTATAAGGCTGAAAGTATTTCGCCGGATATGTCGTTCCTCGAAATGCTGGATGTAGTGAACGAAAGCCTGATCCATAAAGGCGAGGACCCGATACATTTCGACCACGATTGCCGCGAGGGTATCTGCGGTATGTGTTCGCTTTATATCAACGGCCATCCGCACGGGCCGAAACGCGCTATAACCACCTGCCAGCTGCACATGCGCAGCTTTCACGACGGGCAAACTATTACTATCGAACCATGGCGCGCGGCCCCATTCCCGATCATCAAGGACCTGGCGGTTGACCGTTCAGCGTTCGACAGGATACAGCAGGCGGGCGGTTACGTATCGGTAAATACAGGCGGTGTTCCGGATGCCAATGAAATACCTATCCCTAAAGTGATTGCCGATGAGGCTTTCAATTCGGCTACCTGTATTGGCTGCGGCGCTTGCGTGGCAGCCTGTAAAAATGCGTCGGCTATGCTGTTCGTGTCGGCTAAGGTATCTCAGTTAGGTATGCTGCCACAGGGGCAGCCCGAGCGTTACCGCCGTGTGCAATCCATGGTTGCACAAATGGACGAAGAAGGCTTTGGTAACTGTACCAATACCGGTGCCTGTGAAGCTGAATGTCCGAAAGAAATTACCTTAACCAACATATCGCGCATGAATAACGACTATTTCAGCGCCAAACTGTTCAGGCAGGAAGAACTGCATGAGCAGGGACGTGGGGAAGGGTAATAGTATTCCTTTTACTCCGTTGTCTGTGTCCTCACAGACAACTTGCCGGTGGTCGTCTGTGAGGACACAGGCTACGGGATGGTGTTAATATGTAAGATCGGTTACCCAATATCGATCACCAGCTTACCTTTCGCTTCGCCGGCTTCGATGATGTCATGGGCCTCATCTGCGGTTGCTAAGGTAAATTTTCGATCATCCAGTAATGGAACAAGCTTACCTGCTTCGGCTAGTTTTGTTGCTTCCTGCATAATTTCACCATGATGTTTGCGTCCCTTGCCCGTTAGCAACGGTAACAGGGTAAACACCCCCGAGTACGTGGCTCCGCGGAAAGATAGCGGCGCCAGTTTATGTTCGCCCCAGCCAAGACTGCTTACCACATGCCCTGTGTAGTTCTTCACCGCGTTAAATGAGGCATCGAGCGTCGCACCGCCAACAGTGTCGTACACAATGTCAAAGCCTTCGCCGCCGGTGTATTGGTTTACGTAGTCGGCGACCGCAGTTTTACGATAGTCGATAAAAGTAGCGCCCAGGCTTTCGATATATTTCCGGCTATGTTCACTGCCGGTAGCAAAAACTTCCGCGCCAAATGCTTTCGCTATTTGCACGGCAACATGGCCAACGCCCCCCGCTCCGCCGTGAATCAGTACTTTTTGCCCGCCTTTTACTTTAGCCCGGTCGACCAGGCCTTCCCAGGCGGTAATAAATACCAGGGGCAGAGCGGCTGCCTGTCGCATGCTCAGGTTTTTTGGTTTTATCGCCAGCAGGTCGGCATCAAATACGCCGTATTCAGCAAGCGTACCGGGGTTGCCGCCCACGCCGCCTGCCATACCGTAAACCTCGTCGCCCGGTTTAAAGGCAGTAACATTCGGCCCAATTTCTTCAACCACACCGGCAAGGTCCATCCCTAAAATTGCAGGCAGGGTTTGTTTGGCATGCCCGGCCATACCTTTATGTATCTTGTTATCAAGCGGGTTTACGCCACTGGCTTTTATGCGTACCAAAACAGAATGATCGCCCGCAGCCGGCCGCTCAATTTCAGTAAACTTAAATGGCATATTTGCTGTTTCCAATAGGAGTGCCCGCATGGCGGGGTGGTTGCTTTCTTTCATGGCAATTATTTTGACGCAAAGTTAGGCAAGGCTTTAATAAACGACTGTTTAAGATTTGTCAAGATATAATAAGCGATAGGCCAAAAGAAGGAAGGGAGCGTTTCGCAGGGATCACGGGAAAATATGAAAAGCGCCACTATTATTTTAAGAAATTTATTAACTATTGGACCTTATTTCAGTAAAATAATTATGTTTTAACTGATTTTATAAAAAAATTATACATTTAAGTAAGTATTTATGAAAATTTATTAAAAATCATTTGTTTTTTTGATTAAATACTTCATAAATTACATTTTTTTAAAAATAACTGATCAATTTATAATGTTTTAGAGGATGAATTATGCAGGAATCAGGTTATTTTAATAATTACGCGCCCATAGATGGCACCTGGGATGAAATGTATGAGCCGGAAGGCATCCGTTCTCATTATAGTAGAGTGATCGATTACCTGTCGAGGGAATCATCCGACGACCTGACCAGGAAGGAAGAACTTGCCAAAAGACTTTTCATGAGCCAGGGTATTACCTTTACTGTTTACAGCAGCGGCGAAGGGATAGAAAAAATATTTCCGTTCGATATTATTCCCCGTATCATTACTGCTGATGAGTGGGCGTTTGTTGAAAAAGGCATCAAACAACGGCTAAAGGCGCTTAATCTTTTCCTGAAAGATATTTATAGCAACCAGTTTATCGTCAAAGACGGCCTGGTGCCAATTGATATTATCTACTCCTGCCCGCATTTTTTGCGCGAGATGTACCGGCTGGAAGTGCCTTATGATATCTATGTACATATCGCCGGCATCGACCTGATCCGCGACTTTGACGGGACATTTTACGTGCTGGAGGATAACTTGCGCACCCCTTCGGGCGTGAGTTATATGCTGGAGAACCGTGAGATCACCAAACGCCTGTTCCCCGACCTGCTGCCGCAATGCGGTGTACGCAGCGTAATGGAGTACCCATCGATTTTGTATAAAAACCTGCTGTCGCTTTCTCCGCGGCAGACGAGCAACCCAACTATTGTACTGCTGAGCCCGGGCATATACAATTCGGCCTATTTTGAGCATACCACCTTAGCTCGGCTCATGGGCGTTGAACTGGTGGAGGGCCGCGACCTGGTGGTTAAGGATCAGAAGGTATATATGAAAACTACGGTAGGCCTGCAGCAGGTAGACGTGATCTATCGCCGCGTCGACGATGAATATCTTGACCCGCTGGTATTTAACCCGTCAAGCATTTTAGGTGTGGCGGGTATAATGGGCGCTTACCGCAAAGGTAATGTGGCAATAGTGAATGCTATTGGCAATGGTGTGGCCGATGATAAGGCGATATACATTTACGTGCCCGAGATGATAAAATATTACCTGAACGAGGAACCGATACTGAAAAACGTGCCAACCTACCAATTAGGTAATGACGACGAACGCAAGCATGTTTTTGCCAACATCAACAAAATGGTGATCAAAAAAACCAATGAAAGCGGCGGCTATGGTATGCTGATGGGTCATGCTGCCCCTGATGAAGAAATAGATACTTATAAGAAAGAGATATTAAAGGCCCCGCGCAATTTTATTGCGCAGCCAACCATCAGCCTTTCCGCTGCGCCATGTTATATACAGGGGGCATTGCACCCGCGCCGGATAGACCTGAGGCCCTACGCATTATGCGGACCAGACGGTATAGAAATAGTACCGGGCGGGCTGACAAGAGTTGCGCTGAAGGAAGGTTCGCTGGTAGTGAACAGTTCGCAGGGCGGGGGGAGTAAGGATACGTGGGTGCTGGCTTGAGGCGAAAGGGTAAAGGTAAAAGGTTTTTGAATGTTGAATAATGAACGCTGAACACCGAATTTCGAAGTTGTTACTTCATCATTCATTATTGGACATTCGATATTCGTTATTAAAATTATGAGATGTTAAGCAGGGTTGCAGCAAGTTTATATTGGTTAAGCCGTTACGTGGAGCGCAGCGACGGTATTTTGCGTATGCTGAAGATCAATTATGCTTCGTCGCAGGATACGGTGCAGGAATTTACCTGGGAACCTGTGGTGCGTATATTTTCGGGGCATGATGAAGAGACGGAAAAATTGGGCAACGACAGCCGCGCGGTTATCCGCTATATGGTTACAGGTAAGAACAATCCTAATTCGATCCTGAACATCATCACCTTTGCCCGCGAGAATGCCCGCGGTGTGCAGGAACATATCACTAAAGACTTGTGGCAATGCCTTAATGAGTATTACCACACCGTGAAAGACCCGAAACTTGATACCGCGCTGCGGAAGGACGACCCGATAACGGTACTGGATATCCTGATCAAACAGGTAATGCTGTATTACGGCACGGTGGAAATTACCATGGAGCGCGGCGAAGGGCGAAGTTTTATGAACCTGGGAAAATACCTGGAGCGCGGCATACAATCCGTGGATATCCTGGATACTAAATTCGGCTCGATAGACCATAATCCCGATCTGCTGCGCGATACCACTTACTGGAAGCATTTACTGCTGTCGCTGGGTGGCTACGAGATCTACCTGAAAACCTACCGTACCGGTTTCGAGGCGGAAAATGTACTGGAGCAGGTGGTGCTGAACAACGATTTCCCGCGTTCGGTAATCTACGCGGTGAATCATATACAACGGTATTTTGAACGCTTGAAAAGCGATAGTAACATGGATAGTTTCCGCCAGCTGTCGTTCTTTATCGGCAGGCTGCAGAGCCACATTCGTTACAGTTCGGTTAAAACTATTGAGGATGAAGGGTTACACACCTTTTTGACCCAGATACGAAGCCAGCTTTTTAGCATTGGCGATGCATTGAATAATCATTACTTTGCCAACTCCTGATAAACCTGTTGATATAATACCAAATATGCCTGATTTTAGAATAGAACATATTACCCGCTATACCTATCCCGCTCCGGTCCGCGACAGCGCCAACCAGATCATTTTGTACCCGATAAAAGATATATTCCAGGAGGTTACCAGGCAGGAAATAACGATAACCGGCGACCCGGTTATTGACACTTTTACCGATTATTACGGGAACGAGGTGGGCACCTTTACGCACAGCGAGCCACACACTTCACTCACCATTAGTTCGAGATTATGGGTCACCACACATCACCGGCAACTACCTGGGAATGACATTTTCCCTGGGCAGCAGTGGGAGGCTTTAAAGCGCCTGGCATACATGGTGCCTTATATCGATTTCCTGAAACCCGAATATTTCGAAGGTGTAAATGAATTGCTGACAATTGTGCAGGCAGAAAAATCAAAGGACGACACCCCATACCAGGTTGCATTGCGTTTTTGCCGCTATGTATATGATAACTTCAAATACATAAAGGGCGTGACGACGGTTGAAACGACGATGGATGAAATTTGGAAATTAAAGGCAGGCGTTTGCCAGGACTTTGCGCACATATTAACCCTTATGCTGCGCCTGGTAAATATTCCCGCACGGTATGTAAGCGGCTATATTTGCACCCATCGCAATACAAACATGCGCGGCGAAGGCGCAACACATGCCTGGGCCGAAGCTTATATACCCGATTATGGCTGGCTCGGTATCGACCCGACAAATAATTGCGTGGCTAATGAAACACATGTTCGCCTGGCAGTGGGGCGCAACTTTTCGGATTGTTCGCCGGTGCGGGGTGTTTATAAAGGATCGTCAGACCATGTGCTGGAAGTTGCCGTATCCGTAGGATATGAAGATGATCTGCCCCCATCTCAAGCAGCGAACGAGGCACCCAAGGCGCCTGAATTTAAACCGGTGGACGACCGTCCAAAAAACAGTTACCAGGTTTACATGGAAATGCTGCAGCAACAACAGCAGCAACAGCAATGATCAGGATTTTTTAACTGTTTCCGCTAACGTGTCAATACTCGGAGCTTTTTCAAAGGCCCTTACTAATTTCCCGTTTTTGCCATAAATGGCTATGTAAGGAGTGGTGGCCACGTGATAATATTGCTGCACCAGGTAAGTGCGTGCTTCGGTACCTACGGTAATGTTCGGATATTTTTTCAGGTCGAAGTCGCGGTTAAAATTCCGTATCATCGCCAGCCTGTTATAATCGGTAAAGGTTACCATCACGATCTGTGTATTGGCAAATTCCCTCATTTTGGGCTTCATCTCGTACATCAGGTGCTGGCAATGGCTGCAATCGGGCGAAAAATAAATGATCATTACCGATTTATGGGCCTTCAGATCTTTTGGCGTAAACCAGGTACTATCCGCCTTCAGTATTTTGAAAGGCGGGATGTTCTCAATGTTTTGGGCCGGTTTGTTTTGTGCGTTACTACACCCTGCGGCTATGATTAGGCTAAAAAAGACAATTAATTTTTTCATTATGCGATAAAAGTAACAATTCTTATTGATGTGTAAATGTGCAGATTTCAAATGTGCAAATGATTTAGTTTTTTTATAGATCTGTATATCCGCACATCCGCACATTCATCGAGACTCCAGCAACTCCATTTGCCAGGCAATGTGCTCTTCTGTTATTGGATATAACGCATTATTGCGGATAGTCTGATAAACAGCCTCAAATAAATGCATATAATTCCCTTTTTCCGAAGGAATATTTTCGGTTGTCTTCTGAGTATCGGCGCCTATGGTCACCAGCAAGCCCTCTTCGCCCGTAGGCTCAATGCCGTATTCAGGGTCGTTTGGTCGCATGGCTTTATCCAATTGCACTTCCTGCACATCCACCCGGTTTTTGAGATAGCTGCCTAAGGTGCCATGTACCACGAAGGACGGCGTTGGCTGCGCGATGAGCAAGCCGGAGGTTAGATAGACGTTAAGCTGGTGAGGGTATTGCAGGTGGAAATGAAAATAATCAGGCACCTGCGAATTTTCGCGGTAAATGCCGCTTGTCTTTTTGAAAGTTAACGGTCGCCCGAAAAGGCTGATCGCCTGGTCGATCAGGTGCGGCCCCAAGTCGTAAATAAGCCCGCTGCCGGGTGTTGTTTTTGTTTCCTTAAACACTTTTGGGCTCAATGCCGCTTTATACCGGTCGAACCGGAAATGCACCTCTATAAGTTCGCCCAGCCGCCCGCTTTCTATCATTTTCCTTACCGATGTAAAATCGCTGTCCCAGCGCCGGTTCTGGTAAACCATTACGTGTTTGCCCATCTTTCTGCCCAGGTCGAAAAGCGTTTTCACTTCCGTGGAATTGGTAGCAACGGGCTTTTCAATTAACACGTGCTTACCTGCTTCAAGCGATTTTTTTGCCAGTTCGAAATGAGTATACGGTGGGGTATTGACGATGATAAGTTCAATCCCGTCATCGGCAAGCAATTCGTCGGCACTGTTATAGCTCGTAATGCCCGGATAATGAGCAGCCGCTTTTTTCTCATGTCTTTCCACTACCGCGTTCAGTTCAAAGCCCGGATGAAGGGCAATAAAGGGAGCGTGAAATATCCGGCCCGACATGCCGTAGGCCATTAAGCCTGTTTTGATCGTATCTGCCATAGTCAAAATTAGTAATAGCGGTTTTTACATCCCGCAACCAAAGTCATCCGTCCCAATTGGCGAACCGTCAGGCATATTTACTACCGGGGCGGGTTTAAATTTATCGGGGTTCTTTTCAAATTCATTAAGCTGTGCCAAGCCGAATAAAAGGCTGGCTTTTTGCTCGCCGCTGGCCGTTAAAACTACCTTGTTCATCCATTTTTTCAATTCAGCAATTTGAAGCAGTGTTATACCGCGAACACTTTCCGGCGCGGAAGTGGTGGCGGCCAGCGTAAGCAGTTGTTTCAATACCAGGCCGTTTACAAGCCTTTGCAATTCGCCTTTGTAACCCGTTGATTGCGGCGCCTTCCAGGTTTGTGCCGCCAGCTTGTTTAAGACGGCTTCCAGGCCCGGTTGTTTGTCATCACGGGCGTGGTACTCTACCAAACGGGCAGCGCGCTCGGGCTGCAGCATAAATTCCAGTGTATTGCCTGCCGCCGATTCGGCCGCCGACATAGGGTCGAAAGTTAAACCTGTTCGCGATTTAAATGTTTCCCTTGTCCGCGGGTAACCTATTGGCCGCGGCGGTATCTTCTCGATCAGTTTTTCGGGCAGGGCCAGCGCGTCGGGCGTAATGGTACCCATCAATGCGTTAAATGCTTTCCATTGTTCGGCCGGGGGTACAAAGCGGGTGATGGTTTGCCCGTCGTTTTTGATCGCGAAGGTATAATACAATCCACCAAGCATTTTTGAGGCCGCTTCAACCTGGTAACGCTGCACCAGGTACATGGGCACCAATACTTCCTCGATGGTGGCCATCGGCGCATCCTGCCGTACCGCTTTTTCAGAAAAATTATCCAGCACATGCTTCCGTATCACCATCAGCCGGCTCAGCTCGTCGGCGGCATTAGTGCCCGCATCCCACAAATGGGCCTGCGGGTGCGCACTGCCGGCGGGCCGGGCATCGTCGTCCGAGATAAATAAATACCCTTGCTTCAGCGTTTCCGTCATGATGTTTTTTAACGCTTCATCCTCATTGGTGCCAGCCGGGAAATCCTGGTAGCCGTATAATATGGCGCGTTTATCCCAGCCTCCTATGCCGGTGGCGTAGGCATTCGAAAGGTCGATGGTACCGTCGGTATTCAAACTGAAAACCGGCGGCGGGTAGTCCATTACCGACGCCCGGTTATTTACACTTGCCGCAAAATTATGCTGCAAACCCAGCGTGTGACCTACTTCGTGCGCTGCAAGCTGTCGCAGGCGGGCAAGCGCCATTTTCATCATTTTGTCGCTTGCGGGTTTACCGTCTTCGTAGGGCTGCACCAGGCCCTCGGCAATTAAAAAATCCTGACGTACACGCAGCGAGCCCAAGCTAACCTGCCCTTTGATGATCTCTCCTGTTCGCGGATCAAGGATCGATTCGCCATACGACCAGCCGCGGGTTGAGCGGTGCACCCACTGGATAAGGTTATACCTGATATCCATCGGGTCGGCATCTTCGGGCAATAGCTTTACCTGGAAAGCGTTTTTATAGCCAGCCGCTTCAAAGGCCTGGTTCCACCACGAAGCGCCTTCCATCAACGCCGAACGAACAGGTTCCGGAGCGCCACGGTCGAGGTAGTAAACAATAGGTTTTACCGGCTCGCTCATGGCAGCATTGGGGTCCTTTTTTTCCAGCCTGTGCCGGGTGATAAACCTTTTAACTATCGGCTCATTTATCGGCGTTGCATAGTCCATGTATTCATTATCGTAGTACCCGGCCCTTGGGTCGAACTTGCGGACCTTATAGTTATTGTCGGGCAGCTTGATAAATGAGTGGTGCATCCGTACCGTAACGTAGTTTGCGTCGGGCGTAACTGACCTGATCTCGGAGCCAATGCCTGTTCCGGCTAACGTAATAATGGCCTCAAACTCCGTATTCTCGGGAAAGCTTTTGGTATTGGGCATGTACATGGCCGAACGGGAATCGTCGGCATGATAATTTCCCTGGTTGCTGTTGCCCAGTTTTCGTGCCAGCTGGTGGCTGTCGCGAAGCAAAAAATTGGTCATATCTATCAATACCTTGCCGCTGTCTTCCGCTTCCACCTTAAAACCCCATATTACCGACTGCGCAAACGCCTCTTCAACCGATTTCCGCTCGTCAGGGTTGCTGCTTACGGCGCGGTAACTGTAATTGGGCTGTATCAGTAATATTTTATCGCCACTCCTGATAAATTTCACAATGCGCGAGTCGCCTATCTGTCCGCGGTCCATGCCCAGGTCGTTCGACCCAACCCCAGCGGGCAGCGAGTTGACGTATAGGAATTCGTCGTTCAGCCTGTCAACTTCCAGTAATACCTGTCCTGTTTTTTCATTCCAGTAAAAATTAAAGTAGCCGGTGTATTTGGCCAGCCCTTTGGTTTTGGATTCGATATCGTTTGATTTCTGGGCTTTGACGACCTGAAGTGAACAGACAAACAAAAGGAACAAGGTGATTTTTTTCATGATATTTTAGTTTAAGCAAATCATTGGGCTTTTGACAAGCTGCGAATATAATGCTTCCTAAATTGCGATATTTTGCCGAATAAATCAGGGTGTTTTTTCGATACCAACTGATGGTCATAAAAAAAGAGATTGAACCATGTTCAATCTCTTTAACCGGGAATTTCCTTATTGAAAATTTATTATTTCATGCTGGCTTTAATGGCCTTAATGGAATCTAAATGCATTTTCAACGTAGGCAATGTGTTTGTGGCGAACGCTTTCAGATCAGCGTCTTTGCAATTCTCCGATGCATCGGTGAATAATTTAACCGCTTTTTCGTGGCCGTCAACCATGGCGTTCACATAGTCTTTGTCAAAATCCTTTCCGCTCATTTTGCCCATGTCTTCGGCTTTCTTTTGCGCATCGGCATCAGGTGCAGCCGGTAAGGTAATATTTTTGGTTTTAGCTATGGCAGCCAGTTCGTCGCCGGCTTTGGTATGGTCGGTAACCATCATATCGGCAAATGCTTTAACCCGTTTGCTCACTGCCTTTTGCTGCGCCAGTTTACCCGCCGCAACTTCGGCCATGCCGTCGTTGGCAGCGGTCGTCACAAATTTGGCGTCGTTCTCGTCAACCGCGATGCCACCGGTTGCCGATGGGTTGGTAGAGGTGTCTTTCGTCATGTTGGCGCTGTCGGCGCTTTCTGTGGAATCCTTGGCTTTATTCTGGCATGCCTGGAAGGCAAATGCTGCAAAAACCACCATCATCATTAAACTTAATCTTTTCATAGTGAATGTTTTTAATCGATTTACATTTAGTTAACAATGCCTTTCAGGTAAGGTTTTTTCTTTTTTCGGCGATATTTTTTTCGGCATTTCTTCAGTAAAGTTTTACTATTTTTGAGACTCAAAAAAAACGGAGCAATATGAACTTTCCTGCTGAACTTAAATACACTAAGGACCACGAGTGGATAAAAATAGAAGGCGACACCGCCATTGTTGGTATTACCGAATTTGCACAAGGCGAATTGGGGGATATTGTTTATGTTGACGTTTCATCGGTAGGAAAAGAAGTGGCCCGCGAGGAGGTTTTTGGAACTGTTGAGGCTGTTAAAACGGTTTCGGACTTATTTATGCCGCTTACCGGCACAGTTACCACCCTTAACCCGGCGCTTGACAGCCAGCCCGAACTGGTTAACAGCGATCCTTACGGCGAAGGCTGGATGGTGAAAATAACCATAAAAGACGCGTCGGAAGTTGACGGGCTGTTGTCGGCAGATGCTTATAAAACCCTGATAGGGGCTTAATAAACCATAGAGAAATTACATAGGGCCCGCAAAAGCGGGCCTTAATTTTTTCTGGGTACTTTTGAATAACCGGGCAACAAAGCCTTGCCTGTTTATCGTATAAAAGAACAATAAAAAGGAGACAGGCATGAGAAAAATTAAATATGTTTTACTGGCCATTGCAGTAACCGGCCTTTCATCCTGCGGCATATTTAAAAAGGACTGTCATTGCCCGCATTTTAGCCGCAATCTATCCCCTGTAAAAACCGGGGAAACCGTTAAATACGTATAATTCTAAGAACATTGTAAAAAGTGACGAAGATCACTTGTTCTTATTTGGATTTAATTTAAATAAGATATACATTTGTTCATTATAAAGGATAAAGAACATGAGGCTTTCACAACTTGAGGTAGGAGAAACCGGGATAGTAAAGGAGTTTACCGACCTGGAAATGTCGGTAAAATTGATGGAGATGGGCTGTTTGCCAGGTGAAGAAGTAAGAGTTTCGCGTATTGCCCCGCTTGGCGACCCCATAGCTATCCACGTTTCGGGCTATCAATTGAGTTTACGTAAAAGAGAAGCCTCGACCATCATCCTGCAGTAGTTTTGTTAACAAGTGAACATTGATCTGAAAGTCGCGCTTGTAGGCAATCCAAACACCGGTAAATCAACGCTTTTTAATGTACTAACCGGGCTCAATCAAAAAATAGGCAATTTTCCTGGAGTTACGATTGATAAAAAGACAGGGATTTGCGATCTGCCCGACGGCCGCCACGCACAAATAATCGACCTTCCCGGTACTTACAGCTTATACCCCAAAAGCAGGGACGAATCCATTGTTTTTTCTGTATTAGCCGACCGGTCCAACCCGTTGCGGCCCGATCTTGTAGTCGTTATTCTCGATGCATCGAACCTGAAGCGTAACCTGTTGCTTTACACCCAGGTAGCCGACCTGAAGATACCGGTCATTGTTGCCCTGAACATGATGGACCTGGCAAAAAAATCTGATATTATCATCGATGTTGACGCCTTTGCCCGAAAACTTGGCGTACCTGTGGTGCCGATATCGGCAAGGAAAATAGAAGGTATTGATAAACTGAAGCAGGCCATCACCTTTGCCAATAAATTTGCCCTGCAGGAAGACACCATTGATGTAGAGGCTTTGGCCCCGCAACTGATAGCGCAAATAGGCAGGGAAATAGAAGTTGAAAATCCTTATTTCGCCCTGCAACTGGCACACCAGCACGAAACGCTGACGTTTCTGACCCCGGCGCAGAGCAACCGTATTGAAGAACTGGAGCACGAATTCAGCTTTCATTCGCAAAAAGCGCAGGCTTCTGAAACTATAGCCCGGTACAGCTTTATCAATGATCTGCTGTATGATACCGTTACTAAAAAGGAAACGGCCCAGGATCAGACCATCAGCAATAAGATCGACAAGATACTAACCCATAAAACTTTTGGGTTTATCATATTTTTTGCCATCCTGCTGTTTATTTTCCAGTCGATATTTGCATGGTCGGCTTACCCTATGCAATTAATAGCCGACTTTTTTGTGTGGCTGCAGGGTACGCTGCATAGGCTGCTTCCATCAGGCCCTTTAACCAGCCTTGTGGTTGACGGTGTATTAGGCGGCCTTAGCGGGGTAATGGTATTTATACCGCAGATAGCCATCCTGTTCGGCTTTATCTCGATACTGGAAGATACCGGCTATATGTCGCGTGTTACCTTCATGATGGACAGGATCATGCGCAAGGTAGGGTTAAACGGCAAATCGGTGGTGCCGCTCATCGGCGGTTTTGCCTGTGCCGTGCCATCTATCATGAGCACCCGCAATATCGAGAACTGGAAGGACCGGATGATCACCATTATGGTAACGCCGCTGGTTACCTGTTCGGCGCGTTTGCCGGTTTATACCCTGCTTATCGCTTTGGTGGTGCCCGACCGCAATGTATGGTGGATATTCAATATGAAGGGGCTGGCACTTACCGGCATGTACCTTTTCAGCCTGGTATCTGCGGTCACAGTAGCGTTTGTGATGAAGTTTATTCTGAAGGCTCGAGAACGTGGCTATTTTATTATGGAACTGCCTGTTTACCGTATGCCGCGCTGGAAAAATGTGGGTCATTCCATGTACGACAGGGCAAAAGCGTTTGTATTGCAGGCCGGTAAGGTGATCATCGCCGTGTCGGTTATATTGTGGGTTCTGGCATCATACGGCCCCGGCGACCGGTTCCAGCGCATTGAAGATAAATATAAGCAGCCCCGGTATACCCAACATTTAAATGCAGTTGATTTGAACCATGTTATCGCATCGGAAAAGCTTGAAAACTCTTATGCCGGCGCTTTGGGCCATGCGATAGAACCGGTTATCAGGCCGCTTGGCTTTGACTGGAAAATAGGTATCGCGCTTATAACTTCTTTCGCTGCGCGCGAAGTTTTTGTGGGCACCATGGCAACCATCTACAGCGTGGATGGCGATGCAGAAAAGATAGAGTCTGTTCAGCAAAAAATGCATACTGCTAAAAACCAGGATGGAACACCCGTGTTTACGGCGGCCGTAGCTTTCTCGCTGATGATGTTTTATGCCTTTGCCATGCAATGCGCCAGCACCGTAGCCGTAGTTTACCGCGAAACCAAAAACTGGCGCTGGCCCGCCGCGCAATTTGCCTATATGACTGTACTGGCTTACCTGGCCAGTTTTATTACTTATCATTTGCTAAAGTAGCTTAAAGGCTAAAGCGGAAAGCTTTTTGTACGGATGTAGTAAGCTTTTGTCTTTCTGCTTATATTTGAGAATTGGATAAAGTAAAAGTATTAGAGATGTATCTTCCACCGGCGGCGGCCCCGCTGATAGGCAGGTGGATAGATTACTTTAAGTGTGAGTTTAAGGTTTCCCGTAACAGAAACAGCAAGTTTGGCGATTACCGCCCGCCGCATGGTGGTAAGGGTCATCGTATATCAGTCAATTATGACCTGAATCCCTACGCCTTCCTGGTGACTACCGTGCACGAGTTTGCGCACCTGCACACCTGGAACCAGCACAAGCATAAGGCAAAACCACACGGAACCGAATGGAAGGCCAATTTCAAAAAAATGATGCAGCCGTTTTTTGAGCAGGAAATATTTCCGTTCGATGTTAAGCGTGCTATAGTCAGCTATCTGAATAACCCGGCGGCTTCCAGTTGCTCTGATCTTAACTTATATAAAGCGCTCCGCTCGTACGATGCTCCCAAACCGGCGCATCTGACGGTAGATAAAGTGCCGATGAAGGCCTTGTTCAAACTTAACAATGGCCGCGTATTCCGTAAGGAAGAACAACTGCGCAAACGTTTTAAATGCACGGAGATAGCTACGCGAAGGGTTTATTTGTTTAGCCCGGTTGCGGAGGTGGAGTTGGTCGAGGGTTAGAGAAGGAGATGAAAGCTGAAAGGATAAACCTGCCGGCAGGCAGGGGCAAAAGGTTTTAATTATGGTTTAAACAGGCCTTTGTAAAAAGGATGTTCTTTATGCTTTTCATTTGACCAACGGAGCTTTCCATTTTCAAATATGGCAACGCGGGAAAATCGTGATAACGAGTTATCGAATAGATAGGCCTTGTCAAACAAGTGAATATATTTTTCAAGATTAGATTGACTTTTTGTATATCGTCTGAGGATGTCATCTCTTTCAACATTATGACCTGCGTCTGTAGTTCTTTGCTCCACGCGAATGATGTTATCCAATTTGGATTTCAGCGCAACATAATACAGGATAAGGCTATAACCTTTGGATTTTGCTTTTTGAATGTGATTGATCTCTGAGTTGCCTGAAAATGTGGTCTCAAAAGTAAAGTCGGTATTTTGGTCGATAGCTTTTTGTCGTCTCTGTAAAGCCATCCTGGCTGCCTTTACATGTAAGGCATAACTGCCCAGTTCTTCATGAGCTATTTGGTCGGGATTTATTACATCGGTTTTTACCCTCCCATTCTCAATAAGGTATTTAGTTAATGTAGTTTTTCCTGATCCATTAGGTCCGCCGATAACTGTTAACGCAGGCATTGTTAACTATTCAGCGGTTTGATGATCTCTTCCAGTAAGCGGTTGTCGGAAGTAAGTTCTTTTCGCACCAAAAACCTGAGCCTGTTGGGATATTCCTTTATAAAAAGGTTGCCTTCCATTGTTTCCGGGTATTCTTCATCACGATAAAAAATCGGCACACCTGCTTTAAGCATTTGCTCTGCACCCCAACCCGCACCCTCGTCGATTATACGTTGTGTAGGGTCTTCTTTATAAATATCTTCCAGCGTGACCATAATACTAAGTTACTAATAATTCAGCAATCTCTCCATCATCTCCCCCAACCTCGCCTTAGCTAAAAACTGGTCCTCGAGTGCCTTGTTCATGGGTATGGCGGTATCCATGCTGGCGCAGCGCATAACGGGGGCGTCCAGGTAAGCAAAGCAATGGTCGGCTATATGGGCGGCTATTTCTCCGCCGAAGCCATTGGTTAAGGTGTCTTCGTGTAATATCAAAACGCGACCGGTCTTTTTCACGCTGGCTTCAACGGCCTCTTTGTCCCAGGGCTGCAGGCTGCGCAGGTCGATGATCTCGATGGATTTGTCGCTGTGTTGTTTTGCATATTCCAGCGCCCAATGTACACCCAATCCATAAGTAATGATACTGGCCTGTGTGCCATCCTGTACTACGCGGGCTTTGCCTATCTCGATGGTATATTCGTCGTCGGGAATATCCTCGCTGATGCTGCGGTACAGGTATTTATGTTCGAAATAGATCACGGGGTTAGGGTCGTCAATTGCTGCTAATAATAAGCCTTTAGCATCCGATGGGAAAGCCGGGTAAACCACTTTCAGCCCTGGGGTTTTGGTGAACCAGGCCTCGTTACTTTGCGAATGGAAAGGTCCTGCGCCGGTACCCGCACCCGTGGGCATGCGCACTACCACGTCTACATTTTCGCCCCAGCGGTAATGTGTTTTTGCCAGGTTATTGATCACCTGGTTAAAGGCGCAGGTAACGAAATCGGCAAACTGCATTTCGACAACGGATTTATAGCCGTTGATAGACAGCCCCATTGCCGCACCCACAATACCCGACTCGCATATCGGCGTGTTGCGCACACGATCCTTGCCGAATTCCTCAACAAATCCCTGGGTTATTTTAAACGCGCCGCCGTATTCGGCAATGTCCTGGCCCATTAATACCAGGTTCGGGTGCTTCTTCATGCCTTCGCGCAGGCCGTCGCTTATGGCATCGATGTAGCGTTTTGATGTTTTTTGGTCGGAGGGCTGGACGGCTGCAAAGTTGGAAGGTTTATACATGTCGGCTATTTCGACAGCAGGGTCCGGGATAATGTCCGGTTCGTTGAATACCCGTTCGATCTGGATGTCGATCATCGAAGTAAAGCCGCTCCTGATCACTTTTATTTTGTCGGCATTCAGTACGCCTTCGTCTAACAGGAATTGCTCAAAGTTTGAGATGGGGTCCTTTTCTTTCCACTCGTCAAACAATTCCTGCGGAACATATTTAACGCCCGATGCTTCCTCGTGCCCGCGCATGCGGAAGGTCATGCATTCCAGCAGAACAGGTCGCGGGTTTTGGCGGATGTCCTCCGCCAGCTCGTTTATCGTATGGTAAACTTCCAGCACATTATTGCCATCTATCGTACGGCCCTCGATGCCATAACCAATGGCGCGGTCGCTTAGTTTTTCGCATTTATATTGTTCGTTCACCGGCGTGGAGAGCCCATAACCGTTGTTCTCGATCAAAAATATCACCGGTAAATTCCAAACCGAAGCCACATTCAGCGCCTCGTGGAAATCGCCTTCGCTGGTGCCTCCTTCGCCTGTAAAAACCAGGGTTGCCTTTTTTCTTTTGCCCAATTCATCCGCCAAAGCTATACCATCGGCCAGGGCCATTTGCGGGCCAAGGTGCGATATCATCCCGATGATCTTATATTCCTGCGTGCCAAAATGGAAGGAGCGGTCGCGCCCTTTGGTAAAGCCCGATGCCTTTCCCTGCCACTGGGCCATCAGTCGCGAAAGGGGAATATCGCGTGTTGTAAAAACGCCCAGGTTGCGGTGCATCGGCAGGATATATTCATCCGGCTGCATGGCCAGAGTACTGCCTACGGCTATGGCTTCCTGGCCAATGCCCGAGAACCATTTGCCGATGCGCCCCTGTCTCAAAAGGATCAGCATTTTCTCCTCTATCAGCCGTGGCCATAGCAAAGCCTTATAAAACGACACTAATTTGTCATTATCAACGTTTTTACGTTCGAAAATCATGAAGCGAAACTACTGAAGTTTTTAAAACTTTGTATGTTTGGGCAAACCAATAATCATCGCCATGAAATATATCTATTGCTGTCTCTTTTCCCTGCTTTTTCTTTTGGTATCAGAAGCCCGCGCCCAGGATTACTTGTTAGTGCCCCAGCACTTTTACCTGCATAAAGGCGATGAACTGAAAGTGCATTTGTTTAGTGCGAACCAGTTTGTAGTGCAGGACCGGCTTAATTTCGACCCGGCCAAAGTGGATAAGTTCAACATTACCGCGGGATCAAAAAAGTCGGATAAGGATATTGCCACCAAAAGCAGCGATACAATAGCGACGGTAACTGCCGAAAAAGACGGCCTGAACATGATAACCATGACCCGCAAGCCGGTAATTGATGACGTGGAGCGCGATGATTTTACGCGCGAACTGGACGATGAGGGACTTACGCAATATTCTGAAAAAGTAAAAAACGGGAGTAAGGATATTTTCAGGGAACGGTTTACCTGGTACCTCAAAACGCTGGTAAAGGTGGATAAAGAAAGCGCCAACGACTTTAACAAGAGCCAGGACCAGGATTACGAGATCATTTTAAAAGATAACCCTTATAAAGGTAACTATGGCGATGACATCATCGGGCTGGTTAATTTTAAGGGGAAGCCTGCCGTAAATGCCAATGTTCTTTTATATATCAAGTCGCACGGCGGCAATGTATTTGTTCAGAAACTATCTACAGATAAAGCAGGGCAGATCTATTTTAAGCTGAGCAGGGAAGGGGTCTACATGCTGCGCTCGATGCACATGGAACCATCAAAAGACAAAAGCGCCGATTACGACACCTGGCTAACAACCTATACATTCGCTTTTGTGAGCAGCAACGATATGCCAAATACTTACAAGGAGTTTGGCTTCGGGAATATTCATTAAACAACGTAGAGACGCATGATCATGCGTCCTTACCGGCAGATATTATCGTGGGAGACGCATAATTATGCGTCTCTACATTTCGGATTGATTTTTCTCAGCCCACATTTTGCTGAATGATTTTTCTGCTACTTTCGGCATTTCGCGCAGTTTGCCCCAGGTTTTCCGGAACAGCGTTTTGAGGAAGAAATTTTTGGTCTTTCCGCTGAAGAAGTCCATCCATTTGCGGTTGAGCATACCTGTTTTCCAAAGCGCCCAGCCCCATTCTTCTTTTTTGGTAACTACATGCTGTTTAACAGAATCGCGGCGGTTTAACAGCAGCATTTTATGTATGTCTATCTTTACGGGGCAAACCTCGCTGCATTTACCACACAGGCTGGATGCATAACTCAGGTGTTTGAATTCCTCCATGCCACGCGTGTGCGGGGTGATAATTGAGCCTATGGGCCCGCTATAGGTAGTTTCGTAAGTATGCCCGCCGATATTCTTATAAACAGGGCAGGCGTTCAAACAGGCGCCGCAGCGGATGCAATAAAGCCCCTGGCGCTGATCCTTTTGGGCAAGCAGGTTGGTACGGCCGTTATCCAGCAGCACCACGTACATTTCATCAGGACCGTCGGTTTCGTCGCCCTGGCGCGGCCCGCTTAAAATGGTATTGTAAACGGTCAGGTTTTGCCCGGTGCCATGGGTTGAAAGCATCGGCCAGAACAAGTCGAGGTCGGCAATAGAGGGGATTATTTTCTCGATACCAACAACTGCAATATGTATCTTAGGAAAACTGGTGCTTAACCTGGCGTTACCTTCGTTCTCGCTTATCGCGATGCTGCCGGTATCAGCCAGCAAAAAATTGGCCCCCGTAATACCTACATCAGCCTGCACATATTTGTCGCGCAGCAGCTCGCGGGCCTTAGCGGTCAACTGTTCGGGCGTAAAATCCAGTGGCGTGCCGAACTTTTCATGGAACAATTTGGCAATGTCCTCCTTGGACAGGTGCATGGCGGGGGTAACGATGTGGTATGGCCGCTGACCTAATAACTGAACGATATATTCGCCTAAGTCGGTCTCCAGCGATTCGATATGGTTTTCTTCCAGGAATTCGTTGAGCTGAATCTCCTCGGTCACCATCGACTTGGATTTGACAACGGTTTTTGCGCCCGCCTTTTGGATGATGTTCAGTATTTCGCGGTTGGCTTCTTCTGCGTCGTTTGCCCAGATCACCTTACCGCCGCGACGCTGAAAATTGGCTTCAAACTCGGGCAGGAACTTATCCAGGTTCTCCATCACCCGCCATTTGATCACATGGCCCTTTTTTTTGGTATTGTCAAGATTGATAAGCCGCGACAAACCCCTATCGACAGCGGTATCATATTTGGCAATATTATAGTTGATGATATGGCGGTGGCTCATGTCGAACGCCTTATCCTCAGAGGCAACCAAAAACTCTTCCGCGATGTATCCCATGGTTGCGAAATTAAGGATTTTATGTTTAAGGCGTAGTTGATAGCGTTGAATAAGTTAGATTAAGTTGGTTGGGAGAAATTCTTATAAAAAAAAGACTTCCGAAGCTTTTAAAACTTCGGAAGTCTGCAATTGATTCGGAATGACCTTAGTTTGAAGATGCCGGAGCATCCACTACCGGCCTCTTATCCCGGTTAGCCAGTTCCCAGCCGGTATAAAATACCAGTTGTGCGCGTTTTGCCAGCAGCGGGAAGTTGATCTTGCTCACTTCGTCGCCGGGCTGGTGGTAATCAGCATGTACGCCGTTGAAGTAGAAGATGATAGGTACACCATGCTTAGCAAAGTTGTAATGATCTGAACGGTAGTAGAACCTGTTCGGGTCCTTTGGATCATCGTATTTATAATCCTGGTCCAAATGGGTGTATTTGGCGTTGGCATCCTCGTTTATCTGGTGCAGCTCCTTGCTCAGCATAGCCGAACCGATGGTGTACACATAGTTTGCCGAGTCAGCTTTGCCGATGTATTCTTCGCCAACACGACCGATCATATCAATATTCAGGTCGGTAATGGTATTAGCCAGCGGGAACACCGGATGATCGGTATAGTATTCGGATCCTAACAGGCCTTTTTCTTCGCCTACGTTGCCCAGGAACAGGACACTTCTGCGCGGACCATGACCGTCTTTTTTTGCCTGCGAAAATGCTTTGGCTATTTCCAGTATGCCGGTAGTGCCAGAACCATCATCATCAGCGCCGTTATTTACTTTGTCCTTGCCGTTCGGGTTTAAACCGATATGGTCGTAATGGGCCGAGAAAACAAGCACCTCATCTTTCAGGTCGGTACCCGGCATGTAGCCCAGTACGTCAACCGCTTTAACGTCTTTATGTATTGTACGAAAATCGGCTTTTACATCGGCTTTGATAACCTGTGCGCCCGAGCCTTTCAGGTCGGCATAAGATTTTCCGCTCGATTTTACCAACTGGTCGGCCAGGGCCGTCGTAATATGCATAACAGGTATTTGCTGTGTTACGTTTTTGCTTTCGGGCGTTTTTATGGTTAAGCGCCCACCTCTTACCGACGATCCGAACCGTTTCATCAGGTCGGCAATTTCGCCGTTAGCAGCCAGTATCAAAGCCGGATTTTTGCTTTGCAAATTTTTCAATATGGCAGTACGGGCAGCAGTGGCGCGGTAGCTGGTGTTGGTTTCCTTACCAGCTTCGGGCTTATCCTCGTTTATCAGTAAAATTACTTTGTTGGCAATATCGGTATTACCCAATTCGGCTTCGGTGCCATAACCTACAAAAACAATTTCGCTGGCAGTTATGGTATTATCCGAGGCATTGGAGCGGGTAAAGAAATCGACCCCGTTAGCAGCAGCTTCGCCATTCACGTTAAAGGAAATTTCCATCGAATTTTCCACTAACGGGATGTCAAGGAAATATGAACCGTTTACCGGTGCCTGCAGGCCCAGCCGCTTAAATTCGGCTTCAATATAATGGGCTGCCTTATCGGCGCCGGGTTTGCCGGTTTCGCGGCCCTCGAAGGCGTCCGATGCGATGATGCTCAAATGCTTTTTGGCATCTTCAGCTGTGATCAGCTTCGCATACTTAGTGGGGTCGGCAGTTTTTTGCGCGCTCGCGTATGTCCCGATAGCAAGCGCGCCGATAATTAAGTAAGTTTTTTTCATATATGTGTTTTGTTAATTATTGAGATTAGTTAATTGGTAATAAGTGATTGGTTAACTGGTGATTGGTGACTTGTTTTTAAACCTTTTACCGTTACCCTTACACCTTAGCAAGCCATTTTGTTCACCCTGTTGGCGTGCCTTCCGCCCTCAAATTCGGTATTCAAAAATATTTGGATGATCTTTTCGGCTTCTTCTATCGAAATAAAACGGGCGGGGATGCATACGATGTTAGCATTGTTATGCTTGCGTGCCAGTGCGGCCAGTTCCTCATTCCAGCAAATGGCGGCACGTATACCCTGGTGCTTGTTGGCCGTAATAGCTACGCCGTTGGCGCTGCCACATACCAGAATACCAAAATCGAAGTCGCCATTTTCTACAGCCGAAGCTACAGGATGGGCAAAGTCGGGATAATCGGCCGAATCAGCCGAATAAGTTCCGAAATCCTTCAGGTTTTCCTGGTTCAGCCATTTAGCTATCGCTTCCTTATATTCAAACCCGGCATGGTCGGCGCCGATGGCTATTTTAAGATCGTTCATTGGCCAAATCTATTATAAAATTTAAGCAACGAAGGTAAAGATTTTGTTGGAAACTGCTTAGCTATTTAACTGGCATCGGCTTCTGCGGCGCGTTTCTTTTTCCTGCGTTCAACAACAGCTGCAACGCTGATACTCAATTCGTAAAGCAACAGTAACGGTATGGCAACCACCGTCATCGTAAGCATATCGGGAGTAGGCGTAACTATCGCAGCGATGATCAATATGATAACGATAGCGTAACGCCGGGTATCGCGCATAAATTTAGGCGTAAGTATGCCCAGGTTAGCCAGGATATAAACCAATATCGGCAATTCAAAAACCAGGCCGGTAGCCAGGGTAAGGGTAGAGACAGAAGACAAATATGAATCGACCGAAAATAAGTTCTGGATCTGCCCGCTTACAGTGAAACTGGATAGAAAGTTAAGCGATACCGGGGTTATGATATAGTATCCAAACAATACACCACATATAAATAAAAATGAAGCGTAGAACACAAAACCGCTTGCCGCCTTGCGTTCTTTTTCATGTAAGGCCGGCTTGATAAACCGCCATAGTTCAAACAGCAGGTAGGGGATGCCCAGGATCAAACCGATCATAAGCGCCGAGTCGATCATCAGGGTAAATTGCCCGGCCATTTCGGTATTGATGAGGTGGATATTGATATTGCTGATACACATATCGCGGTGCAGCCACTCGCCGACCTGGCACATCGCCCTGAAGGTCCAGAAGTCCTTCTTGCTGGGGGCCATGATGATGTGGTCGTATATCCAGGTATAAAAAGTAAAAGCGATAATGGTGAATACACAAATGGCCAGGGCCGAGCGGATAAGGTGCCACCTTAATTCTTCCAGGTGGTCGAAAAAGGACATTTCGCCCTCAAGGCTTTTGCTTTTTTCCTTGACAGTATTGATTATTTTATCGCTTATCTTGCTCATTGCCTTATATAAATAGCCCGCCGGAATTACGGTATGCTATTTACGATTTAATTTACTATTGCAGTGTAATTTTAGTTGGAATATTCAAAAGTCTCCATGAATTTGGTAGTAAAATTACCCGCCCGGAAGTTAGGGTCCTGCAATAATTTTAAATGGAATGGAATGGTTGTCTTGATGCCTTCTATCACAAATTCGCTTAATGCACGTTCCATGGTGCTTAGGGCCTCCTCGCGGGTTTGCGCCACGCATATTACCTTGGCTATCATCGAATCGTAATTTGGCGGGATAACATACCCCGAGTACACATGGGTATCGATACGTACGCCATGACCACCCGGTGAGTGGAAATTGGTGATCTTACCCGGCGCAGGGCGGAAGTTGTTAAATGGATCTTCGGCGTTGATACGGCATTCGATGGCGTGCATCGTCGGTTCGTAATTTTTGCCGGAGATAGGTATACCGGCTGCAACTTTTATTTGCTCTTTTATCAGGTCGAAGTTGATCACCTCTTCGGTAACCGGGTGCTCCACCTGTATACGGGTGTTCATTTCCATAAAATAGAAGTTGCGGTCCTTGTCCACCAAAAATTCGATGGTACCTGCACCCTCATATTTTACTGCCTTGGCGCCTTTGATAGCGGCGTCGCCCATGCGTTTGCGCAGTTTTTCGGTCATGAAAGGTGAGGGAGATTCCTCCACCAATTTCTGGTGACGGCGCTGTATGGAACAATCGCGTTCGGAAAGGTGGCATACCTTGCCGTATTGGTCGCCTACTACCTGTATCTCTATGTGGCGCGGATCGACCACGTATTTCTCTAAATAAAGACCATCGTTACCAAACGCAGCGGCTGATTCGGCACGTGCCGAATCCCAGGCGGGTTCAAATTCTTCATCCTTCCAAACCTGGCGCATGCCACGGCCACCGCCGCCGGCAGTCGCTTTCAGTATAACGGGATAGCCTATTTTGTTGGCTAAGGCAATGCCTTCCTTTACGTCGTTCAGCAAGCCTTCGGAACCCGGGATCGTTGGTACACCGGCTTTCTTCATGGTGGATTTAGCTGAAGCCTTGTCGCCCATGGCATTGATCTGGTCGGCAGTAGCGCCGATAAATTTAATGCCATAGTCGGCGCAAATGGCCGAGAACTTAGCATTTTCCGACAGGAAACCATAGCCGGGGTGTATAGCATCGGCGTTGGTCAGCTCAGCTGCCGAAATAATATTGGGGATACTTAAGTAAGAATCCCGGCTGGGCGGAGGGCCAATACACACGGCCTCATCGGCAAAACGTACATGCAGGCTGTCCCTGTCCACAGTAGAATATACCGCTACGGTTTTGATACCCATCTCCTTACACGTACGTATAATACGAAGGGCAATTTCGCCGCGGTTGGCAATTAATATTTTCTTAAACATTTTTTTTCCTTTTGGGAGTACACCGGATTCCATTTTGATCGGTTAAAATAAACGGATAATTGATCTACACCGCCGCACCTGCAGGCAGGGCAGCTGCTGTGTAAACGTTACGCCGGCTCGACCAGGAATAAAGGCTGATCGTATTCCACCGGAGATGCATTATCAGTCAGAATTTTCACAATACGGCCGGATACTTCCGACTCGATCTCGTTAAACAATTTCATCGCCTCGATAATGCAAAGCACCTGGCCCTCTTTTATCTCGTCGCCAACGTTAACGAAAAGGGGTTTCTCGGGCGAGGCAGAGCGGTAGAAGGTGCCTATCATCGGCGATTTGATGGTAATGTATTTCGATGTATCAGCTTCAGCTGCAGGGGCGGTTGTTGTTGTCGGGGCTATTGGCACCGGGGTAGCTGCCGCTGCAATGGCGTTTATTGCCGGGGCCGGTTCAACAGGCACGGTAGCAGTTACATACGTTGGCGCCTGGTTGGTTTTTATCGTGATCTTGAAGTCTTTCTGTTCGATAGCGACTTCATTTACCCCCGATTTTGAAACGAAGCGTATCAGGTCCTGAATCTGTTTAATATCCATAAGTTTGGAATTGGTTTTGGATAAAGAATTATTCTAAGTTATATCTTAATGTGCAAATATGCGAATTTCAAATGTGCGAATGTGTAAATATGCAGATGTGCAAATGTTTTAATTAGTCAGGTTAATAAATTTTACTGGATTTTGTAATAGCAAATAAACAAAACATATCTATAAAAGTTCAGGCATTTGCACATTTATCATTTGCACATCTGCACATTAAATTATCTGCACATCAATAAGCCCATTTTAAGTAGACCGACCCCCAGGTAAACCCACCGCCAAATGCGGCCAATATCAGGTTATCGCCTTTTTTAAATTTGCTTTCCCACTCCCACAGGCATAATGGTATGGTGCCGTTGGTGGTATTGCCATAACGTTCGATATTGATGATCACCTTATCGGCGCTTACGCCGGTGCGGTTTGCTGTAGCATCAATAATACGTTTGTTGGCCTGGTGAGGCACCAGCCAGGCAATATCTTCCGACTCCAGGCCGTTGCGCTCCATTACTTCAGCGGCGACATCGGCCATGTTGGTTACCGCGAATTTAAATACCGCCTGCCCTTCCTGGTAAGCAAAGTGTTCGTTCGCATCTATGGTCTCATGTGTGGCAGGTTTTAACGAACCGCCCGCTTTTTGATGCAGAAATGCCCGGCCCGATCCATCGCTTTTCAGCACCGAATCTATAACGCCGTAGCCTTCGGTGTCCGGCTCTAACAATACCGCGCCACAGCCATCGCCAAAGATGATACAGGTTGCACGGTCCTTGTAATTGATAATGGCCGACATTTTATCGCCGCCCACAACCAATACTTTGGTATGTTTTCCGCTCTCGATAAACTGAGCGCCCGTAGCCAGCCCGAATACAAACCCTGAGCAAGCCGCCTGCAGATCGTATCCCCAGGCATTTTTCGCGCCTATCTTATCGGCCAGTATATTAGCCGTTGCCGGGAAAGGCATATCAGGCGTGGTGGTACAAAAAATTATCAGTTCTATTTCTTCGGCAGATATGCCTCTTTTTTTCAGCAGGCCCTCAACGGCGGGTACCGCCAGGTCTGACGTGGCAAGGCCTTCGCCTTTAAGTATCCTGCGTTCCTTTATGCCGGTTCTGCTGGTTATCCACTCGTCGTTGGTGTCCACCATGGTTTCCAGCTCGTGGTTGGTCAGCACATAATCGGGAACGTATCCATTTACAGCAGTAATAGCAGCATGAATTTTATTCATCTATATGAAGTAGTAATTACTGAAATGCGTTTTTAATTTTTTCGACAAGGCCGCTTTCTGCCATGTCCCTTGATAAAAGCACCATGTTTTTGATAGCCTCGGGGCTTGATATGCCATGCCCCACCACTACCGGGGCGTTAATGCCCAGGATAGGGCTGCCGCCATATTGTTCGTAATTAAAACGGGCAAAGAATTCGTCCTTTATCTGTTTTTTGAGTGATATCACATAAAACGATTCGGCCATCTTTAGGGCAACGTTCCCGGTAAAACCATCGGTTACGTAAACATCGGCAACATCGCTGAAAAGGTCGCGTCCTTCGATATTTCCCACGAAATTGAAATTCGGGTTTTCCTTCATCAGCGGGTACACCGCCTGGCAAAGGGCATTGCCTTTTTCTTCTTCCTCGCCAATATTTAACAGCGAAACACGCGGATTAGGCATGTGGTACACCGTTTCGGCAAATAAGCTGCCCAGTACGCCAAATTGGGGCAGGTACTCCGGCTTGCAGTCGGCATTGGCGCCAACATCCACCAAAAGGCCAAAACCGCCTGTCAGCTTGGGTACGTTTGTCGACATAGCCGGGCGAAGTACGCCCTCGATAGTTTTTACGCTAAGCACCGAGCCTACCAGCATAGCGCCGGTATTGCCTGCAGACGAGAAAGCGTCGATACCGCCATCTTTCAACAGCTGGAAACCAACGCTTATGCTTGAACCTGGTTTTTTGATGACCGCCTTGGCCGGATGTTCGCCCATGCCGATAACCTCGGTGGTGTGAACAAACTCGAAATTTTCTGCGCCGAAATTATTTTCCTGTAGAATGGCTAAAGCAACGTCCTTATCACCGATAAGTACAAGTTTCTGGCTTTCAGGCAGTAGTTTGGCGGCCTCAATTGCCCCCAAAACAGTTGCCTTTGGAGCGAAATCGCCGCCCATTATATCCAAGCCAATCTTCATTTCAGAAAATTAAACTTAGGCAGTTGCGGCGTTTTCGATAAGGAGCTTACCGTTGTAGTATACGTTACCATCAACAGTATAAGCTCTGTGTGGCAAATGTACAGCACCGGTTGTTTTGCAAGTGGTTAAAGTTGGAGCTTCAGCTTTGTAATGCGTCCTGCGTTTCGCTGTTCTCGATTTTGAAAATTTCCGTTTTGGATGTGGCATAACTTCCTGTAATTATATCATTTAATTTTTTTCAAAACGTCCCACCGCGGGTCCGTTTTTGTGTTTTGATCGCTATCCTTCGACAATTCGCCCAGGCGATCAAGCATTTCCTTATCACAATAAGGTGTTTTGCCCTCGTCGCTGCAAACCGCAATAAACGGCGCCGCAACATTTACGTATTCATATATCAGCCCGGCAATATCAATCTCATGATCGTTCTTTGTCAGGGTAATAATCTCTTCGTCCTCATCAATACCTTCCCCGCTAAACTTGGCTATCTGCTGTTCCTGTATATCCACCGGCTGCGGGTATTCGGCCAGGCATTTATCGCAGGTCATGGTAATATGGCCTTTGATATCGAAATTCAGTATCAGCATGGTTTCCTGCTTTTCCAGTTCCACCTTGCAAACCAGTTCGGCTTTCTTTACCAGCGAGTATTCAAACGCGTCGAAAAAGGCATTGCCAATCTCATAATCAAAATCATGTTTCCCCAGTTTTAGCCCGGTGAACGGAATTGAATATGTTTTTAGCGATTTCAATGAGCGATAATTAGCCCGCAAATGTAGGGAAAATTTAAGAATGTGGAAAAAAAAAGTTGAAATAGGGGAGTCGGGAAGTCCGGAAGACCGCATAAGTCCGAAAGTTGGGGATTACCGGATACGAATTATAACTCCCTCCCCTGGGAGGGGTGCGGCAGGCAGCGAAGTGGCGGGGAGGGGTTTCGCCGCCATGGTGGTTGTTTACTGCCGACTGCTAACTAAAAACTGCCAACTGAATTTGGGCGTATCCCTGCGGGCCGCGCTATCCGCTTATACTGCGCAAGCCTTAGCCGCGGGGCCGGTATCCGCTGCTATCGCTTACGCAAACAAAAGGCTGTCATGTTGAGGCTCTCGAAACATGAGCGCAGGCATGCCGCTTTTTGTCTGACCTGGATTAAACAGATTTAGACGATTAACATGATGCCCGTCCCGCACCGCTATGTCATCCCGAACTTGTTTCGGGAACCCACAAGATAAGTAGGCGTTGTGCGGGATAATTAGCACGTGGGATGCTGAAACAAGTTCAGCATGACGGGGGCTTTTATATTGTTACAATAGGCACACGCGACACCGCCGCGTTGGCCGGGATTTGCGTTCTGTTCCGTCCGTAATTTTGAAACAGCTAAGCGGAACACCACCCCAAACATCGGGGCGGTAGCGGGGAGGTATAACCACTTTATTTAAACAACATCATTATACCAATAACTACGAGCGCAATTCCAATAATCAGCAAACCAGCATTTCCTCCAAGAGTATCGGCTACGCCTTCTGCAAAACGTTTTAATTGGAAGTAAGAAAGCCATCCTCCTAAGATAATCATGATAACACCTATTACTATGTTCATAACATTGCCAATTATCGGCATTCCAAGCGGGGTTTTATATAATACCCGGACGGAGTCCTGCTTTTATTTCGCCCCTGCGGGAAGACTTGAACGAGTTTTGGGGTCCGGATTTCAAATGCGGACTAATGGGATGGGGCTATTGACTACCTAGCGCACTATTTTCTTCACCAGGATCTGTGTCGTAGAGCTTAATTGCATTCGCAAATTCATTGATATTTTCGATATTCTCATTTGCAGCTATTTTCCGTCTTATAATATCTTTAAAATCTATAGCATCATCTCCTGATTCTACAATTATTGGAGCGAAGAAATCTCCATGGTTAATTATGAAGGCTAAACTAATATCGTCATTTGCTACTGGCGTCAATATTCGTCTTGTCACGTCTGATGCACGTTTTTCCAGTTCACCATAACTCAATAACATCTCGGAAAAGTATTTAAAACTTTCCGCAGTAATATTAGTATCTGTTAAAAATATATCTCTTATATTTTTGATTGTTGGCTTTAGAACATTTTTCTTAATACTGATGTAGTAAGCACTCCAAACGTTTTCTTTTGTAATGACGTAAGTTCCTTTTGCGATTTCTTTTAAAATTTCTTTATATGAGGTTATTGCATTATCAGGTGGCGAGTTCAATTTGCTTGCTTGTAATAGCAAAAACGTTATATTAAACAAGAAAGAGGATTCATCATGAAAAGCAGCAGTCCAATCAACAATAGGCACAGTGTTTAGGTAATTGCCTATTTCCTCGACAATAAAATTTGCTAATTTATTATTTTGTTTAATAGCATACTCGTAAAATTTTATGTCTGGCACTATGTCTTTTATATTTTGGGTATTAATTACTTTTTTTGCAGAATCTGCCCAGCCATTCAATCTATCCAAAAATTCATACGGCGTGACATCAATTAGCGTCCTAATAGCTTCAAATTTTGGTAGGATTTTTTCGATGCTGAGCCGCGATGTTCTGATCGATTTTTTTGTTAGCTTATTTAAAACGCTTTTTAATAAAGGTTTATCAAACGATTCAACTAATAATAAAAGGTCACCATAGATTATAAAATATTCAATTCTTTTGGCAATTTCATTAATCTGATTTTCATCAGTTGACTCAATCACTGTGGACGTTATGCCTAAAGTTACTGGAAACGAGTTGCCTCTGGCTAATCTCATCGCAACCAGATCAAAATATACTTCGGACATTGGAGTGGCGGCCATTAATAAACTAGTTATGGCAGAATCGTCTAATAATTTAATGAGTTTTGACTCCGATACGACAATTTTATATAAGGAATAGAGTTCTGCCATGTTTATTAGCGTTACTTGTCCGCTACTTATAATATTATCCAATTCGTGTATAACTGCAATAAAGTCATACGCATTTTTAATAAATGCCAGCTCGCTAATAACTGGTATTTCAGTTGGTAAACTCTTTTTTAAATAATCATTCAATAAGTTTTGATCTGTCGTTAATTTGTATCTTGCGTACGAATTTCGAGACACTCTTAAATAATCAATAAATATTTCAGGTGAGACTTTTTTCTCTTTGAGAAATAGTAGAATATCTATTTTTAAGTTTTGGGATGTAATAAACTTATCTACATCATCTAACGCTGTGAAATAATTTTTGCCGCTAAAATTTGGAGAATCTTGAATTTTGGTCACCAAATTTTCTAGGAACTGCTTGATCTTTGTGTTAGAAATATTTTCTAAAATTATTTTTTGCCCCTCCGAAATTTTTTGTTCGGACATTGGTGTTTTTTGATCGAGTTCACCCAGTCGATTCCATATATAATTGAATTTACTAACGATATAAGGTTTTTCTTTAGAATCTATCGTTAAGGATTTTATAGCCAATGCTGCATTTCCGGCATCGAACGATTCTTTATGTATGATTTGTTCTAGGACGTCAATGAAATACGGGTGTGCAGATAGTTTAGACAGCCTATTATGATCGTTTTCTCTCAGTGATATTAATATTTCTCTTGTTAGTGTTACTTGTCTAGCTGATTCCAATGGAACGTTATAAGTTAACGCTGCAATATTGTCAGGCAATTCTTTATCATCATTAAAGAGATTTGAGGCCCCTCCTAAAAACTCTAAACTTAAAATCTGATTTATTGGATTAAACAAAATCTTTTCTTTTGCTAACACAAATACGGCGATATAACGCATGAGTATATCCTTCCCAACAATTCGCTTTATTGATACTAATTCATTTATGAACGCTATAATATTTCTAGGAGTAATCTTCGTTTGCATCAAATCAAATGTATTTTCGGTGATTTGATATTCATCATTTTCGTCTTCAGCAAACGCTTCTTTGTATTTAAGATTGAAGAACCTTTGCCAATCTGTTAAGACCAGAGGTGCTACTCGAAATACCACAGAAAAGGTTTTATTGATAAATTGATTAATATTCTCATCCTTATCAGCCCCCAGTTTAAATGTTTCTCGGATATGTTCTCTGTCAAATGGAATAATTACAGATATTTTATCAAAGTAATGCTCGGAAAAAAAAGTATGTATTGAAGACCATAATGTTTGAACCTTATCTGCCGGTAACCTATCCATATTGTCGAACACGATAATTAACTTTTTTTCGATTAAGCTTTGCGATAAGTCATGCATCCATTTTTTAAATTCTCTCACTGATGGCTCGCTCTCTGACACAGTAACATGTGTCTTGTTCTCTAATTCTTTTTCTTTGTATAAATAAAACATTTCGGCAAGGGCTATCGGCTTACGACGAACAATGGAGAATATTATCCAGATGATAAAAGCAATTATTAATGGAATCGCGGTTATTAATAATTTAGTTATCTGACGCTGCACGGTTTCCGACATGGCTTTTGCTATTGGAGTCAGTACAGTTACTAAAATAGCAACAATAATTCCAGGGCTGAGCTTGGGAATTGTTTTCGTAACAGTTTCTCTTTTTTTTGACAACAAATTCTTTAGATTACCCTCCCAAGTCTTTTTATCTATTAAGTTGTTGCTACATAAATCTTCAGTTAATTCCTCGAGAAATGTCCTGCGTTGCAAGTCTTCTTGGTGGCCCCAAGCATCATGGATATATATGTGGTGTGTATTCTTAAGTTTATCTTGAATTATTGTAATTACATTTGACTTACCCGACCCCCAAGCACCATCAAGCCCAAGCAACCGGTTTTCAGAGTCCTTATCATTGATTAATTCGATAATACTAAAGGAAATTTTTTCCTGGGCTTTGCCCTCGAACATATCTTCACCCCGAGGTTGATCACTTATAAATTTTGGCTGCGACATATAAATTATGAGTAGGAAGTTAGGCTTTTTTATAAAGGTTTAAACAATTGTTAAAAATACGATTAATTAAATAAGATATGACCGTGAAAACACCCATTTTCAAAGGTTTAGCACAAGTAATTATACTCACGGCCCTGCGCTCACCCACCCCTGCCACCGCACGGGCAGCCGCACCCCCTCCGGGGAGGGGAATTTTTTTCGCGTTAGCCCTTACAGGGCTGGTAGTTTGCAAAAACACGCCAAATGAAAATGCAAAGCGCATTGCAGGCTGGCTGCGGGTTACGAATGACAGCCTTACAGCAACATCACATCAACAAACGGCAAGAAAAGACAACATTGTGCTAAAAGCCAGGTGCGGTTTTCCGCAAAATGAAAAACTCGGGAAACGCCATAATTCACTAAACTGTTATGATCTGGTAATTTGAGGCAACTTTAGCCAACTTAAGGCAGAAAAAGCCAAAATGGAGCTTTTGGCCCCTGGCAGGTACCGGGATATTCGGTCGGCCAAGTGCGATCTATAGACATTCGGCAATGCCGCTTATTTTATGGTTAACACTTCTCAATCCTGATTGGACTTAATATGTTGATTATCAAGTAATTAACAGACGGACCGCCTAAAAATGTGTTAACCATGTTAACCCTCTTTTGAGGTGAAAGGCGGAAAGGGAAAACGCGAAAGGTTGTTGTACCAAGGCGTACCTTTAACCTTTCACCTACCAAATCAATCCCTGTCCCTGCTCAGTTTGGTTATTACCAATGGGTTTTCGGTGAGTACGGCGGTTTCGCGGCGGTGTTTTACGATGTGGATGGCGGTAAACAGCGCCTCGCGGAACGAGTCGGCCGAGGCGAGGTTTTGGCCGGCTATGTCGTAAGCGGTGCCATGGTCGGGCGAGGTACGCACGAAGCTTAAGCCCGCCGTAAAGTTTACGCCCGATTCGAAAGCTAATTGTTTGAAAGGTATCAGGCCCTGGTCGTGGTACATGGCCAGCACGGCATCAAATTTATGGTACGATCCGTTGGCGAAAAAGCCATCGGCAGGGTAGGGCCCAAAGGCCAGTATATCGTTTGCCTTAGCCTCCTGTATAGCCGGGATGATGACGGTTTGCTCCTCGTCGCCAATCAGGCCGTTGTCGCCGGCATGCGGGTTAAGGCCCAGCACGGCTATCTTGGGTCGCCGTATCCAAAAGTCGTTACGCAGGCTGGCGTCCATCAGCTTCAGCTTGGCCAGTATTTTTTCGGTAGTTATGCTTTGGGCCACCGAGTTTAGCGGGATATGCCCGGTAACCACGCCAATGCGCAGGGTGTCGCTCACCAAAAACATCAGGGACTCGGCAGCGCCGTCGCGTTCCTGCAAATATTCGGTATGGCCGGGAAATTTAAACTCCTCGCTCTGGATGTTATCTTTATTGATGGGCGCGGTAACCAGCGCGTCTATATCGCCGCGCAGCAGGTCGTCGGCAGCGCGCTGTAACGAGATAAGGGCGTATTTGCCACCGTTTTCGGTAACCTGGCCCAGGTCTATTTTCACATCCTCGTCCCAGCAATTGATCATGTTGGCCTTGCGGTGCTGCGCCTGCGAAGCGTGATCGATCACCTGGAAATTGAAGTCGCTGATATTAATGGCCCGGCGATGGAAGGAGGCAATTTTGGTTTGCCCGTAAACTATGGGTGTACAATAATCCAGTATTTTATGGTCGGCCAGGGTTTTGATGATCACCTCGAGCCCTATGCCGTTAACATCGCCTATACTTATCCCTATTTTTAATTTCTCGCTCATAACTTTAGTCATTGGGGCATTAAGGCATTGGTCATTCGCCTGTAGCCATGCGCCACCACAAAGATGCAAATAAAGAATTTAGGTATGCAAATTCCTGATTAAAGCACAAATATGTATAATTTGCGCCTATAATTGGATCGGAAATGTCGATAGTAAGGGCGAAAAAGCATCTGGGTCAGCACTTTTTGACGGATAAAAATATTGCCGCAAAGATAGTTGGCAGTTTGCAGCTGGCCGGCGGCTATACGCAGGTGCTGGAAGTAGGGCCGGGTATGGGTATACTGTCCGACTTCCTGCTCCAGCGTACCGACCTGCAAACTTACCTGATAGATATTGACACCGAATCGTACGAGTTCCTGCAAAAGAAATATCCCCAATTAGGCGAGCGGCTGATCAATGATGACTTTTTGGAGATGGATTTCGGCAAGGTGTTTACGGGGAAGTTCGGCATTATTGGTAATTTCCCTTACAACATTTCGTCTCAGATATTATTCAAGGTGCTGGATAGCCGGCAGCAGGTGGCGGAGGTAGTGGGCATGTTCCAGAAAGAAGTGGCCGAACGGTGCAGCGCCAAACCAGGCAGTAAGGAGTATGGCATATTGAGCGTGTTTTTGCAGGCTTATTACAAGGTGGAGTATTTATTTACGGTGAAAGCGGGGGTATTTAATCCGCCGCCAAAGGTACTTTCCGCTGTGATACGTTTGACAAGAAACGAAGTGGCTGAACTGGATTGTGACGAAAAACTTTTCTGGCAGGTAGTAAAGGCCGGTTTTAACCAGCGCCGGAAGACTTTGAGGAATGCAGTTTCGTCGCTCATCAATAAAGAAAAGATGACCGGCGAGCCGATGCTTGACCTTCGGGCCGAACGGCTTAGCGTTGCAGATTTTGTTAGTTTGACGAATAAGATTGTTGAAAATAGATAATGGATAAGAATATATTAATCGTCGACGATATACACCCCATTTTTATAGAACAGGCAGAGGCTATGGGTTACCATTGTGATTACCGGCCGACCATCAAGCCGGATGAAGCTTATGCTATTATCGGGGATTACGAGGGGTTGGTGATACGTTCCAAATTTTTGGTAGATAGAAAGGTGCTTGATTTGAGTACAAAGCTGGAATTTATCTGCCGCGCAGGTGCGGGTATGGACAATATTGACGAGGCTTATGCCATTGAAAAAGGTATCATCCTGATCAACGCACCCGAAGGTAATATGGACGCAGTAGGTGAACATGCCATTGGTATGCTGCTAAGCCTGATGAATAACTTTAACCGGGCCGATGCCGAAATACGCAAGGGCGAATGGAAGCGCGAAGCTAACCGGGGTTATGAGTTAAAAGGCAAAACGGTGGGCATCATCGGCTATGGTTTTATGGGTAGCAGCTTTGCAAAAAAACTGTCTGGCTTTGGGGTGAATGTTATTGCCTATGATAAATACAAAACCGGCTTTAGCGACCAATATGCCCGCGAAGTAAGTATGGAGGAAATTGTAAAGTATTCGGATGTTTTGAGCCTGCATGTGCCGCTTACACCGGAAACAAGCGGCCTGGTGAATGACGAATACCTGTTTCACTTCAAAAAACCTATTTTCCTGTTGAATACCTCAAGGGGTAAAGTGGTGAAAACGCAGGCAGTATTAAACGCTATTAAGCAGGGGAAGGTATCAGGCGCCGGGCTGGATGTACTGGAAACCGAGAAGTTCCCGGCCCTGGGCGAACAAGCCTGGTACGAAGAATTACGGCAATCGGGCAGGGTATTACTAACCCCGCACGTAGCAGGCTGGACTTTTGATTCGTACCGCAGGATCAGCGAGGTAATGGCCGAAAAATTGAGCAAAATAAAGCGCTGAGCTGTACGGTTTTCGGAATAAAATCGCTCAAAAAATTTTGATATTCAAACTTAATTCGTTTATCTTCGTTTTACTGAAAAGCAAGACTATGCAGGCATCAGCCCACATAGTCTTGTTTGTTTTTTAAAGCAAACCCGTCCTTCCTTTAGTTAGGGGGACTGTTTTTTTTAGTATCAATTTGTAAACTAAGTAATTAATAACAGGGATCATGGCAGATGTAGCATACTACACCAGGGAAGGTTTAGATAAGTTAAGAGAAGAATTACAACAATTAAAAACTTCGGGCAGGGCGAACATAGCCAAAGCGATTGCCGAAGCGCGCGATAAGGGCGACCTTTCGGAAAATGCCGAATACGATGCCGCCAAAGAGGCCCAGGGGCATCATGAGTCAAAAATTGCCAAGATGGAAGAGTTGCTTTCGACAGCCCGCTTGCTCGACGAAAGCAAGCTGGATTCGTCAAAAGTACTGGCACTGTCAATTGTCAAAATAAAAAACGTGAAGAACGGCGCTACAATGAGTTACCAGTTGGTATCTGAAAGTGAAGCTGACCTGAAATCGGGCAAGATATCGGTAAGCTCGCCGATAGCTAAAGGCCTGTTAGGCAAAAAAGTAGGGGAGACAACGGAGATACAGGTGCCTGCCGGTAAAATGGAGTTTGAGATACTGGAGATCAGCCGGTAGTCAACTATTGATTTATTGAATTGCTGAAAGGTAATGCGATCTCTATTCAATAAATCAATAATTCAGTCATTCAATAATTAAAATATGACCATCTTCTCAAAAATAGTAGCCGGCGAAATACCCGCTTATAAGGTAGCCGAAACGATAGATTACCTGGCTTTCCTGGATATTAGTCCGCTGGCTGAAGGGCATGTGCTGGTGATACCCAAAAAGGAAGTTGATTACCTGTTCGACCTGGACGACGAACTTTATACCGGCTTGCAAATTTTTGCCAAAATAATAGCTACCGGTTTACGAAAAGCCATCCCGTGCAAAAGGATAGGCGTAGCGGTGATAGGGCTTGAAGTGCCCCATGCGCATATCCACCTGATACCGATGAACAGCGTTAGCGACCTGAACTTCTCGCGCCCTAAATTAAGCTTTACACCGGAGCAATTAGAGGCGACCGCGGCGAAGATAAAAGAAGCGCTGAGGAGTGAATGATATGGGTGTGCGTTCAGGCATTGCCGCTTAAACCTGTCCGCGTTGTCTCATTACCCCTGTTACAAAAAAACGGACGGACACCTTCGGGCTAAGGGCAATTTATTTTTTGATCTTCAATCCGCTCACCCTGTTGGTATTATCCTTCACAAAAGTTTCCCATCCCGAATAGGATTTCTTACTGCCGGCTTTTCCGGTACTCGTGCTGATCTTCTGGAACGAATGGCATACCGCCACGGCAAGGCCGTCGGTAGCGTCTAAAAATTCAGGTGTCTCGCTAAATTTCAATAGGTTTTGCAGCATGGCTGCCACCTGTTCCTTCGTTGCATTACCGTTACCTGTAATAGCCTGCTTAATTTTGCGGGGCGAATATTCTGTTATGGTCACATTCCGCGAAAGCGCGGCCGCCATGGCCACCCCTTGCGCACGCCCAAGCTTAAGCATTACCTGTATGTTTTTGCCATAAAAAGGCGCCTCGATCGCCAGGCAATCGGGGTGATAATTGTCTATCAGCGCGACGGTCTTTTCAAAAATGCGCTGCAATTTCAGCATGTGGTCGTCAAGGCTTTCCATCTTTATCACGCCCAGGCTTATCAGCTCCATTTTGGAACCAATCTCTTTCACCAGCCCGTAGCCCATTACAGCCGTTCCGGGGTCGATACCTAAAATGATACGTTCTTTTTGGATTATTTGCTGCATAAGTCTGTTAATGTCATCCTGAACTTGTTTCAGGATCCTGCAAGTAGATTACCGGTATGGTGTACTAAGCATGAGAGATGCCGAAACAAGTTCGGCATGACATTCTATTTTGAAAACAAAACTAACCTTTAAACCCCGCATTTTGCAGCATGCCCATGTATTCTTTTCTGCTGATCATACGTGCGCCCATGGATTCAAGATGTTCAGTATATACCTGGCAGTCGATCAGGGTGTATTTCCCTTTTTGGCATAAGCCTATCAAGCCAACTTTTGAAGCGTTACTTACCCTGCTGAACATGCTTTCGCCGCAGAACACCGAACCGATCTGCACGCCATATAAGCCGCCGACCAGTTCAGTATCTTCCCATACTTCAACCGAGTGGGCATGGCCTGCGTGGTGCAAATTAATGTAAGCTGCTTTCATGTCGTCAGTTATCCAAGTACCGTATTGCCCATCTCTTTCGGTAGCAGAACAAGCTTCTATTACTTCTGCGAAACTTTTATCATAAGTAACTTTGAACCGCCCAGACCGAAGCACCTGCCGCATGCTTTTTGATATTTTTAACTCCTGTGGGAACAGCACGAACCGCTCATGTGGTGAATACCAAAGAATAGGCGTATCATCGTTATACCAGGGGAATATGCCATTTTGATAAGCCAGCAACAGGCGCTCGACTGAAAGATCGCCACCTACTGCTAACAGACCATCCTCTTCTGCAAGCGACGGGTCGGGGAATATCAAACGCGCATCCAGCCTGAATATCATCAGGCAAATTTATGCCTTCTTGCGTATCACCAGTTTTTTATTCTGCGCTTTTGCAACGGCATCCAGGTATTCCTGCATTTCGGTGTATTTGGCGGCGGGTATCACCTGGTTGCTCAGCACAAATTTGGCTGTACTTATCACCTGGTTCTTATCCTTATTGTAAACATAGCTTACGTCGTAATTGCCATAAGTGAATTTGAGATTTGCATTTGCCGGCATGGTTTCCAATTCGTAGCCTGCAGGCAGGTCGATGGTAGTAGTACAGGATTTAATGCGCGGCCATTCCCAATAGAAATCTGTTTTTCTTGGCTTATCAGGTATCGGAACCGTATTTGCCCACAGTTTAAAGGCAGCAGGCCGGTAAAATTGCTTGTCACCGGTCATTACATCACAAAATTTGTCAAACTCCAAATTAAGATCGATATGTTTAACGCTGTTGGTATCCTTACCCGATTCCAGGTCAAATGCTGATGGTTGTTTAATTTGCAATTGCTCCAGCCAAAACTGTTTTTGTTCATCCAGCTTAATAGCGGCAGACCCGATATACAACAATCGGTATTCTCCTGTGCTTTGTAGTTTGATGTTCACCTTAGCGCTGCCGTCAGGCTGCAGCATAATATGTACGTTGCTGTTAAACTGGTTGTCGGCCGCATTGCTTTTTGGGGTGTTAACTAATCTGCCGCCATCCTCGGTAATTATTAGTGCATTCCGGTTCTCCGTAAAGGGGCCTAATTTCCCAAATTCCGATTTATTACTGGTACACTCCAGCCAGGTGGTGTCATTTTTGAAGGGGATACATAAAATAACATGATTGAAATTATCATAGGGGAAAGAGTAACTGGCAGGCTCTTCGTTTTCACCAGCACGTACAATCGCATAATATGAATTGATATTTACTGCCTTGAGTAAGGCATACATATAATTTGATAATGCCTTACAATCACCATATTTTTTTTCGTCTACAAATGTTGCCGCAAAGGGTTTAAGGCCACCAATACCCAATTGAATGCTGACATACCGCATATTTTGCTGCATATATTTGTATAGAAATTTAGCCTTTTCCTTGTCAGTCTTTATGGTATCGGTCATTTTTTTTATTTCAGCAATTCGTTGTGCAGTCAGCGAGCATACGTCTGAGTTTAGCACTTGCTGCCACTTGCCATAGGTGTCCCAACTACTTATGTCGCCTGGATTGCCAAAAAAATCAAATTTGGTTTGGCTGAATTTGATTGCCGGCATAACGCGCCAGGGCATGGCCTCCTCTTCCAGTTTAAAAGCTTTTAAATTTGAAACCCGCCAGGTATAAGTATCAATGTTTCCGGATGATGTTTTTTCTGGCTTCAACGTGGTATTTCTATTAAAATATCTAAACCCGGCGTCGCTGTTGATCGATATAGCATAATACTCATTTTGAATGGATTGCTCGTCTCCCTGAAGATTCCACTGCCCGAGGTCAATGAGGCTCGTTTTACTTTCCCCATATTCAATTTCTATAGTTTCCGGATAATCAGCAACCGAGTGCTTTAAGCCAAGAAAACGTTCGTCATTTACTAATGTCGATTCCATGGATACAGCGCCATCATACATATCGCCTTTACGGTATTTTTTAATCATTTTCCCGTTTTTGTCATAAACATGAACATCTATAAAACTGTAATTGTCATATTTTTTATTGTAACCGTATTGTAGCAATGCTTCATGGTCACCTTTTTCATTCAGGATAGTGATCAGGCTATGGTGGTTACGGGTTTCTTTACCCGGACCGGTTATTTTTAGTTCATCCCATGAATATCGTACCACCGAATTAGCATCCTCCTTTAATGAATCAGGAATGCCGGCGGCAGTATAAAGCTCTTTGGGGATATCTTTATCCTGGCTACGGGCAGCAAGGCTGAAGAAAAACAAGCCAGCAAAAAGCAACAGCCCCTTTATATAATTATTAAACTCCATTTTTTATGCTTTTTTTAAGATGATCTGCTCATTCAGCATCTCGTACATCTTTTTGAAAAATTCATGTATCTCTTCGTAATTCTCTTTGAACATGATCGACTTTTTAAAACTAATGGTATATCTCACCGTTATCACCCCCTCCTGTTCTACCACCAGCCTCTTGAAGCCGATACTTTGGTCGGACATATCCATCCGTGCGCTTTTGGGCAGTGCGTCGGTTTTGTACCCGGCCGGCACTTTGTAGTTGCCCGAAATTATATAGTTGTTATTATAACCAAAGTCGATATCTGTCGTTCTTTTTTCACTCATGAATGGATTAGCCCCCATCGAAATGAATAAATTCGGTTTGAAATAAATGTAGGTTTCATCCGAACCGGTCAGATCGAGATTGAAATTGATATTTTGTGTTAACGGCAGCGAATCGACATCCATGTTATCAAATTTGACGGAGGATATTTTCAAATCGTTGTTGCCTTCTTTTAAATTTTCGATAAACTTTTTTTCGCCATCGGTTTTATAGCTTTCAACATTATCTATCCTGTTATAGCTGAAATTACTTATTTGTGCCAGTCCCTCCATTTTACCATCAGGTTTTATATCGGCATTAATCAGTACCACATCGCGCACCGGGGCTGTGTTTTGGATAAATGTGATGTCGTATTTTCTATTTTCTTTATCAATGGTCAGGCCGAACGAGTTCAACAGGTTATGTGGGATCACATTATACATATTGTACTTGTTAGTGGCGTCAAGCACGTAATAGGTTGCGCTGTCGATAGGTACATAAGTGGCTGTTGTGTTAAACTGGTACCTTGTAGGGTAAGCGGGATTTACTTTGCCATTTTTACGCGTGCTCATTAATATCGGGTAAGCCTTAATGCCTGCACGCATAAGCAGGTGATATACCATCAGGTTTATCTCGGTGGAATTTCCTATCTTTTTATCCCACGCTTTTGCCGTACCATCATCTGTATATCTAAGGTACAGGTCATTCCACTTCATCGTATTTTTTACCTGGTTAAAAATGTAGGCTATCTTCTCGTCACCTGTTTTCAGGCTTTTTACATGGTTGAGTATATCCTCCTCGCCGGTTAGTTTTTTCCTGAACTGTGCGCCAAAATCATCAAAATCAGCCTCATTTTCCCCTATCTTTTGCCAGCTTTCAGAAAAATTCTGGCCGAACGATCCAGCACCAGGGGTAATGCTTAGCAACTGGGTGAGAATACATTGAAAGTTATCTTTTACCGAGCTCATGTAAGGCTCAGCATTGATCGAGGGTACATTGGCAAGTGCTATTTTGGATATCTGTCCATTGCCGTCCCTGTTGTTTACTACATAGGCCTGGGTTACTTTTACCAGGTTTTTGTAGTGAAAGGCGTCCGGGACCTTGGCTTCGATCTCACTATACCGGGTAGGTAATTCACTTTGAAAATACCAGTCGGGGAAATCACCTGCCGACTGGCTCAGGATACTGTATTTGTATTCAATAACTGAGCCCGGCTTAACATCTGGAAAGGTTAACACCATTTCAGACCTATCCCGGTCAATGCGCTTATCAAATATCTGTTTCTTATCTACTTTTACTATCTCAACATTCCCGTTATTCAGGTTAACAGTTTGCGCCTGTAGTTTTTCGATCCATTCGAAATGGCCTCCACCCCAATACGGAATGTGCACGTCAGCAGCATCTTTGCCATGATCGTTAAATATTTTTATCCGCACATGCCTTTCCAAAACAATTTCGGCGTCTGTAAAAAAAACAGTGCCCTTGTCAAATAATACTTCGGCGTTGGCATCGGTCTCAAAATCACATTTTGTCATTTCGAGATCGGCTTTGTCAATTTTTCCGAAAGGCTGGATTGTGGGGGTGGTTTGTGCATTTACTTTAAAAACAAATACACACAAAATAGCAGTAGTAAAAAATCTGTTCATATAAAATTGTGTTAAGGTTGGTAAATTGAAAATAGGGTTTATTAATGGTTTTTGAAATTAAAATCCTTCTATGTTTTTTTCAGTACTATCTGTTCGTTCAGCATTTCGTACATTTTTTTAAAGAACTCGCGCAGGTCAGGATATTCGTTCTTCAAAAATTTTGTTCGGGTAATATTGATCTCGTAATGAAGGGATACATAACCATCCTGGTTTTCAAGTGATCGTTTGAACCGGATACTTTTATCGGCCATTACAATATTTACGTTTTTGGGCAGCGATTCCACAGCGTACCCTGTCGGTAGTTTATACCGCCCAGTAATAATGTGGCTGCTTCCAAAACCAAAATCGATCGGCGACGTACGCGACTCGCTTAAAAAAGGATTATCATGTAACGGAGTAAAGATATTGGGTGTGAAGAACAGGTATTTATCCGAATTATTGAGCTCATATTGAAAATCAAAGCTTTGCTCGAATGGCAGGGTATCAACCTGCATGTTTACTAATTTGAGGTTTGTTATTTTAACATCGTTGTCCCGCCCGGTCAGGTATTCATTAAATTTCTGATCGCCCAGGGTTTTATATAATTTAAGATCTTGCGTTCTTTTGTACCCATAACTCGCTATCTGGCCGGTTCCTTTCATTTTGGCATCGGCGCTTATATCAGCAGCTATGATTATTACATCCCTTGACAAGGTCTTGTTTTCCATATAAACCATCTCATACTTATCAGCTTCTTTATTAAGGCACAACCCGAATGCGTTCAATAATTCGTAAGGTACCTGGTTATATACGTTGTATTTGTCGGTCGCATCAAGCACGTAATACCTGTTACTATCCACAGGCACATAGGCAACCAGGTTATTGATTTGAAATATGTCTACAAAATCAGGCTGGATAAGACCGTTCTCACGTGTGCTAACCAGCATAGGATAAGCTTTTATACCGCTTTTTTTCAACAAGTGATAAAGTACCGCATTTACTTCGGCCGAGTTGCCAACCCGTTTTTTCCAGGCGTTCCGGATACCATCCCTTGACGCCCAGTTCCGGAAGCCGTTCCAGCTCATGATACTTTTAACGCTATTGAATAAATAAGCAATTTTCTCATCGTCGCTATGCAATGACGATGCTTTTTTTATCAGGGTGTCCTCGCCACTGAGGTGCTGATCAAGCTCTCTATAATAGTCTTTTTCGTTCGCAAGTTTCTTGCCGGTTTTCTCCCAGGTATCGCTTAGGTCAATAGTTTTCCCGTCAAAAGTTTGCACCGAAGTGAGCAACAACGCAACACTTTGCATCCCGTCGCCTTCGGCCCGCGCGTAGGCCTCATCTTTTACTGATGGAAGGTCCTCCGCCGTCCAGATGTGCCCTCCTGTCACAAGCGTATCCAGGGCAAACGGCTGATTCCTGCGCGTAAAGGCTTTGAACTGCAATCGTGAACTGAACATGACGTTAAATTCGCTGTACCTGGTCGGGATATCCGTTTGAAAATGCCATGCGGGAAAGTTGGAGGCGATATTCCGCATCAGTGTATACTTGTACTCGATCACCGATCCGGGCTTTATACTAGGGAAGGATATAATAATGGCATCCTTGTTATTATCGGTGTGCTGGGCATAAATAAGTTTCGGGTCGAGTTTGTCTTTGACGATCTTGCCATTTTCGAGGTTTATGGTTTCCGCCTGGATGTCTATTATATTATCGACACCGTACATGTTGTCGTATTCTATCTTGACATTACCATATTCCTTGCCCTTTTCATTAAATATTTTAATGCGTTTATGTCGCTCCATGGTAAGGGCGCCCAGCGCGCTGAAGTAAACACGGGCTTTGTCAAAAAGCACCTCAGCGTTGGCGTCTTTTTCAAAGCTACAGGAAGGCAGGCGCAGATCGGCACTATCGATTATGCCAAATAGCCGTATCTGTGCATTCGCACCGATGGCGACAGCCATAAAAATTAACAGGGTATAAAACTTCCTCACGTCACAAGGTTTGGCAGCGACTAATTTAATAATAAAAAATAAATTAAAAAATTTAGCTTAATCTTAAATTCTTTGTGATAGATGAGGCAGGCGCAAATAAAAAGCCCCGTCATCAAAAGATAACGGGGCCTCATTTTGTTCATTGTACCATTAGAAGAATTTAAACCCGACGCTCAGTGCCCAAAGGTTTTGACGCTGGCCGAAATCGGGGTTGATCTTGGTTAAGCCACCTTCGTAACGCAAATCGGCTGTGATAGGACCTATATCCACACCGCCGCCGGCCTGGAAACCAAGTGTACTGTTTTTGTAATGACCAAAGTCGGCAACGGCGGCATTGGTATTATCCGAAAAGCTTTCGCTTTTATCAAGCGTATGCGTGTACACCGGGCCCGCCATTAGCCTGAAATTAAGGCTTTTTGTGCCGAATTCATGGCCGACCAATACGGGTACGCTTACATTAGTAAAATTAACTTTGGCATTGAAATTACCATCGTCGGTACTTAACTTGCCACCGGTACTGCTCAAATACACTTCGGGCTGAAAATACAGGGCGCTGCCAAAGCGGGCGAATACACCAGCCTGGTAGCCTGTGCGGGTGGATTCGTTGAAATTGTCGGTATTTATTTTAGAGAAATTAACACCGCCTTTAATACCGACGGAGATCTGCGCCTTTGCACTGATGCAAACTGCTATCAGCAATGCGGCACTTAAGAGAAACTTTTTCATAATTTTAATTTAGTTTATACGCAGGTTAGATGTAATCCTGTAACAAGGGTTTAAACAAACGTCAAGCCAAATTATTGCATCGGGCTACAGCAGAATTTTTATATTTTTGCTCAAATATTTTTTCGACCATGGCAGAGATCAGCATCAGCAACAAGGATTGGGAACGCGTAAAGATCAAATTACAAAGGAAATACAACAATCTCACCGACGAGCAGCTCCAGTATACCGAGGGCCAGGAAGACAGCCTGATCAGCAATATAATGAGCCTTGTGAACCGCGATCGTGGCTATGTGGTGTTCACCCTGAAGAAGGCTTTAGTGAATATAGATAACAACCGTTTGTAGGTTATACTATACAAATATGACGTCTTTCCCCGCTGATTCATGATCACTACTATCATCTTCGACCTCGGCGCAGTCCTTATCGACTGGAACCCGCGTTACATGTACCGCACCCTGTTTGATGATGAAGCCGAAATGGAAAGGTTTTTGGCTGAAATTACCACGCCTGACTGGAACGAAGAGCAGGACGCCGGGCGCCCGTTAGATGAAGGCACTAAGATGCTCGTTCAGCAATTCCCGGAACATGAACATCACATCCGCGCTTTTTATAGCCGGTGGGATGAAATGCTGGGTGAGGCATTTCACGATACGGTGGAAATATTCAAACAACTGAAAGAAAGCGGGAAATATAGGATATACGCACTTACTAACTGGTCGGCAGAGACATTCCCGGTAGCGTTTGAACGTTTTGATTTTCTGCGATGGTTCGATGGCATAGTAGTTTCAGGTACTGAAAAGATGCGCAAGCCTACTCCGGAATTTTACCATATCCTGCTTGACCGCTACCAGGTAAAGGCCAAAGATGCTCTTTTTATCGACGATAATTACCGCAATATTTTAGCTGCGGAAAAGATCGGAATCAATTGTATCCACTTTACCTCAGCTGGGCAGTTGGAACAGGATCTGCTTAACCTCGAACTTCTTTAAAATATCGCCTCTGCAATTTTTCTTGTCGGGCCAGGATTACTCATGGTATAAAAATGCAACACCGGCGCACCAAATTCTACCAGTTCCTTGCACTGATGGATCATCCATTCGATACCGGCATCTTTTACTTCTTTTTCCGATTTGCAGTTATGGACCAGGTCACTTAGGTCCTCCGGAATGTCGATATGGAATATTTTGGGCAAACTGATCAGTTGTTTTGATGAGGTGATCGGTTTAAGGCCCGGTATGATAGGTACATTGATGCTGTTCTCGCGGCAGAGCGCAACAAACTCTTTGTATTTATTGTTATCAAAAAACATTTGGGTAACAATAAAATCGGCTCCCATATCTACTTTTTGTTTCAGGTACCTAAAGTCTGTTTTCAGGTTGGGAGCCTCAAAATGCTTTTCGGGGTAGCCGGCAACACCTATGCAAAAATCGGCATTGGCAACTTCATGGTCCTCGTATAAATACTTGCCGTTATTCATATCCAAAACCTGCTGTAGCAGTTCCGTAGCATAACAGTGACCGCCGGGTGTTGGTATAAAACCAGAATCGGCCATGCGGGCATCACCGCGTAGTACCAGCACGTTGTCGATACCTAAAAATTGCAGGTCGATAAGTGCATTCTCGGTTTCCTCTTTTGTAAAGCCACCGCAAATCAGGTGGGGCACAGCGTCAACCTTATACCTGTTCATGATAGCCGCGCAAATAGCAACAGTCCCCGGGCGTTTGCGATAGGACACTTTTTCGAGCAAGCCATTCTCATGCTGTTTATAAATGTAATCCTCGCGGTGGTAGGTAACATCGATAAACGGCGGGTTAAAGTCCATCAGCGGGTCGATAGCATTATAAATGCTCTGGATGCTATGGCCTTTTACAGGCGGTAATAGTTCGAACGAGAAAAGCGTTTTGCCTTTGGCGGCATTAATATGCTCGGTTATTTTCATTTATGATTCGGTACAGATCAAATATATAATATCATTTTAAACTTTTTCGTTGCGATGCGCTAACAAGCAATCTGCTCGTCACTATACGACGGGTTTGCTTCGTCGTTTCTCCCCGCGATGGCATATTTTTAATAATTTAAGTTTGGGCCGAGCCAACGTTCAACGGTCTCTAAATCCATACTCTTCCGCTTCGCGTAATCCTCCACCTGGTCTTTGCTTATTTTGCCCAAACCGAAATAACGTGCCTGCGGGTGTGCGAAATAAAACCCGCTGACGGATGCAGCCGGTGTCATGGCCAGGCTTTCGGTCAGGTGCATGTGTGCATTGTCCTCTGCTTTCAGCAGATCGAACAACGTGGTCTTTTCAGTATGGTCAGGACAGGCTGGGTAACCCGGTGCGGGGCGTATACCCTGGTATTGTTCTTTGATCAGGTCCTCGTTGCTTAAGGCCTCGTCTTTGGCATAACCCCAGTATTCGCGGCGTACCAGTTCATGCATTTTTTCAGCAAATGCCTCCGCCAGGCGATCTGCCAGTGCTTTAGCCATAATGCTATTATAATCGTCGTGGTCTTTTTCGAATTGTGCTACCAACTCATCGCAGCCTATACCGGCTGTTACCGCAAAACCACCGAAATAATCGGGTACACCGCTTTCTTTTGGTGCGATAAAGTCGGATAATGCATAGTAGGGCTCTCCCTTTACTTTCTCTGCCTGCTGGCGCAGGGTATGAATGCGGGTCAGCAATTGTTTACGGCTTTCATCAGTGTATAATTCAATATCATCGCCAACGCTTGCAGCGGGCCAGAAACCGATAACACCGTTTGCCTGCAGCAATTTTTCGTTCACAATTTTCTTTAACAATTCCTGGGCATCGTCAAACAGCTTTTTGGCTTCAACGCCTACAAACTTATCGTCGAATATCTTGGGATAGCTTCCCCGTAGTTCCCAGGTATGGAAAAACGGCGTCCAGTCGATATAAGGCACCAGTTCTTCCAGCGGGTAAGCTTCAATCACTTTAGTGCCCGTGAACGTTGGCCCGGTTGGCATCGCGCCATTCAGGTTGATCTCCATCTTTGATTTCCTGGCATCGCCAATGCTCACAAAGCGTTTGTCCGAACGTTTGTTCAAATGCGCTTCGCGGGCTTTTTCGTATTCGTCTTTTACGCTTTGGATATAACCGTTGCGGGTGTCGCGGTTCATTAAATTACTGCAAACCGAGACACTTCGCGAAGCGTCAAGTACATGCACTACACCATGCTGATAGTTAGGCGCAACTTTTACCGCCGCATGTATGCGCGATGTTGTTGCGCCGCCAATGATCAGCGGTATATCAAAGCCCTCACGTTCCATTTCTTTGGCGAAGTGAACCATTTCATCCAGCGATGGCGTGATCAAACCGCTCAATCCAATAATATCCACCTGGTGTTTCCGTGCTTCTTCGATGATGCGTTGCGCAGGCACCATCACACCCAGGTCTATCACCTCGAAATTATTGCAGGCCAATACAACGCCTACTATATTTTTGCCTATATCGTGCACGTCACCTTTAACGGTGGCCATCAATACTTTGCCCGCATTCGCGCGTGAACCGGAAGAATCCTCTCCGGCATCTATCACGCGTTGTTTTTCCAGTTCGATAAATGGCAACAGGTAGGCAACGGCCTTTTTCATAACACGTGCCGATTTTACCACCTGCGGCAAAAACATCTTACCAGAGCCAAACAGGTCGCCCACCACATTCATCCCATCCATCAGTGGTCCTTCGATCACATCAAGCGGTTTAGCCGCTTTTTGTCGGGCCTCTTCCACATCATCATCTAGGTATTCAACAATGCCTTTTACCAGGGCATGCGATAAGCGTTGTTCAACCGGCTCTTTGCGCCATTCTTCATCCTTAACAACCCCTTTTCCCTTGGCTTTTACGGTTTCAGCAAATTCCACCAGGCGCTCTGTAGCATCCGGGCGACGATTCAGGAGCACATCCTCTACGTATTCTAACAGATTTTTTGGTATTTCTTCATAAACCTCCAGCATCCCGGCGTTTACGATACCCATATCCAAACCTGCTTTAATGGCGTGGTACAGAAAGGCTGAATGCATAGCCTCGCGTACGGTATTATTCCCCCTGAAAGAAAAGGAAATATTGCTGACCCCACCGCTCACCTTGGCCAGCGGCAAATTCTGTTTTATCCAGCGGGTAGCCTCAATAAAGTCTACCGCATAATTGTTGTGTTCTTCAAGCCCGGTAGCAACGGTTAATATATTGGGGTCGAATATGATGTCCTGTGGTGGAAAATGAAGTTCGTCGACCAGTATATCATAGCTTCGTTTGCATATCTCAATACGACGGGCCAATGAATCAGCCTGGCCCTGTTCGTCAAATGCCATCACCACCACCGCAGCGCCATAGCTTAATATTTTATTGGCCTGGTCTTTAAATTTTTCTTCTCCTTCCTTTAGTGATATGGAGTTGACAATCCCTTTTCCCTGTAAACATTTCAGCCCGGCTTCTATCACCGTCCATTTGGACGAATCGACCATGATGGGCAGTTTGGCAATGTCGGGCTCTGATGCTATCAGGTTCAAAAACTTAACCATCGCCGCTTCCGAATCGATCATACCCTCGTCCATATTTACGTCAATGACCTGTGCCCCGCCTTCCACCTGCTGACGGGCAACGGTTAAGGCGCCTTCATAATCCTCGGCTAAAATCAGCTTGGAAAACTTTGGCGACCCGGTAATATTGGTACGCTCACCAATATTGGCGAAGTTGGTTTCTGGCGTCAGGATAACTGCCTCCAAGCCACTAAGCCTTAGATAAGGCTCGGTTTGGGGTATTTGTCGCGGTATTCCTTTTGCAGCCTTTTCGGCAATATGCCTTATGTGATCGGGTGTGGTACCGCAGCATCCGCCGACGATATTCACCATGCCCGAACCAATAAAATCTTCTATAAAATGAGCGGTTTCGTGCGGCGTTTCATCATAACCGCCAAACTCATTCGGCAAACCTGCATTGGGATAAGCCGAAATAAAAACATCGGCTTTTGCTGATAATTCCTCCAAGTGCGGGCGCATTTCCTTAGCGCCCAAAGCACAATTCAAGCCAACGGATAACAGGTTTCCATGGCGAACCGAGTTCCAGAAAGCTTCAACGGTTTGGCCGGAAAGCGTGCGACCGGAAGCATCTGTTATAGTACCCGAGATCATGATACCGCCCGAATCCCTGAACGCCGGATAATCTTTACCTGCCGCTTTACACTCGTTTTCGTATCGTTTTATTGCGAATAATGCCGCCTTGGCATTCAGCGTATCAAAAATGGTTTCGATCAAAAGAATATCCGAGCCTCCATCAACCAAACCGCGTACCTGTTCATAATAAGCTTCGGCCAGGTCGTCAAAGCTAACAGCGCGGTAGCCCGGGTCGTTCACGTCAGGCGACATGGATGCTGTCCGGTTTGTCGGTCCTACAGCGCCCGCAACAAAACGCGGTTTCCCTGGATGGTCCTGGCTATATTCGTCCACAGCCTCGCGGGCAAGCCTTGCGCCTTCGTAGCTTAACTCGTAAGCCAGCTCCTCCATGTGATAATCGGCCAGCGATATACGCTGCGTGCTGAAGGTATTGGTTTCAATAATATCGGCTCCGGCATCCAGGTATTCTTTATGTATCGCTTTGATCACATCAGGGCGCGTGATATTCAGCAGGTCGTTATTGCCTTTCAGGTCGGAAGGGTGGTTTTTAAAACGCTCGCCACGAAAATCTTCCTCGGTCAATTGGTACCGCTGTATCATGGTACCCATTGCGCCGTCGATAACCAGTATGCGTTTTTGTAACTCTTTTCTAATATCCATTTTTTTCAGATATGAGATGTGAGAGGTGCGATGTGAGAAAAATGAAGAAGCAAATGCTAACTCAAAACTCAAATCTAATATCTCAAATCTATAACATGCTTATAACGAAAGGCCGGGTATAATGTTGACCTTCGCTTATCTTTCTTATCCATTTTGAGGCGGATAAGTAGAACGTAGCACCTTGTAAGCACAGGTTGCTAAGACATCGCAGGGTCTAATCCCTCCGTCTTTCTCTATAAGCACTGCAAATTTGCACAATAAGCTTGTAAAAACAAAATGAGTTGGGCGGGTAGTGGTGTAAGCTGTTTTAAATGAGAATAAGTTGACAGTTTTTTACCGAGCGAACAACTTATATTGCCTAAACTACTTTTAAACACCATTTTCTTTTTCGCTCAAAGAGTAGCAACTTCGCAATCCCGATTTGAATTTTATGACCAATCATTATAAAAAAATTGCTGCTGAATTATCCATTACCGAAAAGCAGGTAAGCACTACCGCTGCATTGCTGGATGAAGGCGCGACCGTGCCGTTCATCTCCCGTTACCGTAAAGAAATGACCGGAAGTTTGGACGAGGTGAAGGTTGCCGCCATCCGCGACCGTATGCTGCAGTTGCGCGAATTGGATAAACGCCGCGAGGCTATTCTGAAATCGCTGACCGAAATGGGCAAGTTGATGCCGGAACTGGAAAAACAGGTGAACGAGGCGGAAACAATGGTGGCGCTGGAAGACATCTATCTTCCTTATCGCCCCAAAAGAAAAACGCGGGCCACCGCTGCGCGCGAGAAAGGTTTGCAGCCTTTGGCCGACTTGCTGCTGGCTCAAAGCAGGGTAGACCCTGAAGAGGAGGCGACCAAATTTATCGACGAAGAAAAAGGTGTTAGTTCAGCAGAGGAAGCGCTGGCCGGAGCGCGGGATATTATTGCCGAGCATGTCAGCGAAAATGCCGAAACCAGGGCCAAAATGCGGCAATTGTTTTTGAATAAGGGAACCTTTCAATCGAAAGTGATAGCCGGCAAGGAAGAGGCCGGGATAAAATATAAAGATTATTTCGACTGGTCGGAGCCGGTGAAAACGGCGCCTTCTCACCGGGTGCTGGCTATGCGCAGGGGCGAAAAGGAAGAGATATTATGGCTGGATATTCAACCGCCCGAAGATGATGCGGTAAGCCTGTTGGAGCAGCAATTCGTTACTGCAAATAATGCCGCATCGCAGCAGGTGAAACTGGCTATTAGCGATGGCTATAAACGCTTGCTGAAACCATCAATGGAAACGGAGATACGTTTGTTCACCAAAAAAAGTGCAGATGAGGAAGCGATACGGGTATTTGCTGAAAACGCCCGGCAATTGCTGATGTCCGCGCCGCTGGGGCAAAAACGCATGATGGCTATCGACCCGGGTTTCCGTACCGGATGCAAGGTTGTATGCCTTGACGAGCAGGGCAAGCTGCTGGAATATACGGCCATTTTTCCGCACACAGGAGCAGGAAACGCAAAAGAAGCCGAGAAAACCACCCGGCATCTTTTTGAAAAATATAACATCGAGGCCATCGCCATTGGAAATGGAACTGCAGGGCGCGAAACCGAGCTTTTTGTCCGCAATCTTAATTTGCAGGGCGCAATCATCGTAATGGTGAATGAAAGCGGGGCATCTATCTATTCGGCTTCGGACGCGGCGAGAGAGGAATTCCCGGACAAGGATGTGACTGTAAGGGGCGCGGTTTCTATCGGTCGCCGGTTGATGGACCCGCTGGCGGAACTGGTAAAGATCGACCCAAAATCTATCGGCGTAGGGCAATACCAGCACGATGTGGATCAGAACAAGCTGCAAACCTCGCTGGACGATACCGTGATCAGTTGTGTGAACGCGGTGGGTGTAGAATTAAACACAGCATCGAAGCAAATACTGGCTTACGTTTCGGGCCTGGGGCCGCAACTGGCGCAGAATATCGTGGATCACCGTGACCAGAACGGCGCCTTCAAACGCCGGGATCAGCTAAAAAAGGTCGCCCGTTTAGGCGACAAAGCTTTTGAGCAAGCGGCAGGTTTCCTTCGCATCAACGGCGCTGAAAACCCACTGGACGCCAGCGCTGTACATCCCGAGCGTTATGCTTTGGTTGAACAAATGGCAAAAGATATGAAGTGTTCGGTACGGGATATGATGACCGATACGCAGCTTCGCAAAAGCGTCCCGCTGCAAAAATATGTGAGTGATACCGTGGGCCTGCCTACGCTGAATGATATTATGGCGGAACTGGCCAAACCCGGTCGCGACCCGCGCGAGCAGTTTGAGACATTCAGCTTTACCGAGGGAGTGAATGAGATAGGCGACCTGAAGATTGGCATGAAACTGCCGGGTATTGTAACGAATATCACAAATTTTGGCGCTTTTGTGGATATCGGCGTTCACCAGGATGGATTAGTACACCTGAGCCAGATCACGAACCGTTTCATCAAAGACCCGAACGAAGTACTTAAAGTTCATCAAAAGGTTGAGGTTACCGTAACGGAAGTGGATGTTAACCGCAAACGGATTTCCCTATCAATGAAAGCTAACGAACCGCGGCAGCAGCTACAACAAAGGCAGCAGCATAAACCCGCTTCATATCAGCCAAAAAATCAGCAAGAGCAGCCTGAAACGGATATGGCTTTAAAGCTGGCGGCGCTGAAAGGGAAGTTTAAATAATGTAGTAGAGACGCAAGATTTTGCGTCTCTACTTGAAAATCTATTCCAGCGTTATCTGCCTGCGGATGCTTTCTTCCAGCGAAATAAAGGTCTCGGTACGCTGTATCCCTTTCACGCTCTGGATATGCTCGTTCAGCACTTCGCGCAGGTGGTTAGTGTCATGACATACGATCTTGGCGAAGATGCTGTAGCTGCCGGTTGTGTAATGAAGTTCAACAATTTCCTTTACGGCTTTTAACTGTTTTACAGCCTCGTGATATTGTGATCCTTTTTCTAAATAAATGCCCAAAAACGCGGTAATATCATATCCCAGCTTCTGCGGATCAACCTCGAGGCTGGCGCCTTTGATGACACCCATTTCCTCCAACTTTTTCATGCGAACGTGTATCGTTCCGCCGGAAACAATCAATTCTTTGGCGATTTCGGTGTACGGAGTGGTCGCATTTTTCATTAAAATCGACAAAATCTGGATGTCGAGATTATCAATTTCTAAATTTTGAGCTTTTCTGTGGGACATAAATTTGAATTTCGGTATTCAAATACAAGTTTAATTAAAATAAAATTAAAAATGCAAATATATTATTGAAATATTTGCAAGAAATTGATAGTCCTGTTAGATTTGTAATAAGCAAATGGATAACGCTTGCTGTTCTTTTATTTACAAAAACAATGTTGGGTGGTGAAATTTATGGCAGACACACCTCCTTGTCCCGGTGGCGGAGATCATGGGAAATCAGCTTCGGCTGACTAACCACTCCTTGAAGGTTCGACCCCTTCCCCAACAGCTAGTTTAAGTCCTTAGTCTTAAGCCCGAAGTCCAAAGTCAAAATGACTTCAGACTCATGACTCAGAACTTCAGACTAATATACTGTAGGATGGTGAAATTTATGGCAGACACACCTCCTTGTCGCGGTGGCGGAGATCTTGCGAAACTCTTAGCAATAAGAATAAGCACTTCGTGAAGGTTCGACTCCTTCTCCTACAGCCCTTCTCATAATTTAGGTTTATAATTGGTTAGTAAAGACCCCTGCCCATCAGGGGCTTTGCTGTTTTTAGAGAGTTTGCGGATCTCCGGAAACATTGCTCACTGCAAACTGCCCACTGCCGACTAATAATAAATGCCTATCTTTAGAAAATCGACGGCTTATGATACTCTTTTCAAGAAGGAACTTATTTTATAGCGACTATAAATGGAATACCTATGTGCCCAACGATCCACGCACCAACGGCAAGCCGGACAGTACCCCTTTTGATAAAGCCGAAGGCAACGAAGTAGTTTACCTGATCAACCGGCTGATGATGCTTTGGGATTATCGTTTTTCAAATACCGGTAACAAGATGGAAAAACTGATACACGATAAAATGCCGCCGGATGTAACCACCCAGGAAAATGTGCAATTTTGGCTGAAAGCTAATTTGAAGTTTTAACCCCCACCCCTGAAGGAGAGTCTTAATCTGTATGCCAAACGCCTACGAGTAGCTGCTAACTCAAATTACTGCTTTTCAAACCTTGCCGCCCAGCCGCCGCCGGATGCCAGCTGAACTTTCAATTTGTCTTTTGAAGTTACGGTGATCTCTTTCTTTACATAGTCCGTCGCGTCCCGGTCAGCATTAATACCGTCTTCGAAGATGATAGCTTTGTAAGTACCGTCGCCTAAAAAGGAAAGGTCTATCGTAGTTTCCCGTGGCGTCCAGTTACTCATCGATCCGGCATACCATGTTGTTCCTTTGCGGCGTGCGATGCTGACAAATTCGCCGACTTTACCATCCAGCGCAACGGTTTCATCAAACACGGTAGGCACTGCGGCAATGAAATTCGTGCTTTCCTGCTCCTTCATGTATGCGGTCGGATTATCAGACAGCATTTGCAAAGGCGCTTCAAATATGGTATACATGGCCAGCTGGTGGCAGCGTGTGCCCTGGGCCATCGGGTTGCTGTTTATGGGGCGGATAGATTCTTTGGTAGCATTGCGCATGGCGCCGGGGGTATAATCCATCGGTCCGGCCATCATGCGGATGAACGGTATGCTTACGTCATATCCCGGGTGGTCCTTTACTCCCCATTTCTCGTTCTCCATGCCTTTTACACCCTCGCAGTTGATCACATTCGGCCAGGTGGTCATCAATCCCGAGGGTTTGTACATGCCATGATAATCAACCAGCAAATGATTTTTTGCAGCTTTTTCGGCAAGATCATAAAGCGAGGTTACCATTTTCTGGTCGTCGCGGTCGATAAAGTCGATCTTGAATCCTTTGACACCCATCTGCGCGAATTTGGCAAACAAGCCGTCGGCATCGCGGGTAATGGCATACCAGGTAGACCATAAGATAACGCCCACTCCCTTTTGCTTGCCGTAATCCACTATCTGCTGTATATCCAGCTTGGTTTTATTCAGATCGTGATCGTCCGACCAGCCTTCGTCTATGATAATATATTCCAGTTTATTTGCTGCCGCGAAATCAATGTAGTATTTATAGGTTGGTACATTAATACCCGCCCTGAAATCCACATGCGAAATATTCCAGTCGTTCCACCAGTCCCAGGCAACTTTGCCTGGTTTTATCCACGACAGGTCCGCAATTTTGGAAGGTTCGGCCAGGCGGCGCATCATGTCGTTATTAGCTAACTGCCTATCTTCCGTACTGATCACTACCACCCGCCACGGGAAACTATGAATACCTTTGGTTTTGGCAATATAGTCGGCGCGCTCGTCAACAACGTAATTAATGTTGCTCAGCTCCTCCCTGGTTGGATAATTGGCGAATACCCCATGCAGGTTATGGCCGGTAGTGCCGGGTGTAAGGTACATGCCGGGATAATCCTGTAAGTCGCCTTCAAGCAGGGCCGCCTTTTTGCCATTGCCCAGGTCCACCAGCACCGGCATAAACGCCAGCGTATCTTTTTTGATGGCGGAAATGTTCAGCTTGTCATACAAGGCCTCAAATGAAGTGTTGAATTTATCGTGGTGACGGTAGTCGTTCACAAAAGGAAGATAGGCCTGGTAGTCATCTTTAAAATTAAAATTTGCCTCTTCATTAGCTATGGTTATCTCATAAGCTTTTGAAGTAACAAAACGATAGGCCACTCCATCATCATAGGCCCTGAAAATCATCCCATAATCATTTCTGAAAGTTAGTGTTAGCTGGTTGTAGTTGTCGGAAACCTTATCTTTTTTATACAGCGGCGTATTGACGACCTGGTTGCCGGATGATGGCTTTGCATCTTTTACTTTCACATCATCGCCGAAAACCATGCCATCGCCCAGAGTAAGCGATACCTCCGAAGGTAATATTACTTCGGTGTCACCGTGCTTTACCGACCATTCGATGGTTTTCCCGACAGAGACCATAAGGTCAATTTTCCCATCAGGCGATTTTACATGATAAACCTTTGTGGTTTGTGCGATAGCAATTGTGCAGGCGAAAAATAAGCAGAACGATAGGAGGGCGCGCAGTTTCATCAGTAAAGGGTTTATAGTTAGCGATTCGTGATTTCGAAACTAAATAAAAACCGTATAAATGACAATTTTATTTTTGGAGCCGAAAGACCATATAAAATCCAGGAGCAGGAAATTCGCCTCCGTACTAAAGTGTTTGCAAATCAACTTTCGGACTTTCCGACTTCCGGACTAAATTAATTCGTCTGTTTATAAACCCTTACGTAGTCCACATACATGCTTGCCGGCAGTATACTTTCATCAACCGTGGCGCCGGGGAAATCACCACCAACGGCAAGGTTTAGTAAGATGAAAAAAGGCAAATGGAATGCGCCGGTATTGTTTACGTTTCCGTAAATATTTCCTGTTTGAAAAAGTGTGTCATCGACATACCACCTGATCTGTTTTGAATCCCATTCCACGGCATAAACATGGTAATCGGCCGGAGTGGACATGGTAGTATTCCCATATGATACATGCCCGTTATTGTTCCAATGCATGGTTCCGTATATTACGTTATTGGCGTTGATATGCTCCATAATATCGATCTCGCCGCATTGCGGCCACGAAACCGTGTTGATGTTAGCGCCCAGCATCCAGAATGCGGGCCACATGCCTTGTCCCATCGGTAATTTGATACGAGCTTCGATGCGGCCATAAGTCATGGAGAACTTGTCCTGGGTTTTCATACGCGCGGAGGTATACGGCTGACCCGAAACCAATTCTTTGTTGGCCGTGATTACCAAATTCCCATTAGCAATGGCAGCATTCTTGGCCTGGTAAAATTCCTTTTCGTTATTCACCCCGAGATTGCCCAGGTCGAAGCCCCACTTGGTAGCATCAATATCGGCCTCATCAAACTCATCCGACCACACCAGCGCATAAACAGGCTTTACTACCGTATCCGTTTTTATAATGACGTTATTTGAAGGGTCTGATTTTGATTTGCTGCACGATGACAGGCTAGTAAAGGCAAGCGCAACGACTAATGCAGCGAGAATATTTTTTTTAAGTATTGATGTTTTCATAAAGTTGAAATGTCCTGTTTCGTTATTTACGGAATTTTATATCAATTGGTCTTAAAGCCGAGCGCGCCAACGTACCCCTTGTTAACCCGGCAATGTTCAAAACGGCTGTTCTCTATAAAATCATATAGCGCTTTCTTTACCTGCTCGCGGTCTACGGGCCCGGCTTTGCGTATGTCTTCAAAGCTGCCCCGTTGTTTTGCGGCGTATTCAATGATCTTGTCATAATTGGCCGGCTTATCAAAAGTGACAAAGCCGCTCAGGTTTTCCATCTTTTTGTATGGCCAGTAGTGCCAGCCAATGTTATTTTCCTCCAGCACATCCTTAAATTTTTTAACCCATTCGTCCTTATTCTCGCCTGTTTCGCCGCAGTAAATAGGCACGTTGTATTTGTCTCTGAAGTCAATATAGTCCTGTATCACGGCTTTGGTGGGGTCGGTCCAGTATTTATGGAACTGGTAAATGAGTTTTGTATCGAACGGTGGCCCGAAGGGTTTGAAGTTGCTATCCCACTGAGCGCCGCCTAATATTACGATATGGTTCTTATCCACAGTACGGATAGCAGCAGTTATCAGCTTATAAACTGGTTCCAGCGAAGGGTTAAATTCGCCGGCATCAAAATAAGTGGCGATAGGTTCATTCAGCAGGTCGTATCCTATTATGATAGGCTCATTTTTATAATGATCGGCAATACGCGCCCAAATTTCGGCACATTGCTTTTGGCTGGCCCCGCTTTTGAAAAGGAATGGATAGCCGTAGCCGTCGTCAATATTATCGCCGGTCTGGCCGCCCGGTGCTGCGTGCATATCCAGTATTACGTAAATTCCCTCTTTTTTGCACCACTTGATGACAGGATCGATCAGTTCAAAACCCCGGTTGGGGTCATTGGCTCCCAGGTAATCCTCGTTAGTAAAAAGCCGGTAATTGAAGGGTATACGGATGGAATTTACGCCGATGCTTTTCAGGTAATGAATATCAGCTTCGGTGATATAATTATGCAGGTATTTCTCCCAGAATTTTTTGGCTTCGTCTGGCCCAATCAATTCGGTTATCGCTTCGTTGATAAGCCTGGGTGAATTTACCTTGTCAAATTTGAACATGTACCCCTCTGGGATGAGCCAGTTACCCAGGTTAGTGCCGCGCATGATGAAAGGTTTACCGTCAAGCCCGATGACGTCTTTACCCTTTACGGTGATAAAGCCTGGTTGCGCTTTAGCCCAAAAAGATAGCAGCAGCGCAAAAAACACAACTGCGAGTATGCTCTTCTTCATAATAAATGCTATTAGGTTATAATTGCCTGGTGCAAAATGATATTTGCAAAAGCTAATATAGTATTATTATCCACTTAGTGTATAAAATACAGCATTAAAAATAAATTATTAGTTGTAATTACTGGCGCTATGGTATAATTTTAAACGAATTAATACCCCTTCATTAATAATCATGAAAAAGACTATTTCAATAAGCATCTCAGTAATTTTACTTTGCCTGCTGTTTTCGGTACATGCTATTGCACAAGGTTTAAAGGTGGCTGTTGCCGCCAACCTGCAGGGCGTGATAAAAGTGCTGCAAAAAGATTTTAAGGAAAAAACAGGCATCGAAATTCAGCCGATCGTTGGTTCATCGGGCAACCTGTCGGCACAGATCAAAAACGGCGCGCCGTTCGATGTGTTTTTATCGGCTGATATCACGTTCCCGGAAACGCTTTATAAAGAAGGTTTTGCCGCAAAAGAGCCGGCTGTATACGCCTACGGCAGCCTGATTATTTGCAGCACCCAGGACATAGGCTTTGAAAATTGGGAACGCGAATTGTTGAGCCCGCGGGTTAAAAAGATCGCGATAGCAAACCCCAAAATAGCGCCTTACGGAAAAGCAGCAGAAGAGGCGCTTAAAAAGAAAGGCATTTTGGACGATGTGCAATCCAAAATTGTCTCAGGCGAAAGCATAGCCCAGGTTAATACCTATATTACTACCGGAGTTGTTGACGCTGGCTTTACAACACAGGCATTGGTCAAAGACCTGGAAGGAAAGAAAAAACTGTACTGGAAAGCCATCGACCCGAAGACCTACGAGCCTATAAAGCAGGGGATGGTTCTGATCAAGACTTCTAAAGAAACCATTAATGCCGAAAAATTTTATCAATATATGACAAGCCCTGAAGCGAAGAAGATATTAAAGGAATACGGATACGGGGTATAGCGCACACTGGAATTTATTTCATAGCGATGGGTTTTAAACCCATCGCTATTTTTATTTTTGACTTAATGGATCTGACCCCGATATGGCTTACGCTTAAACTGGCCGCTATCACCACGCTGGTGCTGCTGATCATCGGGCTTCCGTTAGCTTATTGGTTGTCTAAAAGGCGTTCCATATTTAAGATCGTTATCGAAGCATTGATAACCATGCCGCTGGTATTGCCGCCATCGGTGCTGGGGTTTTATTTACTACTGGCATTTAGTCCGCGGCATGGTATAGGCCAATGGTTGCACGATAACTTCGACCTGCAGTTGGTTTTTTCTTTCAAGGGATTAGTACTGGCATCGGTTATTTACAGCCTGCCTTTCATGATCGGGCCCATCAAGTCGGCACTGCAACAACTGCCCAAATCTTTTTCCGAAGCATCTTATACGCTTGGGTACACCGAATGGCAAACTTTTGTGAATGTATTGCTACCCAATATTAAGGCTTCGGTATGGACTGCCGCCATTTTAACGTTTGCGCATACGCTGGGAGAATTTGGCGTAGTGCTGATGATAGGCGGCAATATACCGGGAGTGACCAGGGTGGCTTCTATTGCTGTGTATGACTCAGTGGAAAACCTGGATTATCACTCGGCAAATATTTACTCCCTCATCCTTTTTAGCATCACGTTTGTAATGGTAATAGCCGTTTTTGTTTTCAATAAGTATAAAGCTAAAAGCCCGTTGGAATGATCGCCATCGACATAGAAAAAAAGCTGAAAGCCTACCGGGGGCAACAGGTGCTGAAAATTGACCGGCAATTTCCGTTGGGCAGTATCACCAAAATTTACGGCCCGTCGGGTACGGGCAAGACAACATTTTTGAAGGCAATAGCAGGGCTTGTACAGCCCGAAAAAGGAAAGATACAGTTTGGAGACACCGTTTGGCTGAATACCGAAACCAGGATATCTTTATCGCCACAAAAACGGAAAGTTGGTTTTGTGTTCCAGGATTATGCCCTGTTTCCCAATATGACGGTGCTTGAACATTTGCAATACGCGAGCCCTAACGACAGTTGGATTGCGCGCCTGCTAAGGGTGGGTAAACTGGAAACTTTTACCGATCACAAGCCGGAATACCTGTCGGGCGGTCAGCAACAGCGATTGGCTATTTTAAGGGCATTGGCCATAAAACCGAAACTACTATTGATGGACGAGCCATTCTCGGCCCTCGACCCGGAGATGCGGACTACCTTGATCAAAGAGTTGCGCGCGGTTTGGAATGAACAGGGAACAACGGTAATGATTGTGAGCCATAACCCGCAGGAACTGGATGGCTTTACCAACCAGGAACTATATATTGAAAGCTGATAGTTTCAAGTTTTGGCCAAGAAGTGAACGGGTCACAACTTTCGGCTCTATATTTTTTACTGTGCCTGGCAAACCACGATCTTATCCAGGTTATGCAAATACCGTCTTCCGGTTTTCATATCCAGCATCGAGGCCATTTGCAGGCTTTCGGGCAGTTTGCCGGCTTTAACGCCGTTCTTTTCCATCAGGATATACACCTGGTCCCCAGCCTGGGTATTAAACAGTTCGTTCCACGAATAAACCACCTTGTAGCCATCGGCCCCGGTGCAAACAAAATAAAGCTCGCTGAAAAATTTGGGGCCGCTAACCGCCCATTGGCTATGGTTTAAAATATCCTTCAATAAAACGCCCTTCAATTTTTCATCGTTATGCTTAAAATCGCCAAGATGGTTGGTTACCCGTATATCGCCTATTTCTTTCAAAGGATAACTATTCAGCGAATCCAAAGTGATAACGGATTCCTTTTTTACTTTACCGCTAATGGTAAACTGGTGCGTGGTTTTATAGGGTGCATCCTGCGCTAAAGCGGTGCCGGTATAAAGGGAAAGAATAAGCAGTAGTTTTTTCATAAATAAAAAAAGTGTGGCATAAAAATATCCACACTTTTGCGCTAAATCAATAACCCCAATTTTCTCAAGAACCCTGAATAGCGGTCAACAACTCGCTTACAGATGTTCTTTTGGTATAATTTTTATCGAAATGAACGAAGATCAATTTCCCGTTCTTGCCGATAACATAAGTTGCCGGTACCGGAAGCACATGGTCAGTATTGCCGTTATTCTTTTCCAGGTCGACACCATACCCTTTTAACTTTGAATACAGGCCGGCATCAACGGTGTAGTTGACATCGTAATCCTTCATTATTTTATATCCTTTATCCTGTATGATGGAAAAGGAGGCGTTCGTCTTTTCGATAGTTTTCCCAATATTTTCGCTAGTCTCCGGTGTTACGCCAATAATATAAGCACCTTTACCGGTAAGGTACTCCAGCGAATCCTGCAGCTTCTGGATGTATTTATTACAATAAGGGCACCATTGTCCGCGGTAAAAGAACAGCACAACCGCTTTATGCGACTTTAGAATGGTTTTCAGGTCGACAGTTTTGCCGTTGTTGTCCTTAGCGGTGAACGAAGGCGCTTCCGCACCCTTCTGCAGCCCGGTTTGAGCTAAAACCTGTAAAGCAAATAGCGTCACAAGTGTAATAAGTATGTATTTCTTCATAAAAAATTATTTGTATACAAGTCAAAAAAAAGGAGAGGATTAAGCACTCCTCTCCCCATAAAAAACAAAAAACAACTCACATTTTTGTTGTGTCTTTGCCCATCTTATCCTTCTTCATCTTGCTCATTTTCTTCTTTTCCATTTTGTCCATCTTATGGTCCATCTTGCCCATTTTGTCCATTTTTTTCATTTTGCCGGTATCAGCAGCTGCAGTGTGAGTTGGACCTGCCTGTGCGCTAACGGCAAAAAATGATGCGATAATAGCGGCTACTGCCACTTTTGAAATAATCGATTTCATACTGTTGTTTTTTTAGTTTTTAAGTAATGATTTACCCTTTTGTCGGGTGTCATTCTTAAACCTTACAAAACATTTTAATTTTTATTCAATTCTTCCTCAATGCGGTCCTGGAGGTCTTTTTTAAACTCCTCATCCAGTTTTGGAGCTTGGGCAACACGGCTGTTGAAAAGCTCCCGTATCATTTCACCGATCCTCGTAGTTTGTTTTTGATATAGTTTGCATACATCGCAGCCAACCAGGTGGATCTTAAGGAAAATACGCTCACGCAGGCTAAGCCGCCCGGCCAGTTTTTTCTCGATCAGGAATGTGGCGTGTTTGCAGTTATGGGTAATTTTTTTTAGTGCTTCCATCGTCATATCCAGTTTTTTTGAAGGCAGGCCCTCAGGTTAAGTTTGGCACGGTGAATGATGACCCAGAAATTTGATGACGTCAGTTTAAGTTCGGAACAGATCGTGTCCGTACTTTCCTCGTCGATATGTTTCATGGTAAATACAGACAGCCAAAGTGCCGGCAATTTCTGCATGCAAAGCATTAGTACGCGGTTAAACTCCTTTGCTGTCAGCGGGTCGTTATCTTCTATACCAAACGGTTGTGGCGCTCGCTCTGCGGTCCAGTGTCCATAATTATCGTCAAAAAAGTCGGCTTGTTCATCCTCTGCGTGTTTTACATCTATATTGATCAATGCCGATGATTTTTTTCGATAAACATCGATCACCTTATTTCGTAAAATAGCAGTCAGCCAGGTCCGTTCGGAACTTCGCCCTTCAAAATTTTTAACCTTTTCGAGCGCTGCCAGGAAGGTTTCCTGTACCAGGTCCCGCGCCAGTTCTTCGTCGTTTATTCGCGCCCGTGCGTATGCATACAGATAGTCGGCATGGGCCTCTACCCATTTATGCGGGTCGGGTTGATTATTTTCAATTATCATTAACTTTAATGTGAGTCGCGGGATTAGTCGTAAATTTATCTAAAACCTTACAGCTTATTTAAAAATAAGTTGAAAGGGAAAGCCCGGCTCAAAAAAATTATTTACAATTATTGTAAGGATAGATGTTGCTGCCCGTCTAAATCAGCATAACACCAATAAATTGAAAACAATGACAAAGATGAGTTCATTTAAAATATTCATTATCGCAGCCAGCCTGGGGTTTGCCGCCATGATCACCCAGGCATTTATTATTATTAAAGATAAAGACACCCTGAAAGTGCAGACAGAAGCCGATAAGGGCTTTGCCGTGGTGGAGCTATTCACTTCGGAGGGGTGCTCAAGCTGCCCGCCCGCCGATGCACTGGTAGCACGGGTACAAAAGGAAGATGCAGGCAAGCCGGTTTATATCCTGGCGTATCATGTCGATTACTGGAACCGCCTTGGCTGGAAAGATGTGTTTAGCGATGCAGCCTATTCGGCAAGGCAGCAGCAGTATGCCCGCTGGCTTAATTTATCATCAGTTTATACGCCACAGGCTGTGGTGAACGGTCGCAAAGAATTTGTTGGCTCCGAAAACGGGACTTTGCACGAAGCAATAGTGAGTGATTTGCAAAGATCATCAAAAACAGAGCTGATTCTAAACGGCTTACGCGAAAATGACGGCAAAGCCGAACTGCAATACCAGGCTTCAGGCACGCCTGTTAATGCGGCACTCGTGGTGGCGCTGGTCGAAAAAAACGCAACAACCAGGGTTGAGCGGGGAGAGAACGGTGGCCGTACGCTTTCGCACGTGCAGATAGTACGTAAACTGCAAAACGTGAACCTTGCAAGCCACAGCAGCGGCAACCTTAGTATAGCTTTGCCCGCTGGCTTTAATGCAGACGGATACGAAGTGATCGCCTTTGTGCAGAATACTTCAAATGGCGAGATCACCGCTGCGGCTAAATCGGGCTTTTCTTCCGCAATGAGCAATAAAACGAAATAAAGAATAGTTACCTTTAACCATAAACCAAACCAATGAAAGTAATAAAGGAAAAGCATCCCCTGATTATGCGGTGGACCCACTGGATCAACTTCCCGGTGCTTACCATTATGATATGGAGCGGGATGCTGATCTACTGGGCCAATGATGTTTACAGTGTTACCATCTTTGGCCACACTTTTGTGCGGTTTTTTCCTGAATGGTTTTATAAAACTTTACATATACCGCAAAGATTGGCAGAGGGTATGGCATTCCATTTCCTGTTTATGTGGTTTTTTGTGCTGAACGGGTTCTTTTACGTACTTTACAGTATCATATCGGGCGAATGGCGCTACCTGCTGCCCAACAGGCATTCGTTCAAAGAAGCGTGGCTGGTGCTTTTGCACGATTTGCATATCCGGAAAACAGCACCACCACAGGGTAAGTATAATGCCGCGCAACGGGTAGCCTACACAGCGATTATCGTAATGGGTTTCGGTTCTGTTATCACCGGTCTTGCTATTTACAAACCGGTTCAGTTTTATTACCTGGCGTGGATATGCGGTGGTTACCACCTGGCCAGGATATGGCATTTTGTGCTTACGATAGGGTATGTTTTCTTCTTCCTCATTCACATTATCCAGGTTATCCTGGCGGGATGGAACAATTTCAGGGCGGTAATATCAGGTTTCGAGGTTGTGGAAGAACAGCCCAAACCGGCAATTGAAACAAACAGCGACGATGAAAAAGCCTAATAAAGAATTAACTGTTAACCAGCAAATAAAACGGCGGACCTTTATCTCCTTCGGCTTGTTTGGCGTATACGCTGCCGGGGCTTACGGAGCCTGGAGATGGTTGTACAAATCGCCGGAAGAAACCGCCGGGATAACAGCAGGCGCACGCAAACCTTTGCGCCGGGCGCTAAATAAAACCGAAATATTTTTCAGGAGGCTGACCTTTAACGAGAATCACCTGGTGAAAACTTATCCGAAAGAGATGGCCGCCAAGATCATCAGGCACAATAGCGACATCGGATCGGAAGGTAAATTGCCGCCCGAAAACTGGAAACTACAGGTAAAGAAAATCAACGGCGAAACCTTGCAGATATCGCTGGATGAGATCAGGGCGCTGCCAAAGACCGAGATAACCTACGATTTTAAATGCGTTGAAGGGTGGGACCAGATACAGCACTGGGCCGGCGTAAAATTCAGCGATTTTATAGCCCATTACAAATTGGATACCGAAGCAAAGTTACAATACGTAGGGCTCGAAACACCTGATAAGCAATATTATGTAGGGATAGATATGCCCAGCGCCATGCACCCGCAAACGTTGCTGGCTTACCAGATGAATGATGTGTTGTTAAGCGGTAACCACGGCCAGCCTTTAAGGCTGATCATCCCGGTAAAGTATGGTATCAAAAATCTGAAACGCATCGGCACCATGACCTTTAGCAATACCCGTCCCCGAGATTACTGGGCCGAACAGGGATACGATTATTTTTCTGGATTGTAAAAGATTGGGGCAGAAAGTCCGACGCGGACAGTTATTCTACTTTTTCTTTAGGCTTTCCGCTTTAAGCTTTTCTTCGCATCTTGCGGTAAATGCCTTCCGAAAAACTGACCTTAGGAAAAGAACTAGCCTACGCCTGCGGGATGGTAGGCTGGAGCATCATGACGAATATTATTATTGTGATGCTGCCTTATTTTTATCTGCCGCCATCCAATGCCGGATTGGTACAATTGGTGCCGCAGTTGCTGCTTTTCGGAGTTATCAATATCTTATCCATCATCGCTGCTTCGGGCAGGCTTGCCGATGCTTTATACGATCCGTTCATCGCATCGATGAGCGATAAAAGCCGCCACCGCCGGGGGCGCCGTATCCCGTTTATGCAATGGGCTATTTTGCCCGCCGTAGTTTTTTGCTGCCTCACTTTTTACCCGTTGGTAAAAGGGGTGAGCGACAATAATTCGATATGGCTGGCTATTACCATGGTACTGTTTTTTATGGGCGCGACTACTTACATTATCCCCTATAATGCCTTATTGCCCGAACTGACTCACAGTGCCGCCGAAAAAGTTAAACTTTCGTCTTTTCAGCAGGCCGGTTTTGTGTTGGGTATTATCATCGCGGCACTGGTTAATAACTATGCCGACCTGGTGCAGCGTTTCTTCCATGTGACCGATCGCGATTTGGCAGTACAGTACACTATCTGGGGGCTTTGCATTGTGGCGGGCCTGATCATGCTGGTACCAGTGCTGGCTATTGACGAAAAGAAATATACAACGGGTAAGCCGGCGCACCTGCCTATTATGCAGGCTATCCGTAAAACATTCGGTAACTCAAATTTCAAATATTATCTCATTTCTGACTTTACATTTTATATCTCTCTTAGTATAGTCTCCAGCGGTTTGCTATATTTTGTAACGGTATTACTTAATATCGACGAGTCCGAGGGCGGAAAACTGATGGGCGCTATGGTTGTTTCCTCCTTATTATTCTATCCCGTCGTTAATTATTTTTCAAGGAAGATAGGCAAAAAGCCACTGGTACTTATAGCCTTCGGAATGCTGAGTCTCATTTTTGTGATGATTTATTTTCTTGGTAAATTTCCCGTCTCACCTTATGTGCAAGCTTATACTTTAGCATTACTTACCGCTTTCCCGCTGGCTGCCCTGGGTATTTTGCCGAATGCGATATTAGCTGAGATTGCCGAACAGGACGCTAAAGAAACCGGCGAGAATCGTGAAGGGATGTTTTTTGCCGTAAAATATTTTTTTGTTAAAATGGGGCAGACCTTAGGTATTGCTTTGTTTGCTTTCCTGACAGTATATGGAAAAGATCCGGGTCACGACCATGGCCTTAGGCTGAACGGAGTTTGTGGTTGTGTGCTTTGCCTGGCTGCGCTTATTTTCTTTAGCCGGTTTAAGGAGGCCCGCAATACCTAAACTTTATTCGGAGGGACCTAACGAGAAACATTATTCGGCCTCGAATACACCAATTGCATTACATTGATATTACGTGTGGCAAAAGCCGCTTCGCAATAGCAAAAATAATAGTTCCATTTACGGATGAAGGTATCATCAAATCCCAGCTTTTTGATAGCTGGAAGGTTGGTGTTGAACTGGTCGAACCATAATTTAAGAGTTTGGGCATAGTGCAGGCCAAGGTCCTTCAGGTCTACCATCGTCAGGTCGCCTGTGCGGTTGACGGCGCCGTTGATAGCGGCAACTGAAGGCAAAAGCGAACCCGGGAAAATATGCTTTTGTATCCAATCCACACCTTTACGCAGGCTGTCATACCTCGAGTCGGGCGAAGTAATTACCTGTAGTGCCAGTATGCCGTTCTTCTTCAGCAGGTCGTGGCATTTTTTAAAATAGACATCTAAATATTTGTGGCCGACCGCCTCCAGCATTTCAACGGACACGATCTTGTCGAACTGCCCTTCCATCAGGCGGTAATCGCGAAGCTGGATGCTGATTTTATCACTCAGCCCTGCTTTTTCTACACGTTCTTCGGCGAGTTTTAGTTGTTCAGACGATATGGTAAGCGAAGTAACCTTACACCCATAATTCTTAGCCATGTAAATGGCGTTGCCGCCCCAGCCGCTGCCAATTTCCAGCACATGGTCGGTAGGCTTTAAAAGCAGTTGCCTGCACAAGCGGTCATATTTAGCCAGCTGGGCATCTTGTAAACTCATTCCATCCTTATAAAAGTAGGCACTGGAATAGGTCATGGTCGGGTCGAGGAAACTTGCAAAAAAGTCGTTGTTTAAATCATAGTGTTCTGAAATATTCCTTTGCGAACCGCTGATGGAATTGGCTCTTTTGAAGTGGGAAAGCTTGTTGAACCATTTCAATATGTTAAGCATTACGGCCTGGGTTTTGCTACCCGAAACCACAGGATTATTATCCACGTTCAGCAAAAACCATTTGATCACATTGGTGATGTTCTCGGTGTCCCACATACCATCAACATAGGCCTCGCCAAAGCCAATATCGCCGTAAAGGATCACTTGCCGGAAAAACTCGCTGTCATTGATAGTCACATTGGCCGACACATTTCCTTCGCCGCTGCCTAACGCAATACGCCCGCCATCGGGCAAAGTAAGGTGCATGCGGCCCTTATCCATCCGCGACATGATCTTGAGAATAATATCCTGGTATAAACTGTGCCTTTTTGTGAGCGTAAGGGTATTGGGCATTTTAAATACTGTTATTGGGTTTATATGTATTTACGTAGGTTTTTGATATGCCGGTTTTACTAAGATAACAAAATTCAATTATATGGCCGGTAAACTTCCCTTTGCAGTTCCTTATTAACGTTTTTTTTATGATAAGGGATTTTTTTGAGCCAAAGTTTTAACGCCTGCCAGTGTATCAGCGCAATAACTTTCAAGGTAATAAGCGGAAAGCTAAAAAAATATTTCAGCAAGATCATATCGGTCAGGGGCTTCCGGTCGCCGGTAAGCGTACTGATAAAAAATCTATTACCTTGTTTATCAAAATCGTCTATCCTGATCTGTAATTTTTCGCCGGGAATCTGTAGGTTGAAATCAAAATTGGTATCCATCTCGATGAACGGCGACACGTAAAAATATTTGGTTGTATTCAGTTTGTAATGGTCGCCGGTTTTGGTATCCGCTCCTAAAAAGAAAGGCTTCATCTCTAAAAAGGTATTGCATATCTCAACGATTGAACAAACAGGTTGCCCGGCTTCGTCATAACAGAAATAGAATGAAACCGGATTAAACTGGTAGCCCAAAGTGCAAAGGTTGGTTAATATCATAATACGCCCATTACCGATATGGACACCGTTTGCCTGCAGGTAATCCGTAATATGCTGACGGACGTTTTTCGACTTTTCCGGGCTTTCTTTGGGTAATTGCAGGTGGTCCTTGTCCCGAAAGTTGAACAGGTTGAACCGGTTTCGGCTCATGAATTTCATCTTTTTGTGAAGGCTGTCGATCTCGTCCAGGTCGAGGTAAAACATGAATATATTGTAGTGAAAACTGTGCGGCTTGGGTGCCAAACGGTTATGCATTACGCGCGCTTTATAAAGACATGAATTCATGAGCGATATTAAAGATACGATTTAAACCGCCGGATGGATGATTTGTTCGCCGTAAACCGGCTTGCCAAGCAGTTGCGAGCACAAATTGACCGCGCTTGCAAATGCGTCCTCGTGAAAGCCGTATTTGAAATAGCTTCCGCAAAAATAAACCGGCCCGCTTTCATTCAAAATGTGCAGGCGCTCCTGTGCATTTATAGCCGGAACATCGAACAGCGGGTGCTCATAATCGATTTCCATGAGGATTTTCCTGTCATCCAGGTCATGATGAGGATTGACGGAAACAAAGTAATTCTTTTTATCTGACACGCCCTGTAGCCGGTTCATCCAATAAATGGTGCTGGGTTCTAAAGCGCCATCCTGAATTTTGATGCGGTAATTCCAGCTGCTCCAGGCCAGCCTGGTTTTGGGCATGATACTTTCATCGGTATGTAAAACAGCTTTGTTGTATTGGTATTTGAACGGGGGAAGCAAGCGTTGTTCTTCCCAGGTGGGTTTTTCCAGCAAGGCAAGGGCCTGGTCGGCATGTGTGGCGATGATCACCCGGTCGAATGTTTCTTCCGAACCGTCTGATGCTTTCACGGTTACCTTCCCACCAGCGCGGATAACTTTAACAACTTTTCGATTGACGTGAATGCTGTTCTTAAACGGTTTTATCAATAACTCCCGGTAGCTTTGACTGCCCTTATCCAGGGTGTACCATTGGTGCTGGGTATCCAATCCCAAAAAACCATGATTCTGAAAAAAACGGATGAGCGTGACGGCAGGAAAATCAAGCATCTGCTCCATCGGGGTCGACCATACTGCCGAGCTCATTGGCACCAGGTATTTCCAAAGCATGTCATCGCCGTACCGGAACTCTTTAATATATTGACCTATGGAATAACCAGCGTAACGGGGATCGTCCAGAATTTTCACGCTTTCCTTGTTGAACCGTCCGATTTGTTTCAGCATTTTAATAAAACTGCGATTGAAAATATTCTTCCTTTGGGCGAACAAGTGATTCAGGCTCGATCCGCAGTACTCTAATCCCGCCGGTAAATGCTGGACGCTGAAGGACATATCCGTTTTTTTAACCGGGGCATTCAATTCAGCAAAAAGCTTACATAACCTTGGATAGGTTTTGTAATTGAAAACCATAAAGCCCGTGTCGATATAAACGGGTTTGCCTTCTTCATCTATCGTCACGGTATTGGTATGCCCGCCAACGTAGCTGTTTTGTTCATAGATGGTCAGTTCATCCTGCTTATGCAAAAAATGCCCGCAACCCATTCCGGCAATGCCTGTGCCTATAATAGCCGTCTTCATTTGGTAACAGTACTTAAAAAATTCTCGACCGCGTAGGTGGATAACTGCCCCCCGGGGCCGTACAGGTTAAAATCGAAACCATGCGTGGCCCAGGGAAGCCTGAGCCAATAATGTTTTACATGCTCCTCCTCCAGTTTTGTGCTGAGTTTAACAGCATGGAGGTAAGTGACAAGCACATCGTTTACCCCGTGTATCATCAGGGTTGGCGGCGAAGCCGGGCCGGCAAAAAACAAAGGGGAACAATCGTGATATTTTTGCGGAACCTGGGCGTAGGTACCGCCTACATAGTCGCCCATTACCTTTCGGCTGTCCATGATAAGCGGGTTGGATGGTATTGAATATCCCCATACCATATCTGCCGGTCCGTAAAACTCAATAACGCCTTTAATGCTTTTGTCGTGTAATGTATAAGCAGCCAGCAAAGCTATCTGCGCGCCTGCCGAGCGGCCAAGCAAAACAAATTGACTGGTATCGATATGGAATTCATCCGCGTGAGTGCGGAAAAAGCTCATCGCGCTTTTAATATCTTCAACAGGCGCAGGGGTTTGGTATTTTGGAGCCAGGCGGTAATTAACGGCCGCAACGTTATACCCCGTTTTTGCCATGTAGCTATTCAGGTTGGCCAGTTGTTTGCTGTCGCCACTGCTCCACGAACCGCCGTGAACAACGATGACGCATGGCCTTTTTCCGGCCGCCTGCGCCGGGAAAAAGTCGAGTTTCAGTGTGGCTCCATCATTGTAAGTAACATAAGTTAAGGTTTTTGATCCGACGGTATCTTTAAAATTCAGCCGGAAGAACTTACTAAAACTGAAGGGTTCAACGCCATTTTTCAAATACACCTGACCGAAAGCGGCGCGCATGTCCTTTTCCAGGCGCCTCGATATTAAGTAGGACCTTAATATTGGCGAAAGGAACAAGATCAATGCTATGAAACCAACAAGTGTACCCGCCCACTGGTACTTGCCCGCCCAAAAACCGGTGGATAGCATGACTATTGTACCACCGGCGAAGATCAGCGGAAATTCGGTAACGGCAATGGCCATCAGCCAAAGGTAATAAGCCTGTGCCCGCATAACCGATAGTAACGATAGTAATAATAATATGATGAGAATGATAAGGCGGATCATGCGTTGGTTTTATGAAAAAGGTAATGGCTAACTATCCATTCATTACCGTTATTGTAGTTCCACAGTTCGGCGCAGGCCATATAAAATATCCGCCAATAGGCCCACCATTTTAGTGCCTGTGCCTTACCATAAGTTTCTTCAAATAATGGCATGATCTCATTCCTATGTCCATCCATGTTTTTGAGCCAGGCTTCAGATGTTTTGGCGTAATGACTGCCGCTTACATGCCAGTGCTTTTCGACGGTCAGGTGGTTGTTAAAGTAAAACAAAAGATCGTCGCTTGGCATAATGCCCCCGGTGAAAAAGTATTTGCTCATCCAGTCGGTTTCATCCTTCACCTCGAACAGGTAAGCATATTCCTTGTGGGTAAAAATATGGATGAATACTTTTCCATCGGGTTTCAGGAACGAAGCCACCTTTTGCATCAGCAGCTGGTAATTGCGCATGTGCTCGAACATCTCAACCGAAACGATCCTGTCGAACTGTTCATCGATACTGAAAGTGTTCATATCAGCAGTGATAACCGTCAAATTTTTGATGCCGCGTTCTTTTGCTTTCCCGTCGATAAAGGCCTTTTGCGTGCGCGAATTGGAAACCACTTTGAAAGTGCTATTAGAGAATTTTGCGGCCATATATAACGACAACGAACCCCAGCCGCAGCCTAATTCCAATACCTGCTGGCCGTCGGCCAATTCTGCCCGTTCACAGGTCAGCGCCAGCATATCATCCTCCGAGGTGTCGATATCGCTAACGCCATCGTTCCAGTAGCCGCTGGAATATTTGAGATTTTTGCCAAGGCAATATTGATAGAATTGTGTAGGGACTTCGTAATGCTGCTGGTTAGCTTCAGACGTATTAACCGCGATAGGTGATGCCTTGAGTTGCTCTATCAACGACATCAGGTGGGCCTGTTGCGCTTCAACGCCGCCTTTGTTTTCGTCTTTCAGGCGTTGCTTTAGCAGGCCGCGTATGCCGCGTCGCAGTAGAAAATCAGGGACTTTATTTTGCTCGATCAGTTTATCGTACCACATTAAGTTAGGGTCAGTAATATTTGTGATAATTGTAAGTCTGTAAATTACAGATAATACGATAAATGCGGGTGGTTGGATTTTTAAAACTAAATGTTGTGGAAAATTTACTTTTTCTTCTTAAACCACGGCACAAACACGCTTGTTGTTTTTTGATATTCCCTGAAGGCATCGCCCTTCGACCGGATGGATTGCTCCTCGGTAATGGGGATACCGGTTACCCGCAGCAACAGATAAAGAATAATAGCGGGACTGATGATCGCTAAATATCCGTACGGCGATGCCAGCGCAAAAACCAGGTACGACATCCACATCATCCACTGAAAAAAGTAATTAGGGTGACGCGAATAATTCCAGAGCCCTGCACTGCAAACTTTGCCTTTATTGGCCGGATCTTTTTTGAATGCCCGCAACTGCGCGTCGGCAACCGATTCACCTATCACACTGATCAGCCATATCGCAACACCGGCATATTCCAGCGGCGACAAATGCGCAACTGTATTCATACAGATGACGAAGAAGGGTATCGCCAGTATCACATTAGAAAGCGCCTGCGCCTGGAAGAACCAAAAGAAGGTACGGTCGGGATTTGGCCCCCATTCTTTGCGCAATTGCTGGTAACGGCCTTCCTCTTCTTCCAAATGGCTTACCGTACGGGTAAGGATATGCGTGCCAAGCCGGCCGCCGGCTACAATTACCATAGCGCAAATAAGCTGTTTGCGTATTTCGAAACCGGGCGCAAGCAATAATAAAATGAAGGCGATAACAGGGAAGTTATACGACCAGAAGATATCAACCACGCCGGCATTTTTGATCTTATAAGCCCAAAGCCATACCAATATCATGATGATACAGCACGCAATAAGGCTGTAAAGGGCCAGCCACCATACAGAATTATCCATTTTTGCTAAAAAACTCTTTTAAACCTTCGCCGGGCTTTAACCTGAATAATTGGATCAGGACATAGGCGCAACTGGCGATGCTGCCTAAACATACGAGGAATATCAGCCAAAGGATTTTCAAAAAAATACTTTTTTCTTTATAACAAACCCACAGGAAAATTACGGCAACATTGGCATAAAAATCCCATAAAGTGGCCCGCATCCAGGGTATGGAGCCAAGAAAATCCCACTCTGTTAACAAATTGCTCTGCAAACTGGTGCGTATCACAATATAACACATCCAGGCAAATAAAATACCGAATATGACCTTAAGCGCTGTTATCATACCGCAATTTGCAACGAAAATCTGGTCAACAGAAAAATGAATATAAATAATTGCCTGGTTATCAGCGGTGTTCACGCGGTGGCGCGTTCCAAAAATATTTTCGCCATAAATAATTGATTATCAATAATTTGACGATCGATGGACCTCAAAAAGTGCCCCGTTTTTGCACTTTTCGTGAACACCCCGCTGCAATATGCTGATTGTCAGGTGGTTGCACGACTCCGGGATTTGCCACTCCTGCAATACACTATTGCTTGATTATGAGGCTATTAAAACTTGTTGATTGCCAATTTCCCGCAAATTTAAACGACCCGCGAACGGCGCTAGCTTATTAGTTTGATTAACAGGCTGTTAAATTTTTAGGGAATTTGCGCAGGACTTTATGTTTTTCTGAGTTTGATGATCCGCATTACATGCAGCAATTTCATTACAGGGTAGGTGGGGTCGAATTCGAACCAGCGTTTCGAAAAATTCGGATCGTTGGGTTTTTTATGGTGGTTGTTTTGAAAAAGCTCGCCCAGCATCAGGAAATCGAATGGGAGGGTGTTTTTGCTATGATCGTCGTTGTCAAAATTGGAATAGCCGTACTTGTGCCCGCACCAGTTTACAATGGCGCCATGGATAGGACCCATCAAAAAGTGTATCGGCAATAGCAGGAACATCCACCAATGCGTGGCAAACATCACGTAAAAAGCGGTGTAAAACAGGCCAAAACCTACGCGGGTTATCCAATGGTCGCCTACGCGGTCAACAAATTTCCAGGTAGGGTAACGGTCAATAAATTGCGGTTCGGGTTCAAGCTTGTATCGCTGGTAACTCAGATAGATTTCCTTGGTCTTCCACATCAGCCCGAAAACATCCTTAATAAAATGCGGCGAATGCGGGTCCTTTTCAGTATCGCTGTAGGCATGGTGCATACGATGCATAATAGCATACGCGCGTGGGTTAAGAAAGGATGAACCCTGGAACATAAAGGTGCAGAAATAAAACACCTTCTCCCACACGGCATTCATTTTAAACATCTTATGCGAGGCATAGCGGTGCAGAAAAAATGTCTGGAAAAAGAGGGAGAGGAACCAGTGGGCAAGAAAGAAAAATAATATGATCATGAAAACTACGACGGTATATGCAACTACATACGAAATACAAAATTCCGCGGTTCAAAGTTCTTAAAATTTTTGATTTATTTGGCTTTGAACAGGTTAAATAATTGATGCAGCTCGCTATAAATCAAAAAGGGCCCCGCAGGGCCCCAAAAATATCGTCGGGCAAACTACTTCGCCTTCACAAACTTTAAAGCGTACGAGTCCAAGCAATAACGCTGCCCGGTTGGCGCAGGCCCGTCATCAAAAACATGGCCCAGGTGCAGCCCGGTGCTGCGTTCTACCACTTCGTCGCGCACCATGCCATCCGAATAATCTTTTACGATCATAATGGCTTTCGGATCGATGGGTTTAAAGAAGCTTGGCCAGCCGGTACCAGATTCAAATTTTGAATCCGAGCTGAATAATGGTTTGCCGGTTGCGGCGCTTACATAAATGCCTTTTTCGTGGTTATTCCAGTAAGGGTTATGAAATGGCGCTTCGGTGCCTTTTTCAACCATAATATAATAGGCGTCGGGCGATAAAACGGTTTTCCAGTAAGCATTTGGTTTGGCATCAGGGAACTTTTTTACGTCTTCAGAACTACCTGCCACTACCTTGCCATTGGCCGGCGCCTGGCTACAGGCATTGAGTACGGTTATTAACAAAACCGCCAATAATGTGCAAAACTTTTTCTGTCTGATTTTCATTATGTTATATATGTTTATCTAAATTTATAGTAGGAAAAATCACGAATACCTTACAATAAATTTTCAAATAATTTTCGACTGCTAAAAGATTTTGATTTAGCAGGGATATGTTAGCTGATCGCCTGGCTTGTAACCTTAAAACTGGACACTTTAAGGGAATAGTCATATAGTGCTGAATAGCAGCGGGTAATTTATTGCCCGTTAAAGTGCTGTGTATAATTCCTTTGTGGAATATACTACACAATAAAGTTACGCCTTTTTAAACCATTGGGGGTAAAAGGGGTCAAATTTTTATTGTATGATGGTTTTATGCTTAGGGGCATGATTGTTGTACTACATTATTGCTAATAATAACTAATAAAACACCCCGTCATGAGTAATTTAACATTAGTCGGAGTAATCATAACTGTTCTACCCATAGTACTGATCATCGCAACGGTGATCGTAAGAGGTAAGAAATTATTTGATTAATTTCTCCCGTCAAAATAACATGTGCACTGCTATTAATGCAATGCCCAGGTAAACTTGCCCTCCGTAAAGGGAACTTTTCTGAGACCATCCCAGGTATGACAGCGTACATTGTTACGCCCCGGAATATTAAATTAACTTCCTGCGTTAAAAAAGGTTTGCTTATAAACTGCTTAAAATCTCCTTTTGGAGCTAACTCCTTTTCTTTCAGGTAATTTTTTTTCTTTTTTCTCAACCGTGCTCTCGTCGTCAAAACGGGTTAATTTGGCTATCCGCTCCTCCATGGTTTCGGTTGTAAGCCTTTCGCGGCCCAGGCTGTCAACCATTATAGGGAATGCAAATGGCGTGGGGCGGTTTATTTCTTTCAGCACAATACTTTGTTTTACGATACGCTGCAATGCTTCGCGCAAGCGAAATTCTTCCAGTTGGAAAGCCAGCGCTTCATTATAGGCCTGCTTAACCAACAGGTTTTTAGGATCGTACTCTGTAAATACATCAAACAACAGCGAAGATGAAGCCTGTAAATGCCGGTTTTTGACCAATTGTCCGGGATACCCGGTGAACACCAGGCCTCCGATACTTGCAATATCGCGGAAGCGGCGCCTTGCCATTTCGTTGGCGTTCAGGCTATGCTGTATATCTTCAAGCAAATTGTCGATGGAAAAAAAGCTTGCATCTTCTAAAGCCTGTTCAATAGGTATCTCTTCATCGGCCAGTAATTCGAAGCCGTAATCGTTCATGGCGATCGAAAAGGAGAAGTTCCTGATACGGGAAATGCGGAAGGCAAGCAGCGAGGCCATTCCCTCGTGCACCAGCCGTCCCTCAAAGGGATAAAAAAGCAGGTGATGCCCGTCCCGGGCCTTGAACGATTCTATCAGGAACTCGTGGCTTTGAGGTAGATGCGATAATTCGGCCTGCAAATTAAAAAGAGGCTTTAGGGCTATCACCTCTTCATCGTTTTCAATACCATGGGCCACTTCGTCCAGCTTATCCCTGAAAACGGCCGAGAGTTGCGACGAAAGCGGCATACGGCCCCCCATCCAGCTTGGAATGAGTCCCTTTTTTGCCTTCGATTTTCGCACATAAGCGCTCATCTCCTTAATACGGATAAACTCAAGGTTTTGCCCTGCAAACCAAAAGGTATCGCCTTCTTTCAATTTCGATATAAACGATTCTTCGATAGTTCCCAGGCTGCCACCGCTTAACCAGCGAACGCGTATGCTCACATCGCTGGTGATGGTGCCGATGCTTAGCCGGTGCCGCATGGCCACCCGGCGGCTGTTTACTTTATAAACCCCGTTCTCTACCTCTACTTTCAGGAACTCATCGTACTGGGCCAGCACCCTGCCGCCTTTGGTTATAAAGTCCAATAACTCGTTAAATTCGCCACGACTTATGTCTGCAAAGGCATAGGTCGATTTTACTTCGGCAAACAATTCGCCGGCTGTGAAACCGTCTGATACTGCCAGGGTGACCATATATTGGATCAATACATCCATAGACAGCAGCATCGGGTCGCGGCTCTCATAAATGCCTTTTTTGATACCTTCTTTCAACGCTGCACCCTCTAATAGCTCAAGAGAGTGAGTAGGTACGAACCAGGCCCTTGATACAGCGCCGGGGTGGTGCCCGCTCCGCCCGGCCCGCTGCATAAAACGCGCAACACCTTTTGGGCTGCCCACCTGTACTACCGAATCAACAGGGCGAAAATCGACCCCAAGGTCGAGGCTCGACGTACAGACAACCACTTTCAGTGCTTCCGCATGCAGCGCCTGCTCTACCCAATTCCGCAGCTCGTTATCCAGCGAACCGTGGTGCATGGCCATAATACCGGCATATTCGGGGTAGTTATCCAATATGGCATGATACCAGATCTCGGCCTGCGAGCGTGTATTGGTAAATATCAGGGTGGTATTGCTTTTGGCAACAATTTCCATTACCTGGGGCAGCAGCCTCACGCCAATATGGCCCGACCATGAAAAGCTTTCAATGTTTTCCGGGATGACGGATTTAATAACCAGCTTTTTGTCAATAAAAGCCCGGACCATCCGGGTATTTTCCCTCGGAAAGTTATTGCCAAGCAGTACATCAACCGCCTGTTCCAGGTTGCCGATGGTAGCGCTGATACCCCAAATTCGTAGCCCTGGGTCCTGGGTATTAATTTCTGAGCCCTTTACCTTCTGACTTCCGACTTCCGACTTTCGACTTAAGACTTTCAACCTACTCAACCCCAGCTCCACCTGTACGCCGCGCTTGGTGCCCAGCAGTTCGTGCCACTCGTCTATCACCACCACCTGCAGGTGCTGGAATATTTTATAATATTCCTTTTGTGCCAGCATCAGGTGCAGGCTTTCGGGAGTGGTAAGCAACACTTCGGGTAGCTTTGTTTTTAGCGCTTGTTTTTCGGCGGCCGAAGTGTCTCCCGTGCGGGTCATGATGCGCCAGGGGAGACCTGTTTCCTCACACACTTCCTGCATGGCCTTGCGAATGTCGTTGGTCAGGGCCCGCAGCGGCGTTATCCATAGCATCAATAATCCGTTGTTTTGCCTGGTTTTGTAAGTATCCGGGTATTGGTTGATATAACCCGCCAAAAAAGGCAGAAACAATGCAAACGTTTTACCGCTGCCGGTAGGCGCATTTAACAAGCCTGAATTGCCGCCTAAATAGGCTTCTTCCATTTCGCGCTGAAATGGAAACTGCTGCCAGTTTTTGCGTTTATACCATTCCTGTATTACCTGCTGCCCTTTGGTGCTCATGTTTGGTGTCTAACAAATCTACCCCGATTTGGTTATATCTGTAAGCATCTGCTAAAATTGATGAGAAAATATCTTTTAATATTATCTGTATCACTGCTGGTTTATTCGTGTCACCATAAAACCGGCAGGAACTTCGCAAAGGAAGATTCGGTAGCGGCAGTGAGGAATATGATGAAGGACGTGCCGGCGAGCGATCTTATTGTGCCTGGAAAAAGTATAGGTAAGATGATGATCGGTGAGAATTCGGCCAAAGTATTTGACCTTTTAGGAAAGCCCGACATGGGCGATGTTGCCATGGGCAAGGCACTTGCTACGTGGTACCAGGGCCACGATACAGCGGGTTCCCAGGTCCAGGTTTTCTTTTGCCGCCAAATGGGTACTGCCGATGACACCAGCCGCGTAAAACAGATCCGTGTTACATCACCGGCTTTCGAAACCGCCGACCAGATACACGTAAACACTTTATTTAAGGATATTTCAGCCAAGTTCAAGCTGGATAGTATCGCCTTGTATCAACAGGGCGGTAAAGCATTCTCGGTTTATGCTGCGACAAGCGAAGGTATTGCTTTCGAGGTAGGCGACGACAGGAGGTGCGCAGGGATCATCGTTTTTAAAGCCGGGCTGCCCTTATCTTATTTTCCATTTCACGGCAACATGAAGTTAACGGGGAAATGAAAAGGCCCCGCTTCTTCAAGCGAGGCCTTTACTTGATTACCAGGATGTGGTTACCTTGTCAAATGCCGCAAGGCTTATTTTCCCTTCTCCGGCAATAAGATCAGTTTAATAAAATTGCTTTCGTTCAAATATTTGTTGGCCGCATCTTTTACTGTTTGCACAGTTGCCTGGTCAAGCTCGCTGATCCATTTCAAGGCGCCATCTGGTTTTTCCTGGCGCTGAACTGACTCAGTTATATGATCTTCCCAAAACGAATTTTCTTTCAGGTCAACTTCAATGGAGCGGGTAGTTTCAGCATGGAATTTTTGCACATCCACGGCCTCCGGACCATTTTGTTTGATCTTATTGATCTCGTCCAGCGTAGCTGCTATCAGCTTATCCACATTGGCAGGTGCGCAGCCAAAGTATACCGAGATACTATAACGTCCGTTCGGAAGCTTGGCGGTGTTCGACCGTACGCCCGGAGCATAAACACCACCTTCTTTTTCGCGCAGGCGTTCTATCAGTTTAATATTTAAAACTTCGGTAAGGGCGTTTATTTGCAGGTTATTGGCGTCAGAGTACTCGAATGGACCGCTGAACACCAGTTGAACACTGCTTTTATCGCCTATGCCCTTGTGGACCTCTTTGGTTAGCTGCCCCGCAGGAATATGAATGCCCAGGTCCTTATATGTCTCATTCCCGCCCGATGACGGTAACCCGCCCAGGTATTTTTCGAGCAATGGTTGGATCTTATCAACATCAAAGCTTCCTACCAAAACAAAGGTAAACCCATTGGCATCGGCAAAGCGTTGTTTGTAGAACGCATAAGCCTTATCCAGGCTGGCACTGTTAAGCCGCTCGACAGTAGTTACCATCCGCCTGAAATTGTGGTTGCTCAGGGTTGAGGAAACCGTGTCCTGGAATACGCTCGTTGGGTCCAGGCTGCGGTTAGCCAGCAGCGACTTGGTTTGGGTGATGTTCGATTGCCAGATATCCGGATCTTTGCGCGGCTGCGTAAAATACAGGTAAATTAATTGCAGCGCGGTTTCAAAATCTTTTGGTGATGAACTGCCGCTGATGCCTTCAGACAATTCGCGGATATAAGGCGAAATGTTCACGTTTTTACCGCTCAGCATTTTTTCGAGCTGTATCTCGTTAAAATCGGCAAGGCCACTGCTGCCGATAATGCCCGCCGCAAGATTGGCCGAGGTAAAGTCCTCGTCGCTTGCCAGCGAGGTGCCGCCAAAGTGGTAACCATTGATCAGTATCTGGTCGTTCTTGAATGTTGTCGGTTTCAGGATCACTTTTACACCGTTGCTCAATGTAAGCGTTGTGGTCGTGATAGCCGTGTCTTTTTCAACCGAGACAGTTTTGCCCGGTGTTGGTTCTTTTTCGAGCAGCGGCTTATTGCTTACGTTATCCACGTAAGGTTTAACATCCTTACCGGCAATGCTTATCCATTCAAGCAGGGTTTTTTCATTTGGCAGTTTATCTTTTTCCTTGTCCGGGGCCTCAACTATTACGGCGCGATTCTTATCACTGATATATTTGCCCGCCAGCGCGTTGATTTCGCTTAGTTTGATGCGGCCGATATTATCCTTGAAAAAATTGTATTCGTATTCGATACCGGGTATTGCCTCGCCCTGTAAAAAATTCTGCTGGTACTCTTGCACAAAACGTACAGATTTTGTTTTGTCGCGTTCTTTGTAAGCATTTTCCATCTGGGTTAGCGCATCCTGTTTTGCACGCTCGAATTCGGTTTCAGTAAAGCCAAACTTACGGGCGCGTTCCGTTTCAGCAACTACGGCTTTTATGGCAGTCTCCAGTTCGCCCGGCTTAGCAACCGCTATCGACGTAAAAGCATCCTGGTGCCCTATAAAACCGCCGTAGCTTGCCCTGCCAAAAAGAAAAGGCGGATTGGCTTTTTGCGTCAGCTCACTAAGGCGTGCATTCAGCATCTGGTTAAAAATATCGTTGCGCATACCCTGCAGGTAATCGGCTGTGGTGCGCATTTTAGTTTCCGGATGCTTTACAATAATTTCAGCCAGGGTATAAGGGAACTCCTTATCGGTCGCTATCTTAACCTGGGTGCCGGGGGTAGCGGGCACGCTGTATTGCGTACGCGGCTTTTCGCCGGCCGGGTCTTTCAGGTCTGAAAAATTATCCCTGATCAACTGCTCGACACGTTTCGGGTCGAAATCGCCCACCGCAATAACGGCTTGCAGATCGGGGCGGTACCAATCGTGGTAAAAACTCTTGATAGTTTCCGGCTTAAAGGTTTTCAATATATCCTCCTTGCCAATAGGCAGGCGTGCGGCATATCTCGAATTATTCAGCAATACCGGCAGTATCTGGTGTTGCAGGCGTTCCTGTGCGTTTTTGCCGCGAAGGCGCTCTTCCTCAAGCACAACACCCCGTTCAGCATCAATTTCTTTTGGATCGAAAGTGACGTGCCCGGCCCAATCAGCTAAAATATCAAAACCTTTTTCGAAAACTTTTACGCTGTCCGTCGGCAATGGCAATTGATACACCGTTTCATCGAACGAGGTATAAGCATTCAGGTCGGCCCCAAACTTCACACCGGCTTTTTGCAGGTAATTCACCAATTCGTTTTTGGGGAAATCGCGTGTGCCGTTGAAGGCCATGTGTTCGGTAAAGTGCGCCAGGCCCTGCTGGGCGTCCGTCTCCAGTACCGATCCGGCTTTGTTTACCAGGTATAGCTCGGCGCGGTTCTTCGGTTCAGCATTTTTGCGGATATAATAGGTTAAGCCATTAGGCAGTTTGCCGATGATCACATTCGGGTCAACAGGCAGCAATTCGCCCCTGATCTGTATAGCGGCCGCAACCGGTTTTGATTTAGGCGACGGAACCGGTTTCTTTTTTACCTGCGCAAATGAACAGGTGGCAGTTACGAACAGCGTTATAGCCGCTAAGGAAAGTTTTCTATCGAGATTCATAGATCAGTATTTAGGGTTTGCTAAGATGCAAACGAATTAAATAGTTTCAAAGTATTTATGTTATTGCTTACCAGGATCCTTAACTTCCGGCCCGGACATTGCCTCTTTCATCATTTGCTCCAATTCAGCCTGGTGGTCCTGTACAACCTTGACACCCCAGGCAGCACCTTTTTGCATTAATTCGGGCTGTTTCGAAGTCATAGCCTTGCCCGCCGGCGACGCCAGGAAATCGGCTATCTTGTTTAATTCATCCGCTGTGTAAGACGATGCATAAATCGGGATAAAGGCGCTTCTAAGCTGATCCCAGCTTACATATTTATCCAGGAATTTATTCATTGCGACGGTGAAGGCGGCACGTTGGTTCTCAGGCAACCGGCTTGACTGCATGGTAATGATCTGTCCAAACATTTTCGTCATGTTCTCCTTTAAACCGGAAACTTCGACCACCCGGGCGGCAGCCTGTAAGCTTGCCTCGCTCGGTTTAGCATCGGTTTGTGCTTTTAAATTGTTGACATTCAGAAATACAGATCCTGCAAGGATGATAAGGAATAGTTTAAGTTTCATGTGATCAGATTTTGATAAAAATTTTTCGAATATACAAAACCCACATCACCACCCAAACCGCCAGAACAATAAATACCGCGCTGGCCAGCGAGGCATTGACGGGCGACAGGAAATTAAGGAAAAAGGCATGATAAAAGGGATTGCCCTTTGCATCCCCGCGTATCATACTCAGGTAATGCGGCACAAAATCGGCCATTACATAAGCTGTAATAGCGTTGGCGCCGAAGACGACAAAAAACCAGGTGAAACGTTTATAGCCCTGTACGTCTATCAGCCAATAACTTAAGCTAAGCCCTATGGTAGCCAGCCCGCCGGCGTACAATACGAATGAACTGGTCCAAAGCGCCTTATTGATGGGGAAAAACAGGTCCCATATCAGCGCTATAACAACCGAAATAGCCCCATAAGTAAACATCCAGCTAACTTTGGTGCTATCGTCGCGGTCCTTGCGTTTGAGCCAGGTGCCCAGCCGAATGCCGAATAAACCCGTCGCCATTGCTGGTATGGTGCCTAATAATCCTTCGGGATCCCAGGTATGCGACTGGCTCCATAGGTGGTCGGGGGTAAAGATCAGCCTGTCGAGCCAGGCGCCCATATTGGTTTCCGGCTCCAGGTTGGCATAACCCACACCAGGTACGGGTACAAAGTTCATGATTATATAATAGCCAACCAGCGCAATAATAAATATCCAGTCCCGTGTTTTTTGCGAGGTTTTAACATACAATACGGTGCATATAAAATAAACCAGGGCTATCCGCGGCAGCACACCAGGTAAGCGCAGGTGCGACAGGCCTGGGTGAAACAGCAACTGGATGCTATACTGGATCAGCAATATCAAGCCCATTCGCCGCAATGCCTTCAATATTAGGCTGGAATGGCTAACGGTTGCCAGCTTATTCTCCATAGAGTACACGATAGACACCCCAACCATAAACAGGAAGAATGGGAATATAAGATCGGTGGGTGTGCAGCCGTTCCATTTGGAATGTTCCAGCGGGGCGTAAATATGGCCCCAGTCGCCGGGATCGTTAACTAAAACCATAGCGGCAATGGTAATTCCGCGGAATACGTCCAGGGATAATAAGCGTTTCTTAAGTACTGAAGGGTCAGTGGTAATTTCGGTCATTGGCTGTATATTGCATTTAATTTCCTAATCTAACATTTATAGTTAAAATTTGGAATCCCATCATAAACAGAATGAATCGAAACCTGCAAAACTTGGTTAATGCTGCGCAAAAACCCGAGAAACTCGGTATCGGTCTCATGTCGGGCACATCGTTGGACGGATTGGATATTGCCTTATGCCGGTTTAAGGGGAACGGCTTAAGTACTCAATTTGAGTTACTGGAGTTTATCACTTTACCTTATAACGATCATTTCAAACAGGAGGTGCATGAGGTATTCTCGCGGCGTTTGGTCGACCTGGAAAAGGTGACTTTGCTGAATGCTTTTATAGGTACGTTTCATGGAGAACTGATACTGCAGGCGCTTAAAAAATGGGGCATTAAAACGGCTGATGTCGATTTTATCGCCAGTCATGGGCAAACCATTTACCATGCGCCGAAAAGCCTGCATAAACAGGCCGGGTACCCCAATGCTACGTTACAAATTGGTGATGGCGACCACCTGGCAGTCAAAACCGGAATTTTAACTGTCAGCGATTTTCGGCAGAAACATATCGCCGGTGGAGGCGAGGGTGCGCCGCTGGCCTTGTATGGCGATGTACTGCTGGGAAGCAAGCCCGGCGAAGACAGGATACTCCTTAACATCGGCGGTATAGCTAACCTGACCTACCTGCCTGCTGACGGTGATCTGAACAAAGTGATCTGCACGGACATTGGTCCGGGAAATACGCTGATAGATGCCGCCTGCCGCGAGTATTTTAACCGCCCCTATGATAAAGACTCGCTGATCGCCTTATCCGGCACAGTAAATCAGGGCCTGCTGAATGCGCTGCTCAGCCACCCCTTCTTCAAAGAAAAAGCGCCCAAAACCACCGGGCCGGAATTATTTAGCCTGGCTTATGTGGAAGATGCCAAACAATTGGCTGGAATAAGTGACATCAATTCTGAAGACCTGGTAAGCACCCTGAGTGAGTTCACCGCAAAAAGCATCGCCGATTTCATCAAAACTAACCTGCCATCGGGCATTAAAATATTCGCCAGTGGTGGCGGTGCCAAAAACCAGTTCGTGATCAATTGTTTGAAACATTTGCTACACAAGGAAAGTATTTTTAACACCGAAGCTTTAGGTATAAACCCGGATGCAAAAGAGGCGATTTTGTTTGCCCTGTTGGGCAATGAAGCACTATCCAGCGAGCCCATGAAGATCGGAACCAATCCGGCGGTTTTGATGGGGAAGTTTAGTTTTCCTTTGTGAATAAAAGAACCTTGTCAACCCGGTTTCCTGACATTCTCCACATCGATCAGGTCGATGGCCCGGTAATAACTCATTGCTCCGCATTGTACGGCATCGTTGATGAATGGATAGAAAGATTTGGCGCCATTCTTAACCTGCATCCTGAAATAGATACGAATGATTTGCTGAGAACTATCTTTAAATTCAACAAAATTATCAACGCCTTGTGAAAGTCGCGGATTAAAACTGCGCATCCAGTACATCATTCCATAATAGTCATTAAACGCAAAGTCAAGTTTACTGATCATTTTTAAGTCGTAAACCTTTTCATTAACTACAATGCTGTCACCGTTAAATACGATGGTTCCTTGCATGATGCCATCTAAAGGTTCGTAAGACCAGTACGATTGCACAAGAAAATATATGATTACAAATACATCTATGCCTAATATAATTTCCCTCAAATAGCTACCAGTCTTGAAAAAATCATCAAAAAGCCATAGGAAAGCTATTGTTATTAGAAATAAGCCAAAAACTATCCGATTTGGCGATAGCCTGAACCCTTTTTCCATGGGTATAAATATGTCAACCGATAACCTGTCCATTATTAACTAATCTATGCAAAAATAGCGACGGGCGCAAACCCATCGCTATCTATATCCCGCAGGCCGGCGCACCGCTTACCATTCCACGTTTCACACGTTTCACCGTTTCATACTGCTGACGACTGAAACACGTGAAACAAACCGAATATGTCATTTCGAACGAGCGCAGTGAGGAGAAATCTTAAACGAAAGACCGGTGACGCATGGCGTCTAAGTTCCCTCCGCCTGCGGCGTTCGGGATGACATAGTTTATTAAAGGGCCCTCGTTTTGTGGTTAATGAATAGGTGCGTTTCACATGTTTCACCGTTTCATACTTCCATACCTGAAACACGTGAAACAAAAAATAGCGACAGGCCTAAACCCATCGCTATTTAAAATCTTTTAAGTCCTTAAATCGTGTCTTATAGATTCGCCTTTATGCCATACTTGGCAGCAAACTTGCGGTAAAGCTGTTTATGCAGGTTGTCCAGGTTAATGTCGCGCCCCTGGATGAAGGCTTTTTGTACGTCAATAGTGATCATGTCCAGCGCATCGCCTTTGGAGATGAACAGGTTAGCATCCTTGCCCACTTCCAGTGTACCGGTAGTTTTATCGATACCCAAAATTTTCGCGTTGTTCATCGTGATCATCGATACGGCCTGTTCTTTGGTCAGCCCGTAACCGCACGATTGGCCAGCCTCGAAAGGCAGGTTGCGCTGGCGCCAGAAACCGGTGCCGGTGAGGCCGTATAATACGCCCGCATCCTGTAATATCTTTGGCAGTTTATAGGGAAGGTACACGTCGTCGTCGTCATGTTCTGGCAGGGCCTGTGTTTCGCGGATGATCACCGGTACGTTGTTATTTTTTAATGCATCGGTAACCAAATAGGATTCCTTGCCGCCAACGATCACTACTTGTATGCCCAGCTTTTTACCGAAACTGATGGCCTGAAGGATCTCTTTAGCGCCATCCGCGTTTACGAATAGCTTTTTAGTGCCGTTAAACAAACCTTTCATCGCTTCAAAGCGCAGGTTGATAACCGCAGGCTTTGCTTCGGCGTAGGCTTTTGCTTCGGTAAACAGGTTATCGATCGCATCAAGTGCCTTCAGCATTCGCTCCTCGGGCGACTCCTGCGGAGTGCCTGGCGTGGGCTGTGCCCTGCGCCGGCCCTGCGGACGGATAACGGGCCAGTTCATGTGAATGCCGATGTCGGTTTTGTAAGCGGCATCCTCCCAGTTCCAGGCATCCAATTGTACGATGGACGATTGCCCGGATATAAGGCCGCCGGAGGGGGTAGGCTGTGCCAGCAGTATCCCGTTTGAACGAACGGTCGGGATCACTTTCGAATCGGTGTTGTAAGCTATCAGCGAACGGACATTCGCGTTGATATCGCCGGTTTCGTCGTCATCTACCGTACCGCGCGCGCCTTCTTCAATTTCTACCAGGCCAAGTGTTGTTGCCGGGCAAATAAAGCCGGGATAAACCTGTTTTCCGCTTGCGTCGATGACATCAGCGCCGCTGGTGTTAGCAGGTGTGCCTTCGCCAATGGCAGTAATTTTTCCTTTATCAAAAGTAATGTAACCATTATTGATCACCTGCCCGTTGCCGATATGGATAGTTGCGCCTGTAATGGTGACAGGTTTGGTTTGTGCGGGCGCCGGCGATATGTCTGCCTGCCCGTATGCGAGGATAGTGCCGAGCAATAATCCCCAAATGCTAAATGTTATTTTTTTCATCGTTTGTTTCAATTAGGGTTATTGTTGATCCTTTTTTTCGTCGCCGGTGCCTTTGGTTTGCATGCCGTTGTATTGGTCGGCTACTACATAAGCAGCATCCTCAACGGTATCGCAAGTATAATGCGGACGGCGGCTGCCACCTGTCGGGCGCTGTGTTGCTTCGCCTTTGTTTTTGGCGGCGATCATTTTTTGGATGATGCGCGCCTCGTCGGCTTTTAACGCTTTCTGTTTGGCAGCATCCTTATCGATATCCCAATAAGGTATGCCGTCGACATAAGTTTTTTCAGCAACCGCATAAATAGACAGCGGGTCGGCCGACCATACCACCAGGTCAGCATCCTTACCCGGTTTCAAACTACCGATGCGGTTATCCACATGCAGCATTTTGGCGGGGTTCAACGTCACAAATTTCAACGCTTCTTCCTCGCTCACCTTGCCATAGGTAACCGCTTTACCGGCTTCCTGGTTCAGGCGGCGGGCCATTTCCTCGTCATCCGAGTTGAACGCGGTGGTAACGCCTACGTCGTGCATGATAGCGCCATTGTAAGGGATGGCTTCCTGCACTTCCATCTTATAGGCCCACCAGTCGGAGAAGGTAGAACCTGCTATACCCCTTGCCTTCATCTTGTCGGCAACTTTATAACCTTCCAGTATGTGGGTAAATGTGTTCACTTTAAAGCCCATCGAGTCGGCCACGTGCATCAGCATGTTGATCTCGGACTGTACATACGAGTGGCAGGTGATGTGGCGGGTGTCGTTCAATATTTCAGCCAGGGCATCAAGCTCCAGGTCGCGGCGGACGTGGCTGCCTTTTACGGCACGCGCCGCTTCATATTCTTTTGCCCTCGTAAATGCATCCACATAAACCTGTTCCACACCCATACGTGTTTGCGGGAAACGCATGTTGGCGGTGCCCTGCGGAATACCCCAGTTACTTTGCTTTACATTCTCTCCCAACGCAAATTTGATAAAGCCGGGTGCACCTTCCAGTTTCATTTGGTCGGGCAATACACCCCAGCGATGTTTGATAAGCATGGTTTGCCCGCCAATCGGGTTTGCCGAACCGTGCAGGATATGCGAGGTGGTTACCCCGCCTGCCAGCTGGCGGTAAAGCTGTATATCTTCCGAATCGAGCACATCGCCTATGCGCACTTCGGATGTTACCGCTTGTGTGCCTTCGTTTACACCGCCGGTAACGGCAATGTGCGAGTGTTCGTCCACAATGCCCGGCGAAATGTGCTTCCCGGTAGCGTCGATCACTTTAGCGCCTGCAGGGGCTTTCAGATCTTTTCCCACGGCTTTGATCTTGCCATTCTCTATCAGCACATCGGCGTTTTTGAGGATGCCTTCTTTTTCATTGGTCCAAACGGTTGCGTTTTTAAATAATGTAGTTTCCTGTTTTGGTAATTCGGTATTGCCAAAGGGAGCAAACGGATAAACCACCGGCCCAACTTCCAGGTCGGGTTTGGTTTCCGGTTTCGGGGTCGAAGGCGTAAAGGGTGCGGTTAAAGTTGCCGTCCACCGGGTAAAAGTTCCGTCGGGTAACACCGCATCGCCGCTTAACGCAACGGGCGACGCCGAAGTGATATACCCGCTCAGGCGGATATTCCCCGCTGGTTTATTTTTCAGGTCGAAGTAGATGGTTACTATGTCGCCGGCGCGTTTAATGGTTCCTTTGGCACGGGTACTGTCGGTGCCGGTACGTTCTACATTCAGGTCGTATGCGCCGGGCGTGCCACCTATTTTAAGTTTGATATTGGCCAGTTCGTCGCCGGCAAGCGAGTAAATGCCGCGCAGGTCGGTTACATCCATGCGGCTAACCACATACTGCCGGCCCTCCACCCAATTCTCGTAGATAATATTGTCTTTTTTGAAAATATCGTCGGAAGTGATAATGAAATTGGCGAGTTTGCCTTTGGATAACGAGCCAACTTTATCACTCACACCCAGCATTTCAGCAGGGATCTGCGTTAATGATAACAGGGCTTGTTTTTCGCTCAGCCCGTATTCCATTGCCTTGCGCAGGTTGGTCCAAAAATCCTTTGCATTTTGCAGCCCGTAGGAAGTAATGGCAAATTTGATACCAGCCTTTTCCATCGCAGCCGGATTAGTAGGGGCAAGCTCCCAGTTTTTCAATTGGTCGTAGCTGATGTTCTTGGCATCCAGGGGGTCCTCGATATCATAAGGCTCGGGGAATGTCAGCGGGATAATAAAACTGCTCCCGGTGGCTTTCATGGCATCCATCCGGCGGTATTCTTCACCGTCGGTTTTAAAGATATATTGCTTGCCGAATTCTTTAGCTATTTTATCGGCACGCAGCACATTTAAAACGTCGCCTGCTTCGAATATTTGTGGCAGATTTTGTTCGGCGTTAAAATCGGCCAGGGAAATATTGTATTCCTCTTTTTGATTTTTGTACCAGTCCGCGTCGTAATAGGTTTGGCGAAGCAGGGCTATGCTGCCCATTAGCGATGATGGATAGTTGGTAGCCGCAGTCCCTTTGCTGAACGAATAGTGTGCCGCTGCCTCGTCGTTGAGCATTACTTCGTTGTCGCGTTCGTCGCCAAGCGAAACCACTACCGATGTACCACGGGCAATACCATCGTGGATCAGCGACTGAACGGCCCCAAAACCGTTCTTTTTTAGCTCCTCGGCTTTTTTGTCGTCTCCATGAAAAATTGCTTTCGCGTTCATTTCGGGGCGTATGGCTTCGTTCCAGCCGTAAGCTCCCGGCTTGGTTGACGTCGGTACGATCTGGAAACGGCCGCCAAAAGCCTGCCGCGGCGCTTCGGGCATACCATAAGTAGTATAGGCATCGATCAGTCCCGGGTAAATGTATTTACCCTTCAGGTCGACAACAATGTAACCCTTCGGGATAGCGACATTTTGGCCTACAGATTCGATAACCCTGTCTTTGACCAGCAGTGTTCCATTATTGATGGTCTGCCCGGCATTTACCACGATATTGGCGTTGGTAAACGCATACTGCCCGGGGCGCACGTCCCATGCGCCATTTACGGGAAAGGTTTGCTGAGCCCGGCACAAATGGAATGCAGCCATGGCAAAGCACAGAAGTAAAAGTTTCTTCATTCTTTATAAGTTCAGTTAATGCTCTAAAGTTATTTAAACATTAATACACTAAGTAATTTTCCGTACAATCATTCTATATTTGTTACACGTTTGTTACATGCAAGCGGGCAAAAATTTCAACCTTCTGCTTACTTTTCAAAACAATTTAAAGAAATGACTCCATACAGCTTTTTCAGGGAACTTCATTCAGGTTTCCGGTACATCGTTTTAATACTGCTTCTGGTAGCTATCATCAGGGCCTGGGCCGATTGGCTTGGAAAAAAACCATATAGCGAGGGCAACCGCAAACTGAACCTCTTTACCCTGATTTCGGTGCACACGCAATTTTTGATCGGGCTGGTGCTTTACTTTTTGAGTCCTTTTGTAAGATTTGGCAGCGACACGATGAAAGATCATGACACCCGGTACTGGACGGTGGAACACCTGACGGCGATGATCATCGCCATTGTTTTGATCACCATCGGGCACAGCAAATCAAAAAAAGCGGCATCGCCGGAGGCAAAGCATAAAGCGATAGCCATATTTTACACAGCGGCGTTGGTGATTGTTGTTGCAACCATTATGCTGAGCGGCAGGGGCTTGCTGACGATGACGCATTGATATAGATAAATACAGACCGTAAATAGGTCATATTATCCGGCGAAAGGATGATTAAAACGACCTACCCGGTATATTTAATAATATATTTTTTGAGAAAAAATTTGGTAATTCAAATTTCTTTATAAATTTGTCACCGCGATGATTAAAAACAACAAAAATAACAGCTGGTGGCACCATGAAAATGGCAGCCGGATGTGTTTTTGATGATGAAATACTAATCAATTGTAAACCTAAGATAGCCCGGCGCACCAATCGCCGGGTTTTTTTGTTTTATAACGCGACCGAAACAACAACATGAAAACATATAAAATTACAACCACTTCTAAAAAGCTATTAGCCGATACCACCACGCCGGTGAGCATTTATTTACGCTTGCGCGATGTGTTCCCTAACTCGCTGCTGCTGGAAAGTTCGGACTATCATAGCCGCGAGAATAGCCTGAGCTATGTTTGCTGCGAGCCGATTGCCGGCCTGGTACTGAGCGACGGGCAATTGCGCAAAAGCTACCCCGGAGGGAAAGCTGAAGATAAGGCGCCGGGCACATTCGACCTGGTTGATGAAGCGACCAGCTTTCTTGCCGAATTCGACGTGACCGATAATCCATCCAAAATCATATCGAATGGGTTATTCGGATATTTTACCCACGAGGCGGTAGAGCATTTTGAGACCATCAAGCTGAAACAGGTAGAAAGCGATCCGAGGAAGATACCAACAATGCAGTACCATGTATACCGGTATATCATAGCTATCGACCATTTTAAAAATGAGCTTCATATTTTTCACAATCAGGCCGACGGATTGCCTGCGAACGGCGGTATCGAAAAGCTGGAATACCTGATCAAGAACAAAAACTTTCCCGAATATCATTTTCAAACCAAAGGCGAAGAACGTTCGGGTTTGACAGGTGAGGAATTTATGGCGATGGTTGATAAAATGAAGCAGCATATTTTCCGGGGCGATGTTTTCCAGATCGTTCCTTCGCGACCTTTTTCAAGAACATTTTTAGGGGATGAGTTTAACGTGTACCGTGCCCTGCGGTCGATCAACCCATCGCCATACCTTTTCTATTTCGATTACGGCGATTTCAGGATATTCGGTTCATCGCCCGAGGCACAGATCACCATAAAAAACAACGTAGCCAGTATATTCCCGATAGCAGGGACTTTCAAACGCAGCGGAGATGACATTAAAGATGCGGAAATTGCCCGCCAGCTGGAAAATGACCCCAAGGAATCGGCTGAGCATGTGATGCTGGTTGACCTGGCCCGTAACGACCTGAGCCGTCATTGCGAGCAGGTGGAAGTTAAGGCTTTCAAAGAAGTTCAGTATTATTCGCATCTTATTCACCTCGTGTCGCATGTGAGTGGTAAGCTCCGGGATGATGTATCTTCCTTCAAGATCGTAGCAGATACGTTCCCGGCAGGCACGTTAAGCGGTGCACCAAAGTACCGTGCTATGGAGATCATCGACGAGAATGAGAAAGTAAAACGCAGCTTTTACAGCGGCGCCATAGGTTACCTGGGCTTTAATGGCGACTTTATTCATGCCATTATGATACGCTCATTTTTGAGCAAGAATAACACACTGCACTACCAGGCGGGCGCTGGCATTGTGGCCGACTCGAACCCGGAAAGCGAACTGAAAGAAGTTGACAATAAAATAGCAGCGTTACGTAATGCCATTGAAATGGCGCAATCGTTGTGATCAGTTAAAACAGAGTAAAATGAACAAGATCCTTATAATAGATAATTACGATTCCTTCACCTACAACCTGGTGCATTTGGTAAACGAATTGGGTTTGCAATGTGATGTATGGAGGAACGATAAATTCGCCATAGGCGACGTAGATGCATACAGTCATATTATCCTTTCACCCGGGCCGGGCATACCATCCGAGGCTGGTTTGCTGCTCGAAGTAATAAAAACCTACGCGCCAACCAAACGCATTTTGGGAGTGTGTTTGGGCCAGCAGGCTATTGCTGAGGTGTTCGGCGGAAAGCTGTACAATTTGAGCCGCCCCATGCACGGAATAGCGACGCCGATTAAAGTAACCGATCAACAGGAAGAACTGTTTACCGGGCTGCCGCAAAGCTTTAAAGTTGGGCGTTATCATTCGTGGGTGGTGGACAGGGATGGGTTGCCGGATGTGCTAACGGTAACCGCCATTGATGAGCAGGACAACAGCATTATGGCGCTCCGGCATAAGCAATATGACGTGCGTGGCGTACAGTTTCACCCGGAGTCGGTTTTAACAGAACACGGGCGGGCTATGCTATATAACTGGCTTTCGCCGTCTTTCGACATCGAAGAGCTTAAAGCCACAGAAAATCATTTTATCAAAATTTAGTAGCATTGCAAAATAGTTCCTTTAGGGGCCAGGAGTTTATGAATATACTCGATAAGATAGTCGCGCATAAAAAGACAGAGATACAAGCCGCAAAAAGAAACGTTTCGTACACCAGCCTGGAGGAATCAGAACATTTTCACCGCGATGTACTTTCATTTAAGGATTTTTTACTCGACCCGCAACGGACAGGCATCATTGCCGAGTTCAAACGGAAATCGCCATCCAAAGGCATCATTAACGATAAGGTTTCGGTGGAAGAGGTAACAACGGGTTATGCCGCAGCAGGCGCCTCGGCATTGTCTGTATTAACAGATCGCCAGTTTTTTATGGGTCGCAAAGTCGACCTGCGCCGCGCACGGCAGGCCAACAAAATACCGATACTGCGCAAGGATTTTATGATAGACGAGTACCAGGTGATAGAAGCCAGGGCTTTGGGCGCGGATATTATTTTGCTGATAGCAGCTATCCTGGCGCCGGATCAAATACAACAACTGGCCTCACTGGCCAAAAGCATCGGTCTGAATGTATTGCTGGAGGTGCATAACCTGGAAGAGTTACAACGGAGCGTCAACCCCAACCTGGACGCAATCGGTGTAAATAACCGCAACCTGGCTGATTTTACCGTATCGGTGGAAACATCTTATCAACTGGCTGAACATATTCCATCAGAATTTTTAAAAATATCAGAGAGCGCAATTAGTAATACAGGCACCATAAAGCAACTGAAAAAAGCAGGCTTTAACGGTTTCCTGATAGGCGAAAATTTTATGAAACAGGCTGATCCGGGTGCGGCAATGAAGGAGTTTGTGAGGGAGTTGTAGTATGATCGATAATTTATCCCAAATGTAGCTTATCCGGATTTTGATAATTATTCCAAAATGTAAGTAGGTCTATTATATGGTCGTTAACAATACGGTAATACACAGTAATTTGTGGAACAATTACATATTTATGTATATGGAGTGTTGAACTATGTAGAGGGAAAGCTTTCGGGTTTGACGCTATAATTAGAAGTGACTCGTCTACTTTATTGATAAATTCAATCACAACTTTGTTATTCCACCGGTAAGCCAGATATTCGAGATTTTGTGAAAAAGTTCTTTCTGCTTCCGGCGTCCAGTTTATAGCAATCATTTATATTTATCTATAAATTCTTGCATTACTTTGGCGTGCGGCTTTGTTAAACCCTGTCCGGATTGTTCGTAACCTGTCATTATCGATCTTTGAAGCGCTTCAGGGTCATCCAAGTGGTATTTTACCCCCAAATTGTCTAAAAATTCCTCTACCGCAAAAAGGTCTTTTTCTTTATCTATTTCAATGGTCACTATACGCATAAACAAATTTAACAATTGAAAAGGAAAATGTAAAACAATTTGGTGCCGGGGTAATAGAGGAGATTATGCGAGTATGCACATAGTTTACACTGTTACTTTGTCATATTCCCTAACTTGGCACTTTCATTGATAGCTAATTATTTGAATGAAGCAAAAATTTTATGATACTGCTGTGAAGCAGGAAAGAGTGGTGCTCGTCGGCATTATTACGCCGAATGAGACCGAAGAACAAACAAAGGAGTACCTGGATGAATTGCAATTCCTGGTGGAGACGGCTGGCGGGCAAACTATCAAAAGTTTCACCCAAAAAATGTTGCGCCCGGAGAGGGCCACTTTTGTGGGAACCGGTAAACTGGAAGAGATCAAGGCCTTTGTTGATTCGGAGGAAATTGACATCGTAGTTTTCGACGACGAATTGTCACCTTCACAATTGCGAAATATTGAAAACGAATTGCAGGTAAAAATACTCGACCGAAGCAACCTGATACTGGATATTTTTGCCGGCCGCGCACAAACTGCCCAGGCTAAGGCGCAGGTAGAACTGGCGCAGTTGCAATATTTACTACCGCGACTAACTCGCTTGTGGACGCACTTAGAGCGGCAAAAGGGTGGCATCGGTATGCGAGGTCCGGGTGAATCACAGATTGAGACTGACCGCCGTTTGATCCTGAACAAAATATCCCTGTTGAAGGACAAGCTCAAACTAATAGACCGGCAGAACGAAACCCAGCGCAAGAACCGGGCACAACTGGTGCGCGTAGCTTTGGTGGGTTATACCAACGTAGGCAAGTCCACCATTATGAATATGATCTCCAAATCAGAGGTGTTTGCCGAAAACAAATTGTTCGCTACGCTGGATACTACGGTGCGGAAAGTGGTTATAGAAAACCTGCCTTTCCTGCTGTCGGATACGGTTGGGTTTATCCGCAAACTGCCGCACCATTTGGTGGAATGTTTTAAATCGACACTGGACGAGGTTCGCGAAGCGGATATTTTGGTTCACGTAGTGGATGTTTCGCATCCCTATTTTGAAGATCAGATACGGACGGTAAACGAGACATTAAAGGACCTGGGTGCAAGGGATAAACAGACGATAATGGTGTTTAATAAGATTGATGCTTACGAACCCATGCAACTGCACCCCGGCGAGGAAGCCCACCAACTGAACCTGGAAGATTTTAAACAAAGCTGGATGGCCAAGGATAATAACCCGGCGATATTTATTTCAGCCTTGAAAAAGGAAAATGTAGATGAATTTCGTAAGCTGCTTTATGATAAGGTAGTTACAATACATACGCATAGGTATCCGTATGATAAATTGTTGTATTAGCCCAGCCCCTGAAGGGGAGCAAATCCAACTGAGAGTTATTCTTCCCCTTTAGCGGGCGGGCTTAAAAATATATCTTCCTTTATCTCCGGAATAATATTCTTCTCCCTCGCCGTATCAAACAGCAGGTTTATTGCCTTCCGTCCTTCTTCGCCCAGGTCGAGCGAATACTTGTTCACATACAATCCGATATGCTTGTACATTACTTCTTCGCTCATTTCCTGCGCATGCGAGCGGATGAATTCCAGTCCTGATTTTGGATTGGCAAAGGCAAACTCCACCGACTTTTTCAAAACCCGGTTGATTTTATGCTGAACGTCCAGCGGCAAACTCCGGTTCGCCACAATACCGCCAAGCGGGATAGCGCAGCCGGTCAGCTTTTCCCAATAATCGCCCAGGTCGATGATCTTTTTCAGGCCTCTATCCTGGTAAGTAAAACGGTTCTCGTGGATGATCAGGCCTATGTCGATTTGTTCGTCCAGTAAGGCGTCCTCTATCCCCGAAAAAACTATTTCCTGTTTATTAGTCGCTTCCGGAAATGCCAGGCCCAGTAAAAAGTTAGCCGTTGTATATTTCCCGGGGATACCAATTTTGAGTTTTGAATTGTTTAAATCCGAAATTGAAAATTCGGATTTCGAAATCAACATGGGTCCCACACCAAATCCCAGCGCACTCCCTGCATCCAGCAAAACGTATTTGCCGGCTACGTAAGCAAAGGCATGATAACTCAGTTTGGTAATATCCAGCTCACCGCGGAAGGCCTTTTGGTTCAATGTTTCCACATCGTCATAAAACACTTCAAACTCCAGCCCTTCGGTGTCGATCTTGTGGTGGATCAGGGCATCAAAAATAAAAGTATCGTTGGGGCAGGGAGAGAACCCGAGGGTTAGTTTCATTTGTCTAATAATCTTCTATGGTAATTCACCTGGCCTAAGTGATAGCTAAGGTGGGTGGCAAGATGGCTCAAAAAATAAGCTGTAGTGTCACCTTTTGCAAACACAGTTATCGGATACTCCGATCTCAGTTGTTCGTCAGTAACTTTATCTATAACCTGATCGATCATAGCTATGGTATCCTCTATTTTCTGAATGAGCTCGGCCTTCGGTATGTCTTTAAGGGAGAATTCCAGGTCGCGCTGACGAACGTAACCCGTATTGCCCAGCACCGTACCAATAAAATGATTCAGGTTACCAACCAGGTGCAGGCAAAGATTTCCCGCCGAATTGGCGATGCGATCAGCCACTATCCAAATATTGCTTTCTGTATTGTATGCGGCGATCTCTGTTTTAAGCTTGTCCAGGTCGCGTTTAAAAAGTTTTATTAAAATTTCCTGCAGCATGGTTTTTATTTAAAGGGAGAATCCTTTCGTCCGAAAAGCCCGGCAGCAAATGTATTCAGATTTTTAATAGCCAGGCCTACCTGCCAGGCGTCCCGGTTGCGTTTTTCCACGTAATTTGACACTGTCCTGATCTGCATACATGGAACATCGGCTTGTTTACAGGCATAGAAAAAAGCCGCGCCCTCCATACTTTCCAGTTGCGGTTGAATACGATTGATAAGCTTTTTAATGCTGAAGTCGTTACCATGTACCGTATTTACCGTAGTAGCGCTCACCTGCCTAATATCGGTTATGCCGAAATCAGAAAGCCGTGCGGTAGGCTTAAAGTCAGCTTCGCCAAAACCTAATTTGTCAATCGATAGGAATTTTTCATTGTCCTCGGCTCCTAATTCTGAAAAGCTGTCTTCCACTACTTCGACTACATCACCCAAAGCGATACTTCGGTCGAAGCTGCCTGCAATGCCGAGGTTTATCGCGAGGTCGTATCGCATAGTTGCCAGGTGTTTACCCAATGCAAATGCTGTTGCCACCATGCCTACGCCGGTTGTTAACAGTTCAATATCTTGATTCTGAACTCTGACTTCCGACATCAGTTCACCGACTTCAAACTCAGTCGCCGCGACAACCAATACCCGCATAATGGCTTTAATTTGACAACGAAGATAAACAAAGCCCAGTTTTTTGTTTTGTATATTTGCGCCAATTATTATTATGATGATCTATATTACACGCAGAGAGCACTTTAACGCTGCGCACCGTATGTACCGCGAAGAGTGGAGCGAGGAAAAGAATGCCGAGGTTTTCGGCAAATGTGCAAATCCCAACTGGCACGGGCATAATTACAATTTATTTGTGACGGTAAAAGGCGAGATAAGCCATGCCACCGGCTACCTGATTGACCTGAAGGACCTGAAAGTGATCATTAACGATTACGTGATTGAAAAGCTTGACCATAAGAACCTAAATAAAGACGTAGATTTTATGCAGGGCAAAATGGCCTCGACCGAGTTACTTTGCATCGAGATATTTAACCAATTGAAAGGCCCGATCGAAAAACACGAAGGCGTGTTCCTGCATTCGGTCAGGTTGTTTGAAACTGAAAATAATTCGGCGGAGTATTTTGGTGATTAAAACCTAAAGATGAATAAACAAGACGCTTACCCCGACCGCGACGAAGGTATCGACGGTTACGTAAAAATAGACCGGTATAACCCGGAACTGATAGATAACCTGAGCGCGCATTATCATGGGGTGCTTGAACAGATAGGCGAAGACCCTAAACGCGAAGGCTTGCTAAAAACACCGGAACGTGTTGCCAAAGCCATGTTGTTCCTGACACAGGGATACGACCTGAATGCCGAAGAAATACTGAAATCGGCGATGTTCAAAGAGGAATACAGCCAGATGGTGGTGGTAAAGGACATAGAGGTTTATTCAATGTGTGAGCATCACATGCTGCCATTTTTCGGTAAGGCCCACATCGCTTATATACCAAATGGGCACGTAGTAGGCTTGAGCAAAATACCGAGGGTTGTGGATGTTTTCGCACGGCGGCTGCAGGTACAGGAGCGCCTGACCAACGAAATACGCGATTGCATTCAGCAAACCCTAAATCCATTGGGCGTAGGGGTGGTTATTGAATGCCGCCACTTATGCATGAGCATGCGCGGTGTACAAAAGCAAAACTCAGTTACCACAACGTCGGCCTTTACCGGCGAATTTTTAAAAGAGAAAACCCGCACAGAGTTTCTAAATTTGATAACAGCTAAGTTAGGTTAGTGACTTATGATCAGTTAATTTGTGATTAGTATTTATAATTGCAGAATGAGCTGATAACCAATCACTGATAACCAGTTAACTATTCACTAAATATGAAAGCATACTTATTTCCCGGGCAAGGCGCCCAATTTGTCGGCATGGGTAAAGACTTATATGATAAGTCGGACAAGGCCCGCGAACTGTTTGAAAAGGCTAATGAAATATTGGGTTTCCGCATAACCGACATCATGTTCGGTGGCACCGATGAGGACCTGAAACAAACCAAAGTAACCCAGCCGGCCATATTCCTGCATTCGGTTATCCTGGCAAAAGTTTTGGGCGATGATTTTCAGCCGGATATGGCGGCAGGACATTCGCTGGGCGAATTCTCGGCCCTGGTATCGGCCGGCGCATTATCGTTTGAGGATGGTTTAAGACTGGTTGCCGCACGTGCCAATGCCATGCAAAAAGCCTGTGAGATACAGCCGTCGACTATGGCAGCAATTTTGGGCCTGGATGACTTTACGGTAGAAGATATTTGCGAACGCGCTACCGAGGTGGTAGTACCTGCCAATTACAACTGCCCCGGCCAGTTGGTTATCTCGGGAAGCATAGCCGGTATTGATTATGCCTGCGAAAAATTACTGGCTGCGGGAGCAAAACGTGCACTGAAATTGAACGTAGGCGGGGCTTTCCATTCCCCATTAATGCAATCGGCAAAAATGGAACTGGAATACGCTATACTGAATACAGAGATCAAAGAACCGGTGTGCCCCGTATATCAAAATATCGATGCAAAACCTTATACCGATCCGGCTAAAATAAAACACAACCTGATAGAGCAGCTGACCGGCCCGGTACGCTGGACCCAAACCGTTATGCACATGCTGGAGGACGGGGCCACATCCTTTATTGAGGTTGGCCCGGGCAGTGTGTTGCAGGGCCTTGTAAAAAAGGTAGACCGTGCTGCGGTAACAAGCAGCGCCGCTTTAAGCGAATAAAAATCGCGAAGCCATCCAAACTGAAAACGGATGGCTTTGTTTTTTTATAGTAATTTTATCCCTACCTTTTGAAACATTGACACCCGCTGCGAAAATACGATTGATGCTGGCCCTCCTGTTTGCCAGTTTACTGCTGACAGCAATTGTTATACAGAAAACCTACACGCCCAAAAATAACCTTTATCAAACCGCGCAAACGCTTGAAAGCAACCTGCAAAAAAAGGAACGTGTTGTTGCCGATGTTATTAACGATAAAAAAGCTTTCGACAATTTAAAGACGCTGCAGGATGATGACCGGGCAGCGCTGAAGGCCATAAAGAAATTTACGACCGACGAAGGTATCTGGGTGCTCACTTACAAAAAGGGCCGGCTTGTGTTTTGGAGCGGGATAAAGGTAATACCACTGCATCCCATTAGGGAGGGCTATTCTTTTGTTAAGGAATCGAACGGGCATTATAATGCCATCAAGAAGACGGATGGCGATTTTTCGGCTGTGTTCATGATCCCCGTAAAGTTTGAATACAAAATTCAAAACCAATATCTGCAGAATATCTTCGCAAAAAACCTGCTTAAGGATAACAATATCGAGATAGCCAAATATGATGACAAAAATATTTACGAGATACACAGTATTACCGATAAATATCTTTTTTCGGTAAAGGTAAACCCTTACGAGGTTAATCATAAGTTTCTTTATTTCGAAATAGCTTCCTGGGCGCTTTGTTTGCTGATCCTATGCCTGCTTATTCACAATATCTGTAACTATTTTGCCGTAAAAGGTTACGTGTTGTTGTCGTTTGCGGTGTTGCTTATTTTTATCGTCTCGTTAAGATATCTCAATATTTATTGCAACTGGCCCGACCTTAGTTACAAGCTTTCCATTTTTCAACCCACGTTATATTATGGCGGGCCTCTATACCCCTCATTTGGAGATTTTTGTATCAACGTGCTTGCCGTAAGCTGGTTCTTTTGTTTCGTTTACCGCTACCGCAACAGGCTTGTGAAACCAGCATACAGTAAAATTGCGGGTTATGTCATCGTTGTGGTGTGCGTGTTGGCTATCACCGGGGTTTCGTTCCTGTTGCTCAGGCGTTTTCATGGCCTGGTGCTTTATTCAAAGATCAATTTCGACGTTAACAATGTGCTCGGTCTCACACATCATAGCGTAATGGGCATAGTAATACTGTGTTTCGCCTATCTTATTTTTTATGTTCTTGTCGAGATATGCCTCGCTTTTAGCGCACGGGTAGCCGTTCCGGTATGGCAGCAGGCAGCCATCTTTTTAGCTGCTGTGCTTGCGGCCACATTCATTCCGGTGTTAAATCGCGGGGAACTTACCTTGTTTTATATTTTTGGCGCGGCCTGGGTGTTTATCCGCGGGTACGCCTACCTGTATAAGGAGGCGAGGTTAAATTCGGGTGCGCTGGTGAGCATCATCCTGGTTTGTGCCTTTGTATCAGCTATTAAATTAAACCACTTGCTTTCGCTTAAAGAAAAGGAAAAGCGTAAGGAGCTCCTGCATCAATTGATAACCACCGCCGATCTGCCGACCGAGCATTACCTTAAAATTGTTGAGCGTAAAATAGGGACGGACCCCGATATAAAACGGTATTTTATGGATACCGTCCACAATAATGATTTTATAAAAACTTATCTTCAAAAAACTTATTTCTACGAATACCTATCGAAATTTAAATTGAATGTTTATGGATACGACACCGGGGACAGGCAATTTTTGCCCCAGGAAGGGTATGAACAGCAGTCCTATGATCTGAATGTTTTTAAAGACATGGTAAGAATAGGCGGTGCGCCAAAAATATCCGACTATTTTTACAGGAACAGCAAGGCCTATGGGTCGAGAGAATACGTGGCCAGGATACCGGTTTACGATGATAAGGAACTTATCGGTACGCTGGTCATATCGCTCGACTCAAAAGATACGCAGAATGAAAATGCGCCGCTTGACTTACTGGTAGATAATAATGTAAAGCCTGCGGATGATTTTGAAGATTATTCCTATGCTTATTACAGCGATAACAGGCTGATGAGCCAGAAAGGCAAATACGATTATAGCCTGATAAACCGTGAATTTAAGGGGAAAGTAAAGGATACAGTATTTAAGAGCACAACCGTCTCTGACCTGGCATCTTATAAATTATGGAACACTTATAACCACCTGATCTATGAGCCCGATGGGCGGAGCATGCTGGTAATAAGCAAAAAGGAAAATATCACCATCAATACCATTACCTCGGTTACCTTCTTTTTTATTGTGTTTCTGGCATTTGCCGCAATTGTTATTGTAATGCGGTGGCTGTGGGCGCGCATACGGATATTATATTCGGAGGAGAACTATTTCCACTGGGTATTAAAGATCAATTTTGAACATATTTTATACAAAACAAGGATACAGCTTTCCATTGTATTCGCAGTTGTAGCAACGTTGATATTGGTTGGTGTTATTACTTATGTTTCTATCACAAAGCAATACAGCGAACAACAGGACGCTACAATAAGCCATAGGTTGCTGCAGATAGGGAAAGCGTTTGAAAACGCCCACCTTACAGGCGGTGTTTACTACATGGGGCAGGATTACCTGGCTAAGTTTGATGAATTTGCGAATGTTTACTCCGCCGATATCACACTGTTCAATACCAACGGCGAGATGCTGGTATCAACCCAGCCTAAGCTTTATGATAACGGTCTTATAGCTAAAAGGATCAATGGAAAAGCCTACATAAACCTGCATCAGCTTAATAAATCCATATTTATAAACCCCGAGATCATCGGCGATTTCAGTTATAAAGCGGGTTATATAGCTTTAACCAACGGGCAAAACAGGACTATCGGGTATTTACAGTTGCCTTCATTCTCGAATGAGGAAGATTACAAATCACGTTTGAGTTCCCTCCTGGACGCTATGATCAATATCTATGCCCTGATATTTATTGCTATAGGGCTGCTGGCAGTATTCATTGCACGGCAGATAACCACGCCGCTCAATATTATTCAATATAGCCTGAGCAAAACCATTTACGGCCAAAAAAACGAACCGATAAAATGGAAACGCAAAGACGAGATAGGAACGCTGATAGCCGAATACAACAACATGATAGCTGCCCTTGAGCAAAGCGCACAAAAGCTTGCACAGTCTGAAAGGGAAAGCGCCTGGCGCGAAATGGCCAAGCAGGTGGCTCACGAGATCAAGAACCCGCTGACGCCGCTTAAACTGGGACTGCAACTATTGGAAAAATCGTGGAAGGATAAGGACCCAAAATTCGATCAGAAGTTCGAGCGGTTCAGTAAGTCGTTCGTGGAGCAGATCGAGAGCCTGTCGTCCATAGCCTCGGAGTTTTCGGCCTTCGCCAAAATGCCGGATACAAGGTTGGAAAAAATGGATGTTTTTGATATACTTACGCAGGCTGTAGTGGTATATAAGCAAACAGAAAATATTAAAATAAACTACCGCGCGCCCGAAAATCCGTTCAAAGTTAGTGCCGACCGCGACCAGCTTCTTCGCTGTTTTAATAATCTTCTGAAAAATGCCATAGAGGCCATACCACAGGGGCGTGACGGGGTTATAGCGATCGAGCATATGATAACGAATGGGGCTGTGCTGCTAAGCATTAAAGATAACGGCAATGGCATACCGGCCAACCTGCGTGAGAAGATATTCGAGCCAAATTTTACTACCAAAAGCTCCGGCACGGGCCTCGGACTGGCATTTGTCAAAAACTCCATTGAGAACGCGGGCGGCAAGGTTTGGTTTGAGACCATTATTGGCGAAGGAACAACATTCTATATCAGCCTGCCCGAAGTAGCTTAATATTCATCAATACTCTTTAACGATAACATTTAGTGATGACCCTGTCCAAAAGATAAGGTCTTAAATTTGCGATAGTTCTTCCTTTAAATTCGTTCCGAAAGAAGAAGGGGCGAGATCAGTCAGCTTGAATGCCTGCCATGTGCCGTCTTAAAATAGAAATCCCGCCTGTTTTTACACAAGCGGGACCGGGTATTAATTTTTTAATAACTGATTATTTTAACGAGAATGTTCCTTGCCCCATGGTCGAGTTATCTGAATAGAGCATTACGGTATAAGCCCCTTTCTGGAATGCCGCAGGGTTGCTCCAGTCGATGGTGAACATGCTGCCATCATTCTTGAAATCGATAGACGTTTTATAAGTGTACTGCAGATCCTGGCCATCAGCGTTAAAATTCCCCGAATCGGTTGTGGTGATCAGGTTGCCGGTTGGATCAAGCACGCGAACATAAACATCGTGCAGCGCTTTATCGGCAAGCGTGTTGCTGGCCACCGTAAAGTTGATCTTGATCTTTTTTGCCGGGTTTGCGCGGCTCACTTCAACTTCTTTACCACTGTTTTTTACCTTGTATGCCACAATATTTACGCTGCCAACTTTCAAAGCCTTGGCAATGGTTACCTTGCTATCAAGGTCCTTGTTCTGCTCTTCTAAGGTTGTGGCCTTTTGGGTAGTAGTTGCCAGGTTGGTCTTCAGGGTATCTCTTTCACTGGCGAGATTTGTATTTTGTTTCTTCAACTCTTCTATCTGGGCAGTATAATTAGCAACAAAATAGCGCAGTTGCTTAACATCTTCCTGTGCTTTGCTCAATTCTTCCTTGGTGAGTTTACCCTTGTCCAATTGCACACGAAGCACTTTGATCTTGGCCTCAAGCGAGTCGTTTTTAGCACGTAACTCGGCCGACATTTTGGCCTTGCCGGAGTTTACCTGTTCAATTTGGGCCTCCAGGCTGTCGAGCTCAACCTTTAACCTGTTCTTTTCATCTTCCTGGTACACAATTTTTGTGTCCGACTTGTTTTTTTGCAAATACAGGTACACGTCGGTGCCCAGTAAGGCTAAAACAACAACAATAAGGAAATAGATGACATTCGAGTTCTTTTTAGGGGCTGGTCCGGATTGATTTTCCATAGCTGTTTTTCTAAGTTTTTTAATTAGGATGTTGTGTAAAGTTTGTTAGGGTCAGCAGTACACAAATCTGCCTTAATTTTAATAAAAATTTGTTTTGTGTTAATCTTAACGATAGTTAACAGTCAATTCAGGTTATTGTTTCGCTAAAATGCAGTTAATAATATAAAATGAAAATCTCGAAGAATTGTTTCTCTCATAGGTTATTATTTTCGGGCAGATGGCTTTAAAAGTAATTAGAATATAGGTAAAACACAAAAATCTCTGTGTAATTGCATGGTATAATAAAAAAATAAACCATGAGTTTATATCTTTGCAGCTTTAATAATTCTCCCCCAGATGCGTGTGTGCCGATATTTCCTGTTAACTATTTTTGCTTTTTTGGTAGTTACCAAAGTTCAGGCCCAGCCCTACGCACTAAAAAAATCGACTGACGGCGATATTGTTGAAAAACCGGCGCGAGCGCCGGTTGCAAACGCAGAACCAAAACGCGAGTTCAGAGGGGTATGGATAGCGACTGTAGTAAATATCGACTGGCCGAGCGACCCGCATTTGCCGGTTGAAAAACAAAAGCAGCAATTACTTGATATACTGGATGCCGACCAGCGGATGGGTATCAATGCCGTTATGTTCCAGGTGCGGCCAGCTGCCGATGCCTTTTACGCCAAAAGCCTTGAACCCTGGTCGCGGTGGCTGACGGGCAAACAGGGCCAGGCACCCGATCCTGCTTTCGATCCGCTTCAATTCGCCATTACCGAGGCGCATAAACGCGGTATGGAGCTTCACGCCTGGTTCAATCCCTACAGGGCTACTTTTGACGGTAACTTCAAAAACTTGTGCACCTGCCATATCACCAACCAGGAACCCAGCTGGTTTTTTACTTACGGTGGCATCAAACTGTTTAACCCGGGTATACCACAAGTACGCGACTACATTGTAAAAGTGATACTGAACGTGGTGGATAACTATGATATCGACGGGGTGCATATGGACGATTATTTCTATCCATATAAAATAGATGGGCAGACGATAAAAGACTCGGAGACATTTAAGGCCTATGGCGGCGAATTTACAGATATAAAAGATTGGCGCCGCAACAATGTTGACCTGCTGATACAGGCTTTAGGCGATAGTATTCACACGCACAAATGGTATGTGAAATTTGGTATTGCCCCGTTTGGTATCTGGAAAAACGCCCGGCAGGACCCGGAAGGTTCGGAAACCACGGGCGGCGATTCGTACTACGAATTGTATGCCGACACCCGCAAGTGGCTACAGGAAGGCTGGATAGACTATGTAGTGCCGCAGGTTTACTGGAACTTTGGATACCGGCTGGCGCCGTTTGAGAACCTGGTGGACTGGTGGAGCGACAATACCTTTGGCAGGCACCTTTATATAGGGCAGGCGCCGTACCGGGCCTTTGAGCCAAAGTCGAGAGCATTCCATAACCCGCTCGAACTGCCCAACCAGGTGCGTTACCTGCGCGACAATAACCGGGTGGAAGGCAGCGTGTTTTTCAGTAATAATTCGCTTATCAAAAACCCGCTCGGGTTTACAGATTCATTACATACCGATTTTTATAAATACCCCGCTCTGCCGCCACCCATGTTATGGCTGGATTCGGTGCCGCCCAACCCTCCGAAAAACCTGGTTGCTCAGCGCAATACGCTTGGGGTGAACCTCCAATGGCAAACACCGGCAATGGCCGCCGACAGCGAAGATGTTTATGGGTATGTGATTTACCGGTTTAACGATACGGATACCGTAAATCTTACCAATCCCAAAAATATCCTCCATATCCAGTACAGTGCCAATACGCAGTACGAGGACCAGACAGCGGAAAAGAACAAGACATATCTATACGTGATAACCGCCATCGACCGGATGAAAAATGAAAGCTATCCTACGCCTGCCATTCCCGCGATTCCTTACACAACTACGGGTAAATAGCCTTACAATTTAATCAGTTGCCTGTCGATCAGGGGTTGCAGGTACAGGTCGATCTCCGTATCGCCGAGGCCGTATATCTTTTCGTCGTTCCAGAAGCGTTGGTAAATAGTATGCCGGGTTTCGGCACCATTATGATAAATATCAAGTAGTTTTTGTTCGATATAATTAAAACCAGCTTCGTTGGTTCGCAGGCGTTTTACATGGGCCTCCAGGGCGGGCTTTAACAAGTGCAGGCTGCCCCAGAACACGGTCTCGTTTAGCCATTTTTCAAGAGCGTTGGCATCGTTCGATACATAAAGCTTCCAGGCTTCGCCAGCTATTACAAAATCGATCTCGCCAAGTTGGACGATAATATTTTCGTACAGGTATTCCAGTTCATCCGCCGCCAATTCGCCCATGCCTTTAAAATCAGGCTTGCCGGGAAATTCGCCCGGGCAAATCAGGAAGACCGCAGGTGGCGACAGGTTGGTGTTTTGTGCAAGAAGCGCCATTACTCCAAGCAGGTTAGCCTGGCAATGCAGATCGAACTCGAACCACAGGTTGATGGTCTCATAGGGCTCTTTCAGCATCTCCAGTGGTTCAACTACAGTTCCCTCGTATTCCACGGGGCTTTCCTTAAAAGTGCCAGCGATCCATTTGCTGCGCGCCTTCCAGAAATCCCCAGAAGAGACATTTTCAGCCAGCGGCCCCTGCGAAAATATTTCCCGCCAAACCAGGATATCACCCGGTATACCGGTTTCGCGGAAGACATGGGCGGTTGAACTGCCGTTGAGGACATGAAGTGTGGTGTGCATGGGGTAGTTTATATTGGCCATCAAATATCGAAATAAACTCAAATAATAAACCCGAAATCGAACATCATAAATCCGAAATAAAAAAATCATCCTAATGCCTTACTTTTGAATCCGATATGCCGAACCGGGATAAACTCTATTTTGCTTCTGATTTTCATTTGGGCGCACCCAGTTATGAATCGAGCCGTGAGCGCGAGATGATGATGGTAAGCTGGCTGGATATGATAAAAGCCGATGCCGCCGAAGTTTTCCTGATGGGCGACGTATTCGATTTCTGGTTCGAATACCGGACGGTAATACCCAAGGGGTACCTTCGCTTTTTTGGTAAATTAGCCGAAATGGCCGACGCGGGCATTAAGATATACTTTTTCAAAGGCAACCATGATATGTGGATGTTCGACTATTTTGAAAAGGAGCTTGGCGCGACTATCATTACCAACGAACTGATCATTGAACGGAACGGCAGGAAATTTTACCTGCATCACGGGGATGGCCTTGGACCAGGCGACTATAAATATAAATTCCTGAAAAAATTTTTCCGCAGTAAGCTATGTCAATGGCTTTTCGCCCGTGTGCATCCTAATTTGGGCGTAGGGATTGCCAATTACTGGTCTAGCCATAGCCGTATAGCCAATACAAAAAAAGAGAAAGGGATACCTAACCCCAAGCGACTTGAATTTCTGCCTGTATTTTGTAACGAGCTGACCAAAACGGAGTATTACGATTACCTAATCTTCGGTCACCGCCACCGCACAGCCGATATGCTGCTCAGCAACAACAAAAGCCGCTATATCAACCTTGGCGAGTGGGTGCTGACACGATCCTATGCGGTATTCGACGGCACAGATGTAGAGTTGCGTTATTTCAAAAATTCAAATGTGAACGCATTGTAATAAGTTGGGCGGCACACGCTCTGCTTCAAAATCTGCTTAAAATTCCGTACTTTTGTGCGCTTTTTAACAATATTAAAAAGCACCCGCCTTTGGCGGGGATTTAGGTAAGTCCATATGTTAGAGAAATTAGAAGCGATAAACCAGCGCTGGAAAGATGTTGAAGCGGAATTAAGCAGCCCCGATGCAATGGCTGATATGAAGCGTTTTGCGCAGCTGAATAAGGAATATAAGGACCTGGCAAAGGTGGTGGACGAATACAACATCTACCGAAACATCATGAGCAATATCGACGCGAACAAGGAAATACTGGCGACCGAGAAGGATGAGGAGTTTCGCGAGATGGCAAAAATGGAGCTGGACGAACTGCTGGTAAAGCGCGATGAGAAGGAGGAAGAGATAAGGGTAATGCTGATCCCGAAAGATCCCGAAGACTCGAAACATGCCATTGTGGAAATACGCGGCGGAACGGGCGGCGACGAGGCTGCTTTGTTTGCAGGCGACCTGTACCGCATGTACATGCGGTATTGCGAAAAACGCGGCTGGAAAACGGAGCTGGTAGATTTTACTGAGGGAACCGCAGGCGGGTACAAGGAGATTGTGTTTAACGTATTGGCAGACGATGCTTATGGTACGCTCAAATATGAGTCGGGTGTGCACCGGGTACAGCGTGTACCCGATACTGAGACGCAGGGCCGTGTGCATACATCAGCTGCGAGCGTGGTAGTATTGCCCGAGGTTGATGAGTTTGATATTGAACTGAATCCGGCCGACATACGCAAAGACCTTTTCTGCGCATCGGGCCCGGGCGGACAGTCCGTAAATACAACTTATTCGGCAGTACGGCTAACGCATATACCGACCGGTATAATTGCGCAGTGCCAGGATCAGAAATCGCAATTAAAAAATTACGATAAGGCGTTACAGGTATTGCGGTCGAGAATATACGAGATGGAACTTCAAAAGCACCTGGAAGAAATATCTAAAAAACGTAAAACCATGGTTTCCACCGGCGACCGCTCGGCCAAGGTGCGCACCTACAACTTTCCGCAGGGAAGGCTTACCGAACACCGCATTGGCCTTACCATTTATAACCTGCCCGAGGTTATGAACGGCGGGATACAGGATATACTGGAATCGCTGCAGTTTGCCGAAAATGCTGAAAAGCTAAAAGAGGGAACCGTAGCTTAAGCAAGACCTGTTTTTGTAAATCCCGCAATTTTTACACTAATCTGTTAATAAAAAGCCTCGTTTCGGGGCATTTTCATTTTAATTTCATGAAGCCGGTCTATTTTCGTAGAAAATGATCTATTGGCATGTTCCCCGGCTGGCAGGTTATTTAATTAACCCCTATGTTTAAAAATATCCTGTAAGCAAGCCCCCTATGTTAGCGGTAAAAACATATCATAATGACCTTCGTATTTTCAGGCGTGCTTTGCGGCTGATGGGTAACGTGTTCGAGATAAGTGTTGTGGCAAACGATGCGGCGTGGGCCGATAATTGTATCGATAGCGCCGTGGACGAGGTAAACCGGATCGAAAAAATGTTGAGCACGCTTGGCGACGACAGCCAGGTGACCGAAATAAACCGCAACGCAGGTATAAGGCCCGTAAAAGTAACAGGGGAATTATTTAAGCTTATAGAACGCGCACTTGATATTTCGGTGCTTACGCAGGGGACATTTGATATTACCTATAATGCCGACAAGACGGCCGACCTTCAAAAGATCGAGATCAAGTCGGTTAAGTTTACCAATTACAGAAAGGTAGTGCTTAACGCCGAAAAAACAACCGTTTTCTTACAGCAAAAAGGTATGCGTATCGGTTTTAGCGCCATAAGTAAGGGGTATGCTGCAGACCGTGCTAAATATATTTTGCAGATGATGGGTGTATCGGCCGGCGTGGTGAACGCCGGCGGCGACCTGCTTACCTGGGGCCTGCAGCCAAACGATGAGCAATGGACCATCGCAGCTGCCGATCCAAAACAGGTTGATCAGCCCTATTCCGGCATCAGGATAAGTAACATGGCGGTAGCAACATCAGGAAACTTTGAGAAGAACGCAGTTTTAAGTCACCAGGATATGCCTGCTGTGATCGACGCAAAAAAAGGGTTTCCCGTTAGCGTGCTGAAAAGTGTAAGTATTGTTAGCCCAACCGCCGAACTTTCGGACGCTATGGCAACGCCGATAATGGCCCTTGGTGTTAATGCAGGATTATACCTGATCAACAAATTGCAGCAGCTGGCTTGTGTAATTATCGATGATCATAACCGGGTATATACTTCAAAGGAGATCAGTTACTTAAGCTGATCCGGCCTTATAACCTAAAAAGATTACCGGCCTGGCCAGCCGTAATGCCGGCTGTTTCATCCTATCTTTGTAACAAAACGGGCGTTTATTCTGCATTAAAAAATAGCGGAATGAATAAAAATTTGCCATTTTTGACACAAAGGCTGGAATATTGATTAGAGTTTTAAATTTTTCTCCTTCGAAATGACTAAGTGGTTTGTGTATATCGTGTTCTCGTTTATACTCATGCCATGTATAGCTGCTGTTAAAAATCATCCGCACAGCAACAAATCATTTTATTTCAAGCCTGCCAGGTATTCGTCCGACTCCATTGAGGCCGTTGCTGATACGACCCCAAAATCAAAACAAAAACAACAGGAAACTGATAAAAAGATAAAAGAAATTACCAAAGCTAAGCATGTTCCGAAACCGGAGAAGATTGACGAAGGTGATTCAAAAGACAAACCAAAACCAAAACGGCAGCGACGGCCCCCGGGCATGGAGCGGCCACCCGAAATACCGAGAAGAAATGGCAATTAATAACATCGTTTTACTTTTAACCATGCGATAAAGCAATGAAATACGCCTGTCCCCTGCTTCTGTTTTCCATTTTCATCAGCATGAACGTAAATGCCGGTGCTTACCGTAATTATGCCGATACCGTTCCCAAAAAATCCACAGATACCGACACCGTCGTCCGAAAGCAGTCGCTGTCCATAGGGTTAAGTTTTGGCAGTGATGCGCAATTTTTTGGCCGCACAGGGACGCAAAAATATCCTTTCATGAATTCGGATATTATTTACAATGCCAAGTCGGGGTTCTTTGTGTACGGATCCTTTTACAAAGTATTTACTTCTACACCTGTTATCGACGAAACTGATGTTGGCGGAGGATATTTTTACCGCTTTTCACCTAAGTTTACCGGTAACATTAGCTATACCAGGTTTATTTTCAATAAAGATGCGCTCATCATCAAATCGGCATCATCCAACGATATTAACTTTAATAACTCGTACGACTGGAAAATAATGAAAACCGGCGTGGTGCTCGACTATCTTTTTGGCCAATCGAGCGATTTCTTTATGACCATTAATAATTCGAGATATTTCGAAAGTAATTTCGGGATATTTGACGACAAGGATTACTTGTCGTTCAACCCGGGCTTTACCATTATATTGGGTACGCAAAACTTTGTGCAGAAATATTCGCAAAACCATCCAGGGAAATTTGATTTTGACGACGCATACCTGCCGCCGCCCTTGCACAGTTACTCGGGCTATAACAGCGAGTTCAAGATGCTGAACTACAGCCTGAAACTGCCGATAGCGTATAACAGGCCGCACTATACCTTTGAATTTGCCTATAAATATTCGATACCCGTAAACGTGGAGGGTATATTAAGGAATCGCCGCGAATCATTCTATAACCTGACTTTTTATTACCTATTTTATTAACAGCTTATGAATGTTTTGATAGTTGAGGACGAAAAGGCGCTGACAACTGAAATGGAACTGTTCCTGCAGGGCAACAATTACATTTGCGATACCTGCTATAATGGTACAACTGCATCGGAAAGAATAGCGACAAACCTTTATGATTTTATTCTTATAGACCTGGGATTGCCTGATTACGAGGGCCTTGACCTGTTGAAAGAAGCAAAGAAATACAACCCTGAAGCAGCTTGTATCATACTAACTGCGCGTGCCGAGGTAGATGACCGTATCAAAGGGCTGGACCTGGGCGCGGACGATTACCTGCCCAAGCCATTTTCGCTACTTGAACTGCAAAGCAGGATGCAGGCGATAACCCGGCGCAAATTCGGGCTGAAAAATTCAGTTGTTATGCTTGGCGAATTTGCCATCGACCTGACCAATCGGACCATCTCGCACGGCACATCGCAGGTAAGCAGTATTACCAGGAAGGAATTTGACCTGGTGGCTTACATGCTGCTGCATAAGAACCGCACGCTCACCCGTTCGCAATTGAGCGAGCATATTTGGGGCAGTATTGTGAATGACGACTATGATTCCAATTATATAGATGCGCATATCAAAAATATCAGGAAAAAACTGAATGCTTACAGCCCGCCCGACTGGCTGGAAACGGTACGCGGATTGGGTTACAGGATAAACATAAACAATTAGCAAATTGAAGCTCGGCACCAAACTAACGCTTTTCAATACCATTTCGAAACTGGTGATAGTGGTGTTGTTTGTGTTGCTTTTGCCGACCCTGATACACAACATCAACCGCAATTACACGGACAGCTGGTTGCGGCGCCAGCAGGACAAGGTGCTGAAACAGGTGAAGTTGTCGGGTATAGACACCTATATTAAGGATGGTGAGGGCTATGGCAGCTACAATGCCTTGTTAAAAGAAGAATATGTAAGCATGGATGTGGATTCGGCCGGCGAAGACATCGACACCATTGTAAACGAACGGCGCCTGGTAGAGGGCGATACCATCCAATACCGTATCCTGAGCCATAATTTTAAAGTAGGCAAACAAAATTACCTGCTGGAAATAGGAAAAAGTATCGATACGATAAACGAGACAACTATACCGCTTCAGAGTATAGCCTTCGAGATATTGTTGGGTATGGTGCTTTTGACCATCCTGGCCGACCAGTTTTATTCGACCTATATCCTGCGGCCGCTCAATAAGATCATCCGGACGAAGCTAATAGGACACAAGTTTCCCCTGCGAACGCCTTACCGGAAAGTGAGAACCACCACCTCGGATTTTGAATACCTCGACATCAGTATCCATAAAATGATACAGACCATCGAGAGCACGTTCCAAAAAGAGAGGGAATTCATCTCGAACGCCTCGCACGAGCTGATGACGCCGATCTCCATCCTGCAATCCAAGATTGAAAATATGTTTGGCAGCGAGGATATTACCGACGAAGTGAAGGAACGGCTGCTGGAACTGCAGCGCATACTGAACCGGCTGAAAAGCATTACTAAAACCCTGCTGCTGATATCGCAGATAGAGAACGAACAGTTTTTAAAGGAGGATAAGGTAAATGTGGCGGAATTGCTGAACGATGTACACGATGAAATATCCATCCGCCTGCAGCAAAGAAATATTGGGTATGAGACCAATGTTCCGCCGGATTGGGAACTGGTAAAGGTGAATAAGTTCCTGTTGTTCAATCTTATTTTCAACCTGGTTAATAATGCGATAAAATACAATAAGGAGGCCGGGACGATAACCATAACCGGTTCGATAGAAAATAAGTTGCGTGTAATAGAGATCGCCGATACGGGCATAGGTATAAGTGGCGAACAACTGCCGCATATTTTTAACCGGTTTAAAAAGTTCACCCGGTCGTTACAGCAGGATAGTTTTGGCCTGGGGCTGCCGATTGTAAAATCTATTGCTGATTTCCATCATATCACCATCGAAGTAAGTTCGGAAGAAGGTGTTGGCAGCAAATTTAAACTGATCTTCCCGGCTGAAATGAATTGAAAGCCTCCATGTTGGCTTACTTCTAATATATTTTTAATAAATTCTATAATATCTATAGGAATTATAGAATATTGTATTTATGTTTGCATCATACAATTCGCCGGACGGGGCGCATGATGGTTCGGGGCCATGATTGGTATCCTCTCTTCTCATAATTTAGGTTTTATAATTGGTTGCAAAGAGTTCCTGCCCATCAGGAGCTCTTTCTTTTATATCTTTAGCCATGACATTCGCTGAAAAGGTGATCCAATTTAATGCCCGGCTTCAATACACGGGTTTGCCACTGCCACAAGGTATACGCATCATGAATCCGTTCCGCGAGTCGCGGGAGGCGGTTCGTGTCAGCGAGGAATTTTACCGTAAATATTACAACGATGTTAATCCGAGGCACCTTATCCTGGGTATCAACCCAGGCAGGTTTGGCGCAGGATTGACAGGAGTGCCCTTTACCGATCCGAAGCGGTTAGTATCCGAATGCCACATTCCTTACGAAGGGCGGGTGACCCACGAACCCTCATCAGTATTTGTATATGAGATGATCAGCGCATTCGGCGGAACGGAGAAGTTTTACGGGAAGTTCTATATCAATTCGCTTTGCCCGCTTGGCTTTACGTCGATAGATGAAAAAGGGAGAGAGAAAAACTATAACTATTACGATAGCCCGGCATTAATGGCTGCGGTAAGTGATTACATTATCGAAAATATCCGTACCCAAATAGGACTTGGGGTAAAAACCGACGTCGTTTTTTGCTTTGGCACAGGAAAGAATGAGAGCTACCTGCGCAAGCTGAATGATCGGTACAGTTTCTTTGGCAAGGTTATAGCGCTGGAGCATCCCAGGTTTATTATGCAATACAGAACCCGTAGTAAGCAAACCTATATTGACAAGTATTTAAATGCGTTTTTATCCGTGGTCCCATAGGTATTGTGCAACGAGAGATTCTCTAAAGAAAAACGGCCCCGGTATTGCGGGGCCGTTTAAGGTTTAGGTTTGTTAAAAGAAAAGTGAAGGTTTAGGTTTAGTACGTTGTTGTATAGCTGGCACTGTTAGCGAGTGACTTAGCCGTTTCGGCGAGGCGTATGAATTCGGAACGGTAACCGCCTTCGTCGTGCCCTTTGGCGCCTTGCGCAATGCTGATAGCCTGGTCGAACGTGGCGTGCTGTTTGAATTGAGAGTTTCGCAACAACATCCCGAATTCGGCTACCGCAGAAGCAAATCTAAAGTCGGCAGTGGTACTGTTAAAAGATGCCGGCCTGTCCTTCACTACAGCCACACTCATCTTGCTGTAGTCCGAGCCTGGTTGTTTGTACCGGAACTTCACCGTCATCAGTTCATCCGAATACGGTATCGAAGGATTGTTTTTGGGCTGCTGGTATTTCAGCGGATCCACGCTGGTACTATAATCATCGGCTATACCTGTCGGAACTATCTCGTACAAAGCCGTAACCGTGTGACCCGAGCCCATATCGCCGGCATCTTTTGTATCGTTGTTAAAATCTTCCTTGTTCAGCAGGCGATCTTCGTAACCTACCAGGCGGTAAGCCTGAACCTTGCCAGGGTTAAATTCAACCTGTAGTTTCACATCCTTGGCTACCATAAACATGGTTCCGCCATATTCGTCTATAAGCGTTTTGCGGGCCTCGGTCAGATTATCGATATAGGCGTAGTTGCCGTTGCCTTTATCGGCAAGTGTTTCCATCTTACTGTCTTTATAGTTACCCATACCAAAGCCGAGTATGCTTAATGGTACATGGCTTTCGCGTTCGCGGGTTATCAAAGTTTCCATATCGCCATCGCTGTAATCGCCTACATTAAAATCGCCGTCGGTACCCAGGATAATCCGGTTGTTGCCATCTTTGCGGTAATTTTCGCGGGCTATTTTGTAGGCCAGTTTAAGCCCTGCGCCACCTGCGGTTGATCCGCCGGCGCTTAAATTATCAATAGCATTATAGATTTCCGCTTTCTTATCGCCCGTGGTTGATGGCAGCACCAACCCGGCGTTACCTGCATACACTACGATAGCAACCCTGTCCTGCGCCCTCAACTGGTCGGTGAGCATTTTCATAGCTGCTTTTACCAGCGGAAGTTTGTTAGGTTCGTCCATCGACCCGGATACATCGATCAGGAACACCAGGTTTGATGGCGGCAAATGACTCATATCAATAGTTCGGGCCTTTAGTCCGATACGTACCAGGCGATGGTTTGGGTTCCATGGTGCCGACGAGGTTTCGGTAGTAATGGCTACCGGGTCGCCATTGTTTGGACCCTGCAGGTCGTATTTGAAATAATTGATCATTTCTTCAACACGTACAGCATCTGCAGGGGGCAACTGCCCGTTATTGATAAAGCGCCTTACATTGGTGTAAGAGGCCGCATCAACATCAACCGAAAAGGTAGAAAGGGGAACATCTTTGGCGTTGGTAAAACCATTTTCGTTGATGGTTTTGTAGCTTTCGTCATCCGTGTTGCCGGTATAAAAGCCGGGGTTGTTTGTCCTGGCTTTTGCATTTGCATTGTTGGTTGAATATTTGTAAACGCTCATGTCAGCTACTTTCGGGGGATTTTGCGATGTTACGGTTACACCGCTAACCTGCCCCTGCAACCTTACTGGCGCCGGTGCTATCGCAACATCGGCGTTCGCCTGTGCCGGTATAGTAGCGACACTTCCTGCTAGAGATTTTTTGTGTTGTATTCCGTAGCCGACAACTACCACTTCATTCAATGAAGTATTAGATGGTTTTAGATAAACATCCAAACTATCACTTTTGCCAATGGCAACTGTTTTGGATTGATAACCTACAAAACTGAACACGAGATTTGCATGGTCATCAGCGACATCAATGGTGTAGCCCCCGGCGCTGTTGGTTTGCGTACCAATACCAGTGCCTTTTATGGTGACCGTGGCGCCCGGGATGGGTAATTTGTCATCGCTGCCCAATACTTTTCCGTGTATGTGGCGCACGGCGTTGCACTTGAAAGCTGCAAAGGCCGCTATGATCAATGGGATGAGGATTAGCTTTTTCATTTGTTATGGTTTTTAGCTAATGATGCAGTATTGAACCAATTTCCATAAGCCGATGAAAAATTTTATTTTGCCCGTTGCAATGAAGTTTTTCAAAAAGGCGGGTAAGCCAGCAAATACGGATGATGAAGCGCTGTTGGAGAGCTACCGCCAAAGCGGCGATCTGTCGTTTTTAGGCACCCTTTTTGAACGATATACGCCGTTGTTGTATGGTGTATGCCTGAAATACCTCAAAGACGAGGAGGCTTCAAAAGACGCAGTAATGGGTATATTTGAGGAACTGATTATAAAAGTTAAACAACACGATATAAAACAATTCAGGAGCTGGGTTTACGTACTGGGCCGCAACTATTGCCTGATGCAATTGCGTTCGGGAAAAAAGATGCCGGAAGTTTCGCTTGACGAGGTTATGGAATTTACACCCTTTTTGCATCCTGAAGAAAACAATAATAAAGAAGAGGCATTAAATGCTTTGGAGCGGTGTATGAAGAAGTTAACCGAAGGCCAGCGACACAGCGTGCAGCTATTTTATTTAGAAGAAAAAAGTTATAAGGAGGTGGTGGAAGTAACAGGTTACAGCATAAATGATGTAAAAAGCTATATACAAAATGGCAAGCGTAACCTGAAGATCTGCCTGGAAAAGAACCGTGAGTAAGCATAAGAACGACATATTGCAAATAAGAAAGTACCTGAACGGACAACTGGACGCACGTGCTATGCACCAGTTGGAGCGGCGGGCGCTTGACGACCCGTTCCTGGCGGATGCGTTGGAAGGATATGAGCATGCCGCCGCCGATCAGCAGGCCAATCTTGCTGACTTGCAGCAGCGGTTACAAAGCCGGACCGATAAGAAAGTGAGACCGATGTGGATTCCCCTTTCGGCAGCGGCATCTTTGCTTATCATCATTGCGGCAGGAATATGGTTAGCTACCAAAGATGAGCCGGCAAAAAAGAATGTATTAGCTGAAGCGATCAAACCGAAAAATGAACAAAAACAACTTGACAATTTAGCTCCGGCACGTTTAACAAACCCCTCGCAGGCAGATACCCTTAAGCCTGTTGCGGACGAGGCAATTGTCAAAAACAAGGTTCCCGTATTTTCTGCACCGGCAATAGCGGCTGACAAGGAAGTTAATGTTGAGACGGAAGAAAACAAGGCTATTGCAGTCAATAAAAGAACCGATACAAGTCTTTTTGCCAAAAAAACGCCGGCTCCTGCGGAAGCTGACGGGTATGCAAATATGCAGGCCCCAACTGTTGCAGATATAAAGGTTAATGAGCCGAACTCTTCGCTAAATGAAGTTGTAGTGCAGAGCCAGAAACCGGCTGCTAAGGATAAAATAGCTGCATCGAATGCTGGATTTTATAAGCAAAATGCAAAGGCAAGCCCCGAGACTTTGCTGACAAGCAGGGTAGAAGGCCTGGATATAAAACCATCAAACAAAAGCACCCTGACGGGTATCATAACATCTGCAGGCGGCAACACGCCGTTGGTTGGCGCCATTGTAAAAATCGCCGGGTCTAATTTCGGCGCTGTTACCGATGCGAACGGCAGGTTTGTACTGCACGATGTGCCGGAAAAACGGAGCCTTGTTGTTGGTTACCTGGGGTACGATACCAAAAAAGTTAACGTGACGGGTATCGGTGATTCTATTAATGTGGCACTTACGCCCGCGGGCAGTGTGCTGAAGCAAGAAGCTATCAGCACCGATAAACGGAACAGGAACAATGCCGGGTCTGCAAGTGATGCCCATCCAAGCGCGGGCTGGAAGGCGCTGAATGATTACCTTGACAAGAATGCCGTAGCTTCGGACGGGCAGACCGGTAAAGTGAATCTTTCATTTGCTGTCGACGGGCAGGGTAACCTGAATAATTTCAAAATACTGAAAAGCCTTAGCGCTGCTGCTGATAAAAAAGCCGTCGACCTGCTGATAACCGGCCCCGGCTGGACGGGTAATGCTGACGGGCAAACGCACGACATAAAACTCGATGTCGTATTTCATTGATCAGGGCAACGGGTTTTACACCTGTTGCTTTAAGTTTATTTTTTTAAAGTCTTGTCGGCAAATGAAAATACTTTTTGCATTAACGGTGTTGAGCGTGCGGCAGGTAGGTTCTGACGTATTTTCAATTCTTCTTTAGCGATCTCGATAAACAATCCGTCGATCGTTTTTTGGGTGGCATAATCGGAGATGTCAGGGTTCATGTGCTTTACAAAAGGCAGCTTGTTGTATTCGGCGGCGGCGGAGCCATAATATTTGGTTGCACCAACTTTATCCAGGCTAACCTTGATAACCGGTTTGAATTTTGCGGCCAGTTCGGCAGTCGTTGTCCTTTTAAAATATTGTGTGGCGGCATCTTTCTGGCCCAATAGGATATCGCTCACATCCTTTAATGTCATTTTTTTAATGGCACTAATAAATATAGGCTTGGCATCTTTGGCGGCATCTTCTGCTGCGCGGTTAAGCGAAAGGATCACATTATCACACAGTTTATTTAACCCAAGGCCCCGTAATGCTTTCTCGGCTTTTTGTGCCTCTGGCGGAAACATGATCTTGACAGCGGCGTTCCCAAAAAAGCCATTTACGGCCGAAAGCTGGTCCGAACTTTTTGCAGTACCCTGTTCCAGTGCTTGTTTTAAAGCGCTCCCTATTTCCAAAGATGATGGAATGCTTTGGGGTAATGCGATGTCTGCCAGGGAAGCGGGTTTGTAATTATCAAAACTCGAAAGGGAAATGCTGATAGCTAATAAGCCAGACAGTAGTAATGCTTTTTTCATAAAGAGGAGCTGATATGGGCTAAAATTAATGTATCGCGTGTAACAAAGCAAACACGCCCGCTGCAATTAACGCCGAAACAGGGATGGTTATTATCCACGCCCAAACCAGGTTTATGGTTACTCCCCAGCGTACAGCTGATAAGCGCTTGGTTAAACCAACACCTATAATGGAACCGGTAATGGTATGTGTTGTAGAAACAGGTATGCCAAAATATTGCGTAAAAAATAAGGTAATGGCGCCTGCTGATTCGGCGCTAACGCCTTCCAGAGGGGTGATCTTGGTAATGCGCGACCCCATCGTCTTAACGATCTTCCAACCGCCGGAGAGGGTGCCGAGGGCGATGGCTGAATAACAGGCTAATGGTATCCATTCGGGCATGGCGCTCCCGGTGCCAATTACTTTTGCGGCAATCAATGCTACATAGATAATACCCATCACTTTTTGCGCATCGTTACCACCATGTGCGTAGCTAAGGGCTGCGGACGAGAGTAACTGTAGCCTTTTGAACCATTTTTCGGCTGTCGAAGGCCGGGCACTCTTACTCAAATGCAACACAATAATGGTAACGATATAGCCAATGATAAGGCCGATCAACGGCGCCAGTACGATATAAGCTATTGTGGTAAGCACCAGTTTCAGGTTAATGGCGGTTATGCCGTTAGCCCCCATATATAGGGCATTGGTTATACCCGCGCCCGCAAAGCCGCCTATCAACGTGTGCGACGAACTTGAAGGTATGCCAAACCACCAGGTGATCAGGTTCCAGCTTATCGCGGCTATCAGCCCGGCAAGTAATACATGCAGCGTAACAAAATGCTCGTTGACAATTTTGGAAATGGTTTTGGCAACGTTATGTTCCTTGACAAAAAAGAAAACCAGGAAGTTGAAGGCGGCCGCCCAAAGCACTGCCTGGAAAGGCGTCAGCACCTTGGTGGAAACGATGGTGGCTATAGAGTTAGCAGCATCATGAAAGCCATTGGTATAATCGAATAATAATGCGAGGCAAATTACGAGTACGAGCGAGCTTGTTACCATTTAGATCGATCAGGCGTTTTTAACTAAAATGGATTCCATTACATTGGCCGCGTCTTCGCAGCGGTCGGTAGCGGTTTCCAATACCGATAATATCTCTTTGTATTTGATCAGGCGAATGGCGTCGGTCTCGTACAGGAAAAGATCGGCAACGGCACGGTCAAACACATAATCTGCCTGGTTTTCGACGCTGTTTATCCTGATGCACGAATCGGCAATGGCGCGTACATTACGCAGGTCCTTAAGTTCTTTTACTGCTTTTTCAAGGTCGATGCTGGCCTGCTGTATCAATTCGCAAAGTTTTTTGATATGGTCGTTCAGGTCGTCGATGCGATAAAGCAGCATCCTGTTAGCTGCTCCCTGTATATTGTCGGCCACATCGTCAATGGCCGTAGCCAGGGAGTGGATGTCCTCGCGGTCAAAGGGGGTGATAAAATTTTTGCCAAGCTCCAGGTATATCTGGTGGGTTATTTCGTCGCCCCGATTCTCCAGTTTATCTATTTGCTTGTAGAGCTCTTCCCGGGTTACCGGGCTGCCAGAATTGACCGCTTCGACAAGGCAGTTGGACATAACAACAACGTTGTTTGCAGCCTGTTCAAATAAGGGGAAAAATATTTTCTTATCCTTAGGTACAAAATATTGGAAGATGCTGTTCAGTGACATTTTTTATAGATATGTAGGGTCAGATGGAATGGCGTTATGTTAAATTTTTGCAAAGGTAATGTTTGCAATGTTAAGTTAATGTTAACTATTCAAAACCGGGATAGTTGGAAAAGGTATTCCCTGTTTAGCCTTTTGAAGGGTAAACCCAAATGTTGATCCAAGACCATCGGTACTTCGAACATTGATGGTTTCCTGATGGGCTTCCACAATATGCTTTACAATAGCAAGCCCCAGGCCCGAGCCGCCTATCTGCCGCGAACGGCTGGTGTCTGTCCGGAAAAAACGCTCAAAAAGACGGGGCAAATATTTTTCTTCAATGCCTATGCCATCGTCGGTAACTTCCACCAATACCTGGTCGTGCAGTTCAAACAGGCTCACCGAAGTATTTCCTTCTTCTTTTCCATATTTAAACGAGTTGTCGATAAGATTCACCAACACCTGCCTTATTTTTTCGCGGTCGGCATTTACCAGGATGGGCTCGTCGTACTTTTGTTTGAATACCAGTTTGATATGATGCTCCGCAGCCTTCAGTTCAAGCGATTCGAATACTTCTTTGATCAGGTCGTTTATTTTGAACCTGGTATAATTGATCGGGATCTCACCTGTTTCAAGCTTTGATATTTCGTCCAGGTCTTTAATGAGGTAACTGAGCCGGTCGACATTTTTTGAGGCCTTATCCAAAAACTGCCGGGCCATACCGGTGTCTTCAAAATCATCGTCTACAATAGCATCAATGTAGCCCTGTATAGCGAACAGGGGTGTTTTGAACTCGTGGGAGATATTTGAAAGAAAATCCCTCCTGAATTTCTCCTGTTTACGCAAATCGTCAATTTCCGATTTTTTTTGCCTGGCCCACTCCTGCACTTCCTGTTCCACATCGTTTATCGGATCGGCGCTTACATGCTCGCCAAGCGCGTCGCGCAGGTCGCGCCCGAGTTTCAAATTGTGTATCAGCTTATAAATGATCTTGATCTTGGAATAGATATATTTTTCGAGCAGGATATAAAAGGTGACAAAGCTGATAGTTAAGGTAAGCCCGAAGGTAACGCTAACATCGTACCAGCTATGCTTAAAATAGTAATTAACCGCCGAAACTGTAATAGCCACTGCGGCAGCATTGATGAATACCAGGACACGTAATTTCATACAGTAAAGTTACAATTTGTATGCAATTGCAAGTTTGCTAAATGCTTAGCTGCCTGTTAAGTTAACATTATCAAATTATTATCCGTAAATGGCCGGAATTTATTTGGCGGTACTTATGCTGATGTCAACTTTCACATCGTTTGACATCACGAGGCTTTTGCCGCCG
>Ga0310811_10000083_pt1 | contig 149180 bp, 144 predicted proteins | sample YCmetagenome_FD_207642 | JGI IMG/M metagenome (GOLD analysis project Ga0310811, IMG submission 207642) | Soil microbial communities from experimental microcosm in Duke University, North Carolina, United States - YC | ecosystem: Engineered > Artificial ecosystem > Soil microcosm > Unclassified... | reverse complement strand
TACCCATGGACCATAGGAGCAATTTGAGCCCGAAACAGCCACCCCGGCTTCCGCCCGGGCTGGACGTGCGTTCCGCCGCGGTGCTGCGGGAAATCGTCGAGCAATATGTGGAGACCGGCGAGCCGGTGGGCAGCCGCACCCTCTCCCGGCTGCTGCCGCAACGCCTGTCGCCGGCGACGATCCGCAGCGTGATGGCCGACCTCACCGATGCCGGGCTGCTCTTCTCGCCGCACATCTCGGCGGGACGGCTGCCGACCGACCGCGGTCTGCGGCTGTTCGTCGACGGGTTGCTGCAATTCGGCGAATTGTCGGAGGACGAGCGCAACACCATCAACCAGGCGCTCGCGCAGTCCGGCCGCTCGCTGCAGGACACGCTGGCCCAGGCCTCCGCCATGCTCTCCGGCCTCTCCGCCGCCGCCGGCCTGGTGCTGGCCCCGAAAAGCGAGGGGCCGGTCAAGCATATCGAATTCGTGCCGCTCTCACCGGGCCGGGCGCTGGTGATTCTCGTCTCCGCCGACGGCCAGGTGGAAAACCGCATCATCGAGACGCCGCCCGGGCTGCCGCCCTCGGCCCTGCAGCAGGCGAGCAATTTCCTCAACGCCCGGCTCTCCGGCCGCACGCTCGACGAGCTGCACCGCGCGGTCGCCGCCGACCTCGCCGCCGACCGCTCGGCGCTGGACGCGCTGACCGGCAGCGTGGTCGAGGCCGGGCTCGCCACCTGGTCCGGCGAGGGTCGGGCCGGCTCGCTGATCCTGCGCGGCCAGGCCCGGCTGCTCGCGGACGTGGACCAGCTTGAAAAACTCGGCGCCATCCAGGCTTTGTTCGAACGGCTGGAAACCGAGGAGACGATGCTGCGCCTGCTCGACCTCGCCGAAACCTCCGACGGCGTGCGGATTTTCATCGGCGCGGAATCGGGCCTGTTCGGCGCCGCCGGCGTGTCCATGGTGGTGGCCCCGGCGCGCAACGCCCAAGACCGCATCGTCGGCGCCATCGGCGTGATCGGCCCCACGCGCATCAATTACGGGCGCATCATTCCGGTGGTGGATTATACCGCAAGGGTGATCGGGCGGTTGCTGGGGTGAGGAAAAAAGTAAGTAAGTAGCCGCTTTTTAAAAAAAGCGGCGCAAAAATTTTTACTATGCTGGGCCATGGGCTGTGTCGGTGACAACGCCCATGCCCCAGAGTAAATAAAGTTTTTTTGCTACTTTTTGTTCACAAAAAGTAGCCCTTCCTTGCCTTACCTTAAGCTGAAAGCGCCGCCGGCTCAGTACGGGCGCGCTTGGTGATCAGCTTGTTCAGCGCGTGGATATAGGCACGCACGGCGGCGACGATGGTGTCGGTATCCGCGCCCTGGCCGTCGACCATCTTGCCCTCTTCCTCCAGCCGCACGGTGCAGCGGGCCTGGGCGTCGGTGCCTTCGGTCACGGCGCCGATGGAGAACAGGCGCAGCGCCGCCTCATGCGGGAAGACCGCGTGAATGGCGTTGAAGGCCGCGTCCACCGGACCGTCGCCGTGCGCTTCCGCGCTCTGCTTCACGCCGTCCACGTCCAGTTCCAGCAAAGCGCGCGGCTTGGTCTTGGAGCCGGCCCAGACTTCCAGGTCGAGGAACTTGATGCGCTGGTGGTCGCGCATCACCTCGTCATCGACCAACGCGACGATGTCGTCGTCGTAAACGACCTTCTTGCGGTCGGCGAGATCCTTGAAACGCTGGAAGGCGACCTGCAGCGCGTTGTCACCCAGATCGCCATAGCCCAGCGCGTTCAGCTTGTCGCGGAAGGCGGCGCGGCCGGAATGTTTGCCCATCACCAGCGAGGTCTTCTGCCAGCCCACGCTTTCCGGCGTCATGATCTCGTAGGTCGCGGCGTTCTTCAGAATGCCGTCCTGATGGATGCCGGATTCATGGGCGAAGGCGTTGCGGCCGACGATCGCCTTGTTCGGCTGCACGTCGAAACCGGTGATGGTCGCGAGCAGTTTGCTGGTGCGCAGGATGCGGGTGGTTTCGATGTTATGCGCGTAGGGGGCGGCATCCGGGCGGGTGCGGATGGCCATCACCACCTCTTCCAGCGCGGCGTTGCCGGCGCGCTCGCCGATGCCGTTGATGGTGCACTCGATCTGCCGTGCGCCGGCGCGCACCGCGGCGAGCGTGTTGGCCACCGCCAGGCCCAGATCGTTATGGCAATGGGTGGAGAGAATCACGCGGTCCGCGCCCGGCACGCGGGTGCGGACCATGGCGAAAATCCGCTCCATGTCTTCCGGCACGGCGTAGCCCACGGTGTCGGGAATGTTAATCGTCGTGGCGCCGGCCTTGATCGCGGCTTCCACGCAGCGGCACAGGAAATCCGCCTCGGTGCGGGTGCCGTCCTCGGCGGACCATTCCACGTCGTCGGTATGCTGCCGCGCCAGGGTGACCGAGGCGGTCACCGCCGCCAGAACCGCCTCCGGCTCCATGCGCAGCTTGTATTTCATGTGCAGGGGGCTGGTGGAAATGAAAGTGTGGATGCGCCGGCGCTCGGCCGCCTTCACCGCCTCGGCGGCGCGCAGGATGTCGGCCGGGGCGGAGCGGGCCAGGCCGGCGATGACCGGGCCCTTCACCGTCTCGGCGATGCGCTTCACGCTTTCGAAATCGCCCAGCGAGGCGATGGGGAAGCCCGCCTCCATGACGTCCACGCCAAGCTCGGCCAGCGTTTCCGCCATGCGCAGCTTCTCGTCGATGTTCATCGAGAAGCCCGGGGACTGCTCCCCGTCGCGCAGCGTGGTGTCAAAAATGATGACGCGTCGTTCGTCGATGGCGCCGAAATTCGGGTGATTGATCGTGGTCATGAATAGGGTCCGATCTGCTTAAAAATGCCTTGGGAAGGTTTTTGGGGCATTCCCCTGAACGATGCCGGCAGCGCGAAACCGCGCGGACTTACGCCCAGGGGCGAATAAGTCGAAGAAGCAGACCGGAAAGGGTGGCAATGACCATGGTCCGGAAATAGGACAATCGCGCCGGCGCTGCAAGTTTTTTGATGTCAGGAAGAAAGCAGCCGCTTTTTGAAAAAAGCGGCGCAAAAACTTTTGTTGACGCTGGGCCTGAGACGCTCGAGCGGCATGGGCCCAGTTTAACAAAGTTTTTTTGCTACTTTTTGTTCACAAAAAGTAGCGCTTTCTTGCTTTTACCCTTCCAACAGCCCCTTCAAATACCCGGCCAGATCGACGCGGATCGGCATCAGATATGCGTTGCCGCCGCGGGTCCGGATCAGCCTGAGCGCGGCGCGGGCGAAATTTCTGTTCCACGCCATGTCCGGCGCGAAATCCGGGGGGAAGACGACGCGGTTGGTGGTCTCCCAATAGGCTTTCGCGCGCGCGCCCAGCACGGGGGCGATGCCCCAATACATATTCTGGCCCTCCAGCATGTCCATGCAGATCTCCAGCAGACGCAGGTCGAAGAGCGGCTGCGTGAAGAACCCGTCGGCGCCGGCCTCGAGCTTGCGCATCACGCCGGTCAGCTCGTCGCGCAGGCCCAGCCGGTACGGGTCGAACGCCGCGTAGACGCGCAGCTCCGGATGGTGGCGTTTGAAGCGGCGGATGATGTCCTCGCTGGTGTTCGGCCAGGTGCGCTGGCCGAGGTCGCGCGGCGGGTCGCCCCGCACCACCAGCACCTCGCGCACTCCCGCCGCTTCGAGCGCATCGGCCATCGGCAACACATCGCCGGGCGGAATGTCGATGGCGCGGATATGCGGGATCCCGGCCGGCAGCAACCTGCGCGTCACCGCACAGGCCTCCCAGCTGCGCAGCGCAAAGCGCGTCAGGTCGGGAATGTTGAAGGCGTCGACGGAAGGGAGCGCTTCGAGCACGAGGCTGGCATCGGCCTCTAATTCAGGTGTGCCACGCGGCACGAGTTCAACGGAAAGACGCATGCCGCATTATCGCGAAGTTTCGTCGAAACCCAAAGCGCGGCGGCGCCCCGTCAGATGACCTCGCCCAGGCGCAGCAGCAGCACCGACAGCCCCGGCTCGTGCACCAGCCCTGCCGCGGTCGCCACGTCCATCCATTCCAGGCGCCGGAACTTGCGCTCCGGCCATTTCTTCATCTGCACGGCGACTTCGAAACCGTACACTTCCACGGTCGCCGGCTGCACCGCGCCGGAGCGCAGGCGCTTGCCATAAGTGTAGAAGCCGAGCGGAAAATCGCCCATCACCCCGACCAGCCCCGCTTCCTCGTAGGCTTCGGTCGCGGCGGCCATGGCCGCGGTCTGGTCCTTCTCGACATGGCCTTTGGGGATGACCCACCGGCCGGTGTCACGCGAGGTGATCAGCAGCACGCGCAGCCCCTCCGGCATGCGCCGGTACGGAATCGCACCAGCCTGGCGCACAATTTGCGCCTCCCGGTTCAGCTCCGACAGTGCTGCCAAATGGTTCATGGTGTTGTCTAGATAAGTTGTTTTGCCCCGGTGGCCAAGACCATTTTTGCAGGGTAGAGTTTCCCGCCTAGCTTATCGCGCATCAGCCATCCCTAACGCCGAACTTACACAGTGCAAGAGGCCCGTTCAAAGCAAATTTTCGCCCTCACCGGCCGCCTTCCCGCCCGTGGGCGCCGCTGACGCTCACCCAGACTTCATGCCCGCCATAACACAAGGTCGCCACGGCGGCGGGACCGAGAAAATACAGCAGGCGGAACAGCAAAATCGCGCCCAGTACCGTCGGGGCCGGCAGATAAAAGCCGAGGCCGAGCAGTAGCAGAGAGTCGAACACGCCGATGCCGCCGGGCAGGCCGCTGAACAGCCCCCCGGTGAACGCCGCGAGATAAATGCCGAGCGTGCGCGGATAGGTCAGGTCAGGTGTGGCGGGTAGCACGGCGAAGAGAATGGCGCAGGCGATGGAGATATCGGTGCAGGCCAGCACCACCTGCAAACAGGCCAGGCGATGGCCCGGCAAGGTGACGCTGCGCCCCAAGATCATCAGCACGCCCCGCCTCTGCGCCGCCAACACATAGAGCAGCAGGCACGCGACCAAGGCGGCGCCGAGCGCGCGCAGCAGCCAGGGCGGCACGGCATGAGCGAACAGAGGTATGTCCGTCGGCTGCAGCAGCAGGATCACGCCGAACAAGGTGCCGAGGCCGACGGAAAAGGTGCTGCCCGACAACGCGATGATGCGGGCGATGGCAGCCGGCGGCACCCTCCATTGCGCATAAAGCCGGACACGGATTGCCGCCGCCGAAATCGCCGGCGCCCCCAGCACGTGGCTGAGCGCATAGGCACAGAACGAGGCTAGAGCGACCCGGCGCGGCGTCAGGCCGGGAGCGCTCACCAGCCGCCGTGCGAACAAGATGCCGGGAACGTCATACACCATCATCAAAGCGAGCGACGCGCCCAGCAGTAGCAGCGCATGCATGAACTCACGCCAGGAGATCGCGCCCAGCGCGTCGAACACATCCTGCGGGCGCACATGCTTCAAGACGCCATGCAGCCCGGAGATAATGCCGGCCAGCACCAGTAACCCCAGTACCGGCGGCAGTATTCTCAATGACTTACGAATGGCGGGCCTCATCGCGCCGCCATCCGTCAGGCCGCCTCCTGGGCCCGCGCCAACGCCTGCTCAATCAGCGCGATGGTGCGCTCGACCCCGAAGAGCGCGATGAAGCCGCCGAACCGCGGTCCCTCCACTTGCCCAAGCAGCACCTGGTACAGGCAATCGAACCAGGCTTTCAGCGGCGTGAATTCGTGCTCCTTGCCGACGGCATAGACGAGATTCTGCAAGCGCTCGGCCAGCGTCTCTCCCGGATAATCGGCGCCCTGACGCAGCCGGTCGGCAAGGTCCTGCAACGCCAGACGCTCCTTCTGCGTGGCGGCGCGGAAGCGCTTCTTCGGCGCGACGAAATCGCGGTTATAGCTCACCGCCCGCTCCACCAGCGTGGCCAGGAACGGATAGGCTTCCGGTCCAACCCCGGGCATGTAGGCGCGGATGAATCCCCACAGCATTTCGGGCGAATCCGCGTTGATCACCGAGGCAAGGTTCAACAGCATGCCGTAGCCGATCGGCGAGCCCGCATTGGCCGGCGGCTGGCCGCCATGAATATGCCAGGCCGGATTGCCGTGCGGGTCATCGCTGCCGTGCAGGGCGGCAACATTGGCGATATAGTCGTCAGCCGCGCGCGGGATAACGTCGAAGAACAGCCGCTTGGCGCGTTGCGGCGCATGATACATGAACTGCGCCAAGCTCTCCGGCGGCGCATAGGCCAGCCACTCCTCAACCGAGAGCCCGTTGCCCTTGGACTTGGAAATCTTCTGGCCCTGCTCGTCGAGAAACAGCTCATAGGTCAGCGTCACCGGCGGCTCGGCCCCCAGCGCGCGGACGATGGCGGAAGAGAGCTTCACGGACTCGATCAGATCCTTGCCGGACATCTCGTAATCGACGTCGAGCGCATACCAGCGCATCGCCCAGTCCGCCTTCCATTGCAATTTCGCCGCGCCGCCGGTCACCGCCGTTTCGAAGTGCACGCCCGTTTCAGGGTCCCGCCAAACGACGGTGCCATTGGCGACATCCACCTGCTCGATGGGCACCTGCATGACGATGCCGGTACGCGGATGGATCGGCAGAATCGGCGAATAGGTGGCGCGGCGTTCCGGCCCCAGCGTCGGGCGGATGATCTCCACGATCTCGTCATGCCGGGCCAGCACGTGCAGCAGCGCGTTGTCGAATTTCCCCGACTGGTAATAGTCGCTCGAAGAGGCAAATTCGTAGTCGAACCCAAAGGAATCCAGGAACGCCCGGAGCCGCGCGTTGTTGTGCGCGCCGAAACTCGGATGCGTGCCGAACGGGTCCGGCACTTTGGTGAGGGGGCGACCGAGAAATTCCTTCAGCATCTCCTTGTTCGGCACATTGTCGGGCACCTTGCGCAGCCCATCCATGTCATCGGAAAAGGCGACCAGGCGCGAGGGCAGGCCGGTGAGCGCGGTGAACGCGTTGCGCACCCAGCTGGTGCGGGCCACCTCGCCGAACGTGCCGATATGCGGCAGGCCGGACGGGCCATACCCGGTCTCGAACAAGGCGCTGGTCTTGCCTTTCTGGTTCAGGCGCTCGGCAATGCGTTCGGCTTCACGGAAAGGCCAGCTCAGCTGATTTTGGATAGGTTCGCTCATAGCGGTCAGGTCTAAAGCCGGCGAGACCGTCTCGCAACTCTGCGAAGAGAAAGAGAAAAGAAAGCGCTACTTTTTGTGAACAAAAAGCAGCAAAAAAACTTTATTATGCTGGGCCTGAGGCTGTGTCGGCGACAACGCCCATGACCCAGTATAGCAAAAATTTTTGCGCCGCTTTTTTTAAAAAGCGGCCGCTTTCTTCCTTCTTAGCTGCCTTTGGCGAAATCGTCCCCGGCTTCTATAACGGCGCAGAATGTCTGTTCTGCCGGAATTTTCCGCCCTGATCGCCGGTCATGGCCGCGCTGTGCTGCTGACCGAGGACGGGGAGTTTCTCTCCCCCACCAAGGCCAACGCCGCCGCTTTGCTCGGCGGCCGCATGCCCCTGGTGGTGCACGGCCCGGCCACGCTCAAGCGCCTGGGCAACCCGGACGTGGCGGTGCTGGACCTGCTGGAGCTGTTCGCCTTCGTGTGCCCGGCGCAGAGCGTGGCTCCCACCCCGGCCGGGCTGGCGCGGGCCTTGGACATGACGCTGCCCACCAGCCAGGAAACCGCCGCCATGGCGCTGAAGGACATGGCCGAGGCGCTGCTGGCGCGGCTGGCGGCGGGCAAAGACTTGCCGTCCAACCGTGACGCCGCCGGGCTCGCCGCGCGCATGGGGGCGGCGAGCTATGTGGCGCCCGGCTGGGGCTGGGCGCATTTCGTGCTGGCCGCTTTGGGCCAGCCGGCCGCGACGCCGGACGGCATGGCCATGCGGCTATGGAAACGCCTGCCGCGCTGGGAAGACAGCGCGCCCCGCCCACCGCCGGCTTCCTTTCCCGTCACCCCCGCCCAGGCGCGGGCGCGGCTGGCGGGCCTGCTCGGCCCCGGCGCCGAACAACGCCCCGCGCAGGCGGATTACGCCTCCGCCGCCACGCATGCCTTCGACCCGCGCCTGGCCGAGGGCAGCCCGCATCTGGTGCTGGCCGAGGCCGGCACCGGCACCGGCAAGACCATGGGCTATCTCGCCCCCGCCAGCGTCTGGGCGGAGCAGAACAAGGGTGCGGTCTGGGTTTCGACCTATACGCGCCATTTGCAGCGGCAGATCGAGACGGAGGCGGCCCGGCTTGGGCCCGAGACCAAAATCGTGCTGCGCAAGGGGCGGGAAAATTATCTCTGCCTGCTGAATTTCGAGGATGCGATGGGCGCGGAGCGCAACGCCGTGCCGCTCGGCCTGATCGCGCGCTGGGCCATGGCGAGTGCCGATGGCGATCTGTTCGGAGGCGATCTACCGGGTTGGTTCGCCGAACTGTTCGGCCATTCGCTGCTCGCGCAGATCGCCGACCGGCGCGGCGAGTGCATCCATGCCGCCTGCCCGCATTATAGTTGCTGCGTGATCGAGCATGTGATCCGCGACGCACGCCAGGCCGACCTGGTGATCGCCAACCACGCGCTGGTGATGGCCCAGGCGGTGTGGGGCGGGCTGGACGACGATTACGTGCCGACGCGTTACGTGTTCGACGAGGGCCACCATATTTTCGACGCCGCCGACAGCGCTTTCGCCGTGGAATTATCCGGAGCGGCGATGGCGGAACTGCGGCGCTGGCTGCTGGGCGCGGAAGGCACGCGCTCCCGGGCGCGCGGGCTGCAACGCCGCCTGGAAGACATCCTGGCCAGCGACGAGGGCATGGCGCCGAAGCTGGAGGCCGCTTTGATCGCGGCGAAATCCCTGCCGGCGCCGATGTTCTCGACACGCCTCGACCCGGAACTGATCACCGACACCAACCCGGCGGAGACGTTCCTGCGCGCCCTGCGCACCCAGGCGCGAGCCCGTGCCACGGAGCCGGACTTGCAAGGCGGCATGAGTTTCGAGGTGGATCTGCACCCGATCGACCCGGAGATCCTGCCGGCGGCGGAACTGCTCTCCCGCGCCATGGAACGGCTGCGCGTGCCGCTGGCGGCTTTGCGCGACCGGTTCCTGGAGCGGCTGGAAACCGAGCCGGACCTGGAGGAAACCACCCGCCTGCGCCTGGAAGGCGCGGCGCGCAGTTTGAAACGCCGGGCGATCGACCCGCTCACCGCCTGGCGGCGCATTCTGGACGCGCTCCAAGGCGCCGAGGCCAAGCCCGGCGAGCGGCCGGCCAATATCGAATTTTTGCGCCTGGACCGCGAGGCCGGGACCGACCGCGACATCGCCCTGCTCTCGCATTTGCTCGACCCGACGCAGGCCTTCATCGAGACCATCGCCCGGCCGGCGCACGGCATGCTGATCACCTCCGCCACCCTGCGCGACGGGGTGGATAACGAGACCGCCTGGGAAGGCGCGGAAGCGCGCACGGGCGCCGCGCATCTTCCCGCCCCGGCGATCCGCGCCGCCTTCGACTCGCCCTTCGATTACGCCGAGCGGACGCGCATCGTGCTGGTCTCCGACGTGAACGGCCAGGATATGGGCCAACTGGCCGGCGCGTATCAGGCGCTGTTCCAGGCCGCCGGCGGCGGCGGGCTGGGGCTGTTCACCGCCATCTCCCGTCTGCGCGCGGTGCACACGCGCATCGCCCCCAAACTCGAGGCCATGGATATCCCGCTCTACGCCCAGCATGTCGACGCGATGGATAACGCGACCCTGGTCGATATCTTTCGCGCGGAGAAGGATTCCTGCCTGCTGGGCACCGATGCGATGCGCGACGGCGTGGACATTCCCGGCAACGCCTTGCGGCTGGTAGTGTTCGAGCGCACGCCCTGGCCGCGCCCGGACATATTGCACCGCACCAGGCGCGCGCATCTCTCCGGCGGCACACCGAAGGATTATGACGACGCCATCGTACGGTTGCGGCTGCGCCAGGCGTTCGGGCGCCTGATCCGCCGCGCCGACGACCGCGGCGTGTTCGTGCTGCTGGACCGCCAGGTGCCAAGCCGGCTGCTCACCGCCTTCCCCGAGCGGGCGCCGATCATCCGCTCCGGCCTTGCCGAGGCGATTCAAGGTATCAAGCGGTTTCTGGGCAACTCTTGAAAAGCAAGAAAGGACTTCTTTTTGTGAACAAAAAGAAGCAAAAAAACTTTATTAATCTGGGCCCTGCTGGTTTCACCGCCACCGGCCCAGTTTCAAAGAAGTTTTTTGCGCCGCTTTTTTTCAAAAAAGCGGCCACTTGCTTTCTTCTCCTTTTCGCCTTGCCGGCTGCCGCGCAGGTCCCCTCGACACCGACCGGAAGGTGGCTGTCGGCAAACCGGCAGGCGGTGGTCCAGATCGAACCGTGCGGCACGAATTTCTGCGGCCGGATCGTCGGCATCATCGTCCGTCACGCGGGCGACCCGATGCCGTTCGACTGGCTCGGCCGCCCGCAATGCGGGTTCGTCATGATTCGCACCACCCGGCAGATCGGCATGGAACCGCGCTGGGCTGGTTCCGTTCAGGACCCGCGTGACGGCCATAGTTACGGGGCCATCATCGCGATGAGGCAGGATGGCGACCTGCATCTGCGCGGCTATCTCGGCCTGCCGCTGTTCGGCGAGACGCAACGCTGGACGCCCTTCACCGGCCGGACCTTCGCGGATTGCCGCCTGCCCGGCAACAATCCGAACGGGGAAAGATAAATAGAAAGGAAGGCTACTTTTTGTGAACAAAAAGTAGCAAAAAAACTTTGTTTACTTTGGGCCCATGCGGTTTCAACGCCACCGGCCCAGCGTAACCAAAAGTTTTTGCGCCGCTTTTTTCAAAAAGCGGCCACTTGCTTCCTTGCTTAATTTGCGCGCGCAAGAATAGCCCGCGCCGCCGGCCGGCGGGCGATATAGCCGAGGCTCCAGGCCATCAGCAGGCCAAAAATGCCGAAGGAGATGAACGGCGAGACGAGCAGGAACCGCCCGATCGGCCAGATCCAGGCGAGCCAGCACATCACGCTGGTCTGCACCAGCAGCCCGAATCCCCAAACCACGGTGAGCACGCGGAACACCTGGGGCACGCCCGGCTGCGCCCAGACCAGCTCATAAGCCTCCACCCCGCCTTCGGTGGCGCGTGCCACCATGGCGCGCGCCAGGTAGAAGATCATCGGCCGCTTCATCGCCAGGGTGACGAGGAACAACAGGCCGACGGCCCCGGTGACCATCGCCTCGCGCATCTGGATCAGCCGTGCCGAACCGCCGAAGAACGTGGCCCCGACGGTCAACAGGATGGCGCTGACCACCACCACCGACACTGCGTCCAGCCGCCGCGTCTTGGCCAGTTCATAGAGGCTCCAGAGCAGCGGCGGCACGGCGGAGGCGATCAGCGCATTGGTATCGCCGAAACGCCCGGCGAGGGCTTCGTAAACGCCCCAGGGGGCGACGAAATTAGCCAGGATCTCAGGAGCCGCGCGAAGGACTTTCCGCATGCCGCGCTCAGATCCGCCTTGCCCGCGCCGGGCCGGCACCGCCTATCCAACAAAGCCCAGAGCCTGTTGGCGGGGCCTGCATGCGCTAACGGATCAGCCCGGTCATCGGGCTGGAAGCGCTGGCGGCATCGCGGCGGGGGATTCGCCCGGCGCGATAGGCCAGCCGCCCGGCCTCGACGCCGGCCTTCATCGCCCTTGCCATCAGCACCGGATCGTTGGCCATGGCGATGGCGGAATTGACCAGCACCGCGTCGCAGCCCAATTCCATGGCGAACGTGGCGTCATAGGCGGTGCCGACGCCGGCATCGACCAGCACCGGCACCTTTGCGTTCTCGATGATCATGCGGATCATCAGCGGGTTCTGCACGCCGAGACCGGAGCCGATCGGCGCGCCGAGCGGCATGATCGCCACGCAGCCCATCTCTTCCAGCCGCTTCGCGGCGATCGGGTCGTCCGAGCAATACACCATCACCTCGAAGCCATCGCGGATCAGCGCCTCGGCCGCCAGCAGCGTCGCCGCCATATCGGGGTACAAGGTGGGCGGCGGCCCGAGCACTTCCAGCTTCACGAGGTTCCAGCCGCCCGCCTCGCGCGCCAAGCGCAAGGTGCGCACCGCCTCGTCGGCGGTGAAGCAGCCGGCGGTGTTCGGCAAATAAGTGTAACGCGATGGGCTGACATAATCCTGGAGCATCGGCGCGTTGCGGTCCGACAGATTGACGCGCCGCACCGCGACGGTCACCATCTCCGTGCCGGAGGCCTCGATCGCCGCCGCCGTGGTGGGCAGATCCTTGTATTTTCCGGTGCCGACGATCAGCCGGGAGGCAAAATGCCGCCCCGCCACGGTCCACGCATCATCGCTCCGCAAGGCTCCGTCCATCACTCATCCTCCGCCAATAAAGTGTACGATTTCAATGGCGTCGGCATCTTCCAGCACAACCCCGGCATAGGTCGATCGCGGTACGATCTCGCGGTTCCGCTCAATCGCCACTTTGCGCATATCAAGGCCCAATTCGGCCAGCAGCCCGGCCAACGTCTTGCCCCGGGCCAGACTCATGGGCTCGCCATTCACCGTCAGACGCAATTGTTCCAGGGTCGTGCTCATGCCACCATTATCGGCATCGGCCGTGTTGGTCGCAAGACCGTGGGTGCGGCAAATTTGTCCGAAGCGATTCGGCTGTGCTAGCGGAAGCCGCATGGCAGCTCCTCTGATATTCGTCCTCAACGGTCCTAACCTCAATCTGCTCGGCCTGCGGGAACCGGCGATCTACGGAACCGGCACCCTCGACGACCTGGAAACCCTCTGCGCCGAAACGGCCGAGGGGCTGGGCGTGTCGATCGATTTCCGCCAGAGCAACCTGGAAGGGGAGCTGATCTCCTGGGTGCAGGAAGCGCGCGACCGGGCCGCCGGCCTGATCATCAACCCCGCCGGCTATTCGCACACGTCGGTGGCCTTGATGGATGCGATCCAGACCCTCGAAATCCCCGTGATCGAGGTCCATCTCTCGAACATCCACCAGCGCGAAAGCTTCCGTCACCATTCTTATGTCTCCCTTGCCGCCGACGGCGTCATTTGCGGGCTGGGATTCGCAGGCTATAGGCTCGCCCTCATCGCTTTGTCCGACATACTGGAAGAAGATCAATGAGCCTCTCTTTCGACCCTGAAGCCCTTCGCCTTCTCGCGGACCTGATCAACGCCACCGGCCTGTCGGAAATCGAGCTGGCCGAAGGCGACCGCAAGCTGCGTCTCGCGCGCATGCTCGCCCCGGTGAGCGTGCCGGTGCTGGCGCCGGCGGCACAAGCCGCCCCCGTGGCCGCCGCCCTGCCGACGGAGCCGGCCGCCAAGGCCGACCCGGCCAAGCATCCGGGCGCGGTGAAGAGCCCGATGGTCGGCGTTGCCTATCTCTCCGCCGAACCGGGTGCTGCCCCTTACGTGACCGCCGGGCAAAGCGTCGAGGCCGGGGCCACCCTGCTGCTGATCGAGGCGATGAAGACGTTCAACCAGATCAAGGCGCCGCGCGCCGGCACGGTGAAGCAAATTCTGGTATCCTCCGGTGCCCCCGTGGAGTTCGACGAGCCGCTCCTCATCATTGAATAGGCGCCGCCATGTTCAAAAAAATCCTCATCGCCAACCGCGGCGAAATCGCCCTGCGGGTGCTGCGCGCCTGCCGCGAACTCGGCATCGCCACCGTCGCCGTGCACTCCACCGCCGACACCGACGCCATGCATGTGCGCCTCGCCGATGAGAGCGTCTGCATCGGCCCGCCGCCGGCGCGCGATTCCTACCTCAACATGCCATCCATCATCTCCGCCGCGCTGATCACCGGCGCCGAGGCCATTCATCCCGGCTACGGCTTCCTCTCCGAGAACGCCGCCTTCGCCGAGATGGTGGAGGCGCATAATCTCGTCTTCATCGGCCCCACCGCCACCCATATCCGCATGATGGGCGACAAGATCACCGCCAAGACCACCATGGCCGAACTCGGCGTGCCGCTGGTGCCGGGCTCGGCGGGGGAACTCGCCTCTCTGGAGGAGGCCAAGGAGGTCGCCGAACGGATCAAATATCCGGTGCTGATCAAGGCCGCCGCCGGCGGCGGCGGGCGCGGCATGAAGGTGGCGCGCAGCGCCGGGGAGCTGGAAGCCGCCTATCGCGAGGCCCGCGCCGAAGCCGGCGCCGCGTTCGGCAACAACGCCGTGTATATGGAAAAATATCTCGATAAGCCGCGGCATATCGAGTTGCAGGTGCTGGCCGACAACCACGGCGCCGTGGTGCATGTGGGCGAGCGCGACTGCTCGCTGCAGCGCCGCCACCAGAAGCTCCTGGAAGAAGCCGGCTCGCCGGTGATCAGCGCGGCGCAACGCGACGCGCTGGGCGCCACCGTGACCAAGGCGCTGCGGAAAATCGGTTACCGCAACGCCGGCACGCTCGAATTCCTGTACCAGGACGGGCAGTTTTCCTTCATCGAAATGAACACCCGCCTGCAGGTTGAGCATCCGGTCTCCGAAATGATTTCCGGCCTCGATCTCGTGCATGAACAGATCCGTGTCGCCGCGGGCGAACCGCTCGGCTATACCCAGCAGGACGTGAAATTCGCCGGCCACGCCATCGAGTGCCGCATCACCGCCGAGGATCCTGAAACCTTCGCACCCTCACCGGGCCTGGTGGAAATGTTCCACCAGCCGGGCGGGCTCGGCGTGCGCGTGGATTCCGCGCTCTATGCCGGCTACCGCGTGCCGCCGCATTACGACAGCCTGATCGCCAAGCTGATCGCTTATGGCCGTACCCGCGAGGAAGCCATCGCCCGCATGCGCCGGGCTCTGCGCGAATTCGTCATCACCGGCGTAAAAACCACGATCCCGCTGCACGAACGGATTTTGCAGGATCCGGAATTCATCGCCGGCGATTACACGATCCATTGGCTGGAGCGGTTCGTGGGGATGACGAAGTAAAGAACGTAAGCGGCCGCTTTTTGAAAGGCCGATGGCCGTGAAACCAGCACGCCCCGCCCTCGACGCGCAACATCGAAGCGGTCACGATGATACGCGGATAACCGTAGCTTTCTAACGGTATTTGCTCGACATCGCCTCCGGCTTTTTGAATTGGTGGTCTCTGGAAACGGCACCGGCTTCAACCGGTGCTCGCGGTGAACTCGCTGGCTGAGCTCGACCGGCCCCCTCTCGTCCCGCCCGTCACCGTATGTTTCGGTTTCCGTGTCATTTGGGCTGCTCCTGCGTTTTTTCAGAAGCAGCCATGGAAAGCGCGGTCCCTCGTGACAATTGCGGCGATTCACCGGCGAAATGGGATCGTCAGCGCGACGGTTTACGCGTTCGTAATGGCCTCCATGAACAGCGTGTTACCGTGCATGTCCACCAGGGCGTATTCCAGCCGGGCGGCGCTGAGGTTCACCACCATGAAGCCGTGCGAGCCTGACACGAAGCCGCCTCGGATCGGCGCAGCTGGCCGATAAGTTTCCGAGCCGGCGCCGCTCACCACGTAGGTGATGCCGTCCATCTTCACCGATTGCAGGCAATGGTCGTGGCCGCAGATATAGATGCGGATGTTATGTTTCAACAGCAGCGGGTTAAGCCGCGCGATCAAATCCGGCTGGTCGTGCTCATAGCCGTCATCATCGGAAAGGGCGGTATAGATCGGGTGATGGCCGACCACGATTTTCCATTGCGCCGTCGACTCGGTCAGCGCCCGGTCGAGCCAGGCGAGCTGCGCGTCGGTATCCTGCCCCACGACATTGACCCGGGAGCCGTAATATTTTCGGATGAAGGGCGACGTGTCGACATAGAAAAAATCGGCCTTCGCGCCGCCCGGCAAGGTCTGCGTGTCGGTGTAATAACGCGCCGGCAGCGTCCAGCGCGGGCTCTTGCGGCTGTAATCGAGCTGCGCCTGCACATTGCCGCGATAATCATGATTGCCGAGGATCACCTTCCACGGCGTGAACAGCGTCGGCGCGGTGTAAACCTCCTCGAAGGAGCTTTGCCATTGCGGGTCGTCAACGCTCTCGACCCCGTTCTCGTAAAAGTTATCGCCGACGGAAATCGTGAAGCGGCTGTCCATCGCCGCCGCAATTTTGCCCATCTCCACCGCCACATTGCGCTGGTCATGATGGCCGCGCCGCCCCCAATCGCCGACGATGATGAACGGCAACGACGCCGAGGCGGCGACGGCCGGCTTGATCTCCGTGGCCAGGGTGGCGCCCGTCACCGCGGTGGTCGAAACGAATTGACGACGGCTCAGCTGCATGGCTCCCCTCCTGGGACTATCGGTTGCGCCGCCGGATATGCGCTCCCTGGAAATCGGCAGGCTTCGGCGCGCGCACCGTCTGATGCACTACCAAATCAGGCTGACGGCAGATGTGACAGGTTGAAGATAATGATCTACGCCAAGGGCCGGACAAGACACGATGATAGCATTGAAAATCCGTAAGAATCCAGCCACAGAGTTGAACATTCTGGAGGGGGGCCAATCTAGGCCCCTATGGCTCTGGTGAATATCATCCCGTCGGACTTGCGCGACGGAGACCTGTCCAAGGGCTCCGCCAGCGCGCCCGTTGCGGGCACCCGGTCCTGGGGCGAGGTGGGCGCCGCACGCGTGGTGATCGTCTCCAACCGCGTGCCCTCGCCGAACGAGCAGGGGGCGACGGCGGGCGGTCTGGCGGTGGCACTCGCCGACGCCACGACCAAAGGATCGATGTGGTTCGGCTGGAGCGGCCGCCGCGCCGAGGAGACTTCGGAGGCGGCCAGCGTCGTGCTCGCCGAATCCGGCGTGACCTTCGCCACCATCGATATCGCCGAGCGCGATTACCAGCGCTTCTATAACGGCTTCTCCAATGGCGCGTTGTGGCCGCTGCTGCATTACCGCACCGGCCTGCTGCGCTTCAACCGGCCGGATTACCAGGCCTACCGCACCGTCAATCAGGCCTTCGCCCGGGCTTTGCTGCCGCTGTTGCGGCCGGACGATCTGATCTGGATCCATGATTACCAGCTGATGACCCTGGGCGCGGAACTGCGCGCGCTCGGCGTGGAAAACCGCATCGGCTTTTTCCTGCATGTGCCGTTCGTGCCGCCCTCGTTCCTGCAGGTGCTGCCGCCGGCCGACGAGCTGGTCGCCGCCTTGTCGGCCTGTGACGTGGTCGGCTTCCAGACCCGCACCGATGCCGAGATGTTTCTGCAGAACGTCACCGAATCGCTCGACGTGCAGCCGCAGCGCGACGGGCGTTACCCTTATCGCGGGCGCGAGGTCGCGGTGATCACCGCGCCGATCGGCATCGACGCCGCGAAATTCGCCAAACTGGCCGAGCGCGCCGAGCTCGCCCCGGAAGCGGCGCGGCTGCATGAAAGCCTCGGCGACCGCAAGCTGGTGCTGGGCGTGGACCGGCTGGATTATTCCAAGGGTCTGCCGCAGCGTTTCGACGCGTATGGGCGGCTGCTTTATGCCTACCCGCAGCACCGCCGCGCGGTGAATTTCCTGCAGATCGCCGCGCGCTCGCGCCAGGAGGTCGGCTCGTACCAGTCGCTGCGCCGCGAACTCGACCGCCGCGCCGGGGACATCAACGGCGAGTTCTCCGATTTCGACTGGGTGCCGCTGCGCTACATGACGCATCCGGTCAACCGCAACGCGCTGGCCGGCTTCTATCGCCGCGCCAATATCGGCCTGGTGACGCCGTTGCGGGACGGGATGAACCTGGTGGCGAAGGAATATATCGCCGCCCAGGACCCGGAAGATCCGGGCGTGCTGGTGCTGTCGCGCTTCGCCGGAGCCGCCGACGAACTGACCGAGGCGCTGATCGTCAACCCGGTCGATGCCGACGAGGTCGCGGCCGCGATCCATCAGGGGCTGGTGATGAGCCGGGAAGAACGGCGCGCCCGCCATGATGCGCTGTTTCAGAAAGTCTGCCACACCACGGCGCGGCGCTTCTGCGAGACCTTCCTCGCTCATCTCCGCGCCAAGTCCTGAGGTGAGGCCCGGCATGAGAAACGGCGCGCCGCTCTGCAACCATGGCGCCCCCCTTAAGGCCGGCCGAGCGGAAACGGCATGAAACATCGACCCGAGATCATCACGGCCGACGATCAGTCCTGGTACAAGGACGCAGTGATCTACCAGGTTCACGTCAAATCCTTCTACGATTCGAACAATGACGGCGTCGGTGATTTTCCCGGGCTGATCGAGAAGCTCGACTACATCGCGGCCCTCGGTGTCAACGCGATCTGGCTGCTGCCCTTCTACCCCTCGCCACGCCGCGACGACGGCTACGATATTTCCGATTACCGCAATGTGCATCCGGAATATGGCACGATGGCGGATGTGAAGCGCTTCATCCATGAGGCGCACCGCCGTGGCATCCGCATCATCACCGAGCTGGTGGTGAACCATACCTCCGACCAGCACCCGTGGTTCCAGCGTGCGCGCCACGCCAGGCCCGGCTCGGCGGCCCGGAATTTCTATGTCTGGTCCGACAATGACCAGAAATATGCCGGCACACGCGTCATTTTCGTCGACACGGAAAAATCCAACTGGAGCTGGGACGAGGTGGCCGGTGCGTTTTATTGGCATCGTTTCTTCGCGCACCAGCCCGATTTGAATTTCGACAATCCGCGCGTGCTGAAAGAGGTGCTGAACATCATGCGCTTCTGGCTCGATCTCGGCGTCGACGGGCTGCGGCTCGACGCCGTGCCTTATCTGATCGAGCGTGACGGCACCAACAACGAGAATTTGCCGGAAACCCATGCGGTGCTGAAGCAGATCCGCGCCGCTTTGGACGCGTTTGCGCCGGGCCGCATGTTGCTGGCCGAGGCGAATCAATGGCCCGAGGACGCCCAGCAATATTTCGGCGCCGGCGATGAATGCCACATGTCGTTCCATTTCCCGCTGATGCCGCGCATGTACATGGCCATCGCCCAGGAAGACCGCTTCCCGATCACCGACATCATGCGCCAGACGCCGGAAATTCCTGAAACCTGCCAATGGGCGATTTTCCTGCGCAACCATGACGAGCTGACGCTGGAAATGGTCACCGATTCCGAGCGCGACTATCTGTGGAACACCTACGCCGCCGACCGGCGCGCGCGCAGCAATCTCGGCATTCGCCGGCGCTTAGGGCCGCTGATGGAGCATGACCGTCGCCGCGTCGAGTTGATGAACGGGTTGTTGCTCTCGATGCCCGGCACGCCGGTGATCTATTACGGCGACGAGATCGGCATGGGCGACAACATCCATCTCGGCGACCGCGACGGCGTGCGCACGCCGATGCAATGGTCGCCCGACCGCAATGGCGGCTTCTCCCGCGCCAACCCGGCCGATCTGGTGCTGCCGCCGGTGATGGACCCGGTTTACGGGTTCGACGCCGTGAATGTGGAGGCACAGGCGGCCGACCAGCACAGCCTGCTCAACTGGACCCGGCGCATGCTGGCGGTGCGCAAGCGCCACCGCGCCTTCGGCCGCGGCGCGCAGCGTTTTCTCTATCCCGGCAACCGCAAGATGCTCGCCTATCTGCGCGTGTATCAGCATCCCGACGGCGAGGAAGAGACGATCCTGTGCGTCTACAACCTCTCCCGCACCGCCCAGGCGGCAGAGCTGGAGCTCGCCGATTATGCCGGGCGCGTGCCGGTGGACCTGCTCGGCGGTTCCGGCTTCCCGCCGATCGGCCGGCACGCTTATCTGCTCACCCTGCCGCCTTACGGGTTCTACTGGTTCTTCCTGGCCACCGAGGCGGCGCTGCCGCCCTGGCATGTGCGGCCCTCCGAGCCACTGCCGGAGCTCGCCACCCTGGTGCTGCGCACGGGCCTGAGCGACGTGCTGGAGCCGGCGGCGCGGAAGATTCTCGAGACCGAGGCCCTGCCGGCCTATCTGCAACGCCGCCACTGGTTTGCCGCCAAGGACCAGAAAATTGTGTCCGCCAAGCTGGTGCGCGCCGACAAGATCCCCGGCCGCAGCCTGGAGACATTGCTCACCGGGCTGGAGGTGCAGCTCAGCGCGGGGCACGAGCGCTACATTCTGCCGCTGGGCATTTCCTGGGACGGCGACACCAGCTCGGCATTGCCACAGCAATTGGCGCTGGCGCGGGTGCGGCAGGGGCGGCGCATGGGGTATCTTACCGACGCCTTCACCGTGGACGCTTTCCCGCTCGGCGTGATCCGCGCCTTGCGCGCCGGCGCGGTGGTGAACGTGCAGGGCGGCGAGATCATCTGCCGGCCCAGCCCGCTGCTCGCGCATGTGGAGCTGCCCGAGGCACCGGAAATCCGCCGCCTCTCCGCCGAACAACCCAACAGCTCGATCATCGTCGGCCAGAAGATCATGCTGCGGCTGCTGCGCCGGGTGAGGGACGGACTCAATCCCGGGGTGGAGGTGATGCGCTTCCTCACCGAGGCCGGCTATGCCAACAGCCCGAAACTGCTCGGCGAGGTGGCGCTGGTCCGCGCCGACGGGTCCGGCCACAGCATGATCGTGGCGCATGAATTCGTGCAGAACCAGGGCAATGCCTGGCACTACACGCAGGATTATCTGGCACGCTTCATCGAGACGATGGGCCTGGCCAACAAAGACATCCATGACGAGGCGGACCAGCTTTCCGGGTACGCGAGCTTCGCCCGCTCGGTCGGCACGCGTTTGGCGGACCTGCATGCGGTGTTCGCCCGGCCCAGCGCGGACCCGGCCTTCGCGCCGGAGCGCGCGGACGACGAGGACGCCACCGCCTGGGGCGAGAACGCGACGGCACAACTGTCTCTTGCCTTTGAGGCGCTGGCGCGCATTGCCTCGCCCGCCGAACCTGAGGCGGCGCGGGCGGCCGCCTTCGTGCTGGCCAACCGGCAAGCGATCCTCAACCTCATCCCGCCGCTCGCCGCCGCCGGCAAAGGCACGCTGCGGATGCGCATCCATGGCGATTTTCATCTTGCCCAGGTGCTGGTCTCCACTGGCGATGTGGTCCTCATCCATTTCGGCGGCGACCCGGAATCGAGCCTGGAGATGCGCCGCGCCAAAACCGCGCCATTGCGCGACGTCGCCGGGCTGCTGCTCTCCTTCGACTACGCGGCTTCGGTCGCCGCGCAGGCGCGGACGCCGCCGCCGCCCACCGGCGCCGATGCGCCGCTCGGGCGCTTCGTCACAGACATGTCGGAGCAATTTCTCGCGTCCTATCGCGCCGTGGCGCAGCAAGCAGCGCCGCGCTGGGTTGCGGATGCGAAGTCCGAGGCCGATCTGCTGGATCTTTTTCTTCTCGAAAAATCCGCCCAGGACATCTGCTTTGAGGCCGCCAACCATCCGAACCGGATTGGCATGCCGCTGCACAGCTTCGCCGGCATTGCCGCGCGGCTGCTGCACGCCGCCTTGGTGCCCAGCGAATGATACGGCCACTCGAAAACAAGCAGGCGCTTTTTGAAAAAAGCGCCGCAAAAACTTTTGTTATGCTGGGCCACGGGCGTTGTCCCCGACAAAGCCCATGCCCTCCGGGGCTATTCCAACGGTGCTACGCACCGCCGGAACCTTCAGCCCCTCCGCCCAGAGTCATAAAGTTTTTTTGCTACTTTTTGTTCACAAAAAGTAGCGCTTCCCTTTCCTTTGGCCGGCGCCCATGAGCGCGCTGCACGAACTGGCCGCGGCCGCGGGGCTGCAGATCGCTTGGCGCGATGTCAATGGCGCCGAACAAATCGTCTCCGACGCTTCGCTCCGCGCGGTGCTCGCCGCGATCGGGTTTCCGGCGGGGAGCGAAGACGAGATCCGCGACAGCCTGGCCGCGCTGCGCGCCGAGACGGCGCAGGATGTCACACCGCCGCTCGTCACCGCCACCGTGGGAGAACCGATCTTCTTGCCCGGCATGTCCGGGCGCTTCCGGCTGACGCTGGAAACGGGGGAGAAATGCGAAGGCATCGCGGCGGCACAACCGGGCGGCATCGTGCTGCCGCCGGTTGCAGAGCCCGGCTACCACCGGCTGGAATTCGGTGACCGCACCACCATTCTGGCGGTGGCGCCGGCGCATGCCTACCGGCTGGAAGATGTGGCGCAGGGCGAAAAACTCTGGGGCCTGGCGGTGCAACTCTACGCGCTGCGCCGCGACCATGATGGCGGCATCGGCGATTTTTCCGCCCTCGCGGAATTTTGCACATGCGCGGCGCAATGCGGCGCCGATGCCATCGCCATCAGCCCGGCGCATGCGCTTTTCACCGCCGACCTCGCCCGCTTCAGCCCATACGCGCCTTCCAACCGCGCGGCGCTGAACGTGCTCCACATCGCCGAGGACGCGCCGGAAGATGATTCGCCGCTGATCGACTGGCCGCGCGCCGCCGCTGCCAAGCTCGCCGCGCTGCGCGCTTCGTTCGAGCGCTCCTACGGCCCCGAACTCGCGGCCCAGATCCGCGCCGATCTTGGGCCCGAGCAGCAGCGCCATGCGCTCTTTGAGGCGCTGATGGCGCATCTCAGCCGGGGCACCCCCTCCGCGCTGGATTGGCGCAACTGGCCGGCCCCCTACCAACACCCGGATCTGCCGGAGGTTGCCCGCTTCGCGCGGGAGCAGAGCCGGGAGGTCGCGTTTCACGCCTGGCTGCAATGGCGCGCCGACCGGGAGCTGGCCACCGCGCAGGCAGCCGCCCGCGCCGCCGGCGCCAGAATCGGCCTGATCGCCGACCTCGCGGTCGGCACCGACCCATCCGGCAGCCATAGCTGGTGCCGCCAGGACGAGGTGCTCAAGGGGCTCGAGATCGGCGCGCCGCCGGACCTGGTCAACCAGGAGGGGCAGAGCTGGGGCATCACCGCCTTTTCGCCGCGCGGCCTGCGCCGCAGCGGCTTCTCCGCCTTTATCGACATGCTGCGCCACGGGCTGCGCCATGCCGGCGGCATGCGGATCGACCATGTGATGGGCCTCACCCGGCTCTGGGTGGTCCCGCACGGCCTGCCCTCCACCCAGGGTGCGTATCTCACCATGCCGGCGGACGATCTGATGCGCCTGGCCGCCTTGGAATCCTGGCGCCACAGAGCGGTGATCCTCGGCGAGGATCTCGGCACGTTGCCGCCGGGCTTTGGCGCCAAGCTGCAGCGCGCCGGGATCGCCGGACTCCGGGTGATGTGGTTCGAGCGCGACGGCAACGCCTTCACCGCCCCGCAAAGCTGGACTCCCTCGGCGGTGGCAATGACCACGACTCATGATTTGCCGACCGTCGCCGGCTGGTGGGAAGGCATGGATATCGGCTGGCGCGAAAAATTGCAGATGGGCGGCGACGCGCCGGCGCAACGCGAAGCCGGCCGGCGCGCGCTGTGGGAGGCCTTCGTGCGCTCCGGCGCCGCCACCCCGCCACCGCCGCCGCCGGCAGACGGCGCCGCCGCGACTTATGCCGCTGCCATTCATCTCGGCCGCGCCGGCTGCACCCTGGCGCTGCTGCCGGTCGAGGACGCGCTATCTCTGCCGGAGCAGCCGAACCTGCCCGGCACCACCGACGCCCATCCCAACTGGCGCCGCCGCCTGCCGGGCGATGCCAAGGCGCTCTTCGCCCGCGCGGATTTCCGCCAACGCCTCACGGCACTGGCGGAGTCACGGCGGCGAAACGAACAATTTCCATCGGATTTACGTGACCGGGGAAAAGATCGCAGTTAGAAGAGACGACCTGCTTTCGACCGACCCATTTTTCCGACCAAACCATTTGTCTAGCTGAGATCCGCATGATTCTGCCGACGCTCGATACGAACGACGCCCTTTTTCTGGATATAGACGGCACTTTGATCGATCTGGCTCCGACGCCGGATGCCGTGATCGTGCCCCCTGGCCTGCCGGCCACGCTGCGGCAGCTCGGCGCGCGACTGAGCGGCGCGCTGGCGATCCTCTCCGGACGCAAGCTCAGCGATATCGACCATCTGCTCGAACCCGGCCTGGCTTGCGCCGCTGAACACGGCATGATGATCCGCACGCCGGATGGCGTGGTGACGAGCCAGGTGCAGCGCCCGGCCGGCTATGCGCACTGGCTGAAAGTGTTCAACCGCTATGCCAAGGAAATGCCGGGGCTACTCGTGGAGGAAAAGGAATTCAGCCTGGTGCTGCATTACCGCCGCGCGCCCGAGCATGAGGAGGAACTCCGCAACCTCGTGCACCAGCTGCTCGCCGACAGCGACGACGCCACCTTGCTGCCTGCCCATTGCGCTTTCGAGCTGAAACCGCGTGGCGGCAACAAAGGCGATGCGCTGGCCGGCTTCATGAGCATAACGCCCTTCGCCGGCCGCCGACCGATTTTCATCGGTGACGATGTAACCGACGAACCGGCGATCGCCAAGGCAAACGAACTCGGCGGCGCCGGGCTCCATGTGAAGCGGGATTTCGGCGGCAACACCGAAGCCGTGCGGGACTGGCTGCGCCGCGCTTGAGGCTGGAAGACAGCAAGTAAGTAGCCGCTTTTAAAAAAAGCGGCGCAAAAGCTTTTGCTAAACTGGGCCCGTGTCGGTGAAAACAGCACGGCCCAGAGCACTAAAGCTTTTTTGCTACTTTCACGCGAAAACGTTGACCAAACCGGAGGTGTCCTCCGTCACCGCCTTGTCGGCGACGCTCATAACGAGGGACGAGGAAGACGAGACCGCCGCCGCGGCCGGCGTTTCCATCGCCGGAGCCGAAGCGACGGGGCTGGGTGCCGGAGAGGCCAATTCCGCGATGGCACTGCTGAGGCTGGCGCTGATATTCATGATCTCATCTCCATACAGGGTACAACTTAAACCTGTACGAGACCTAGCCCCTTTGTTAGATTTTACAACTACAAGTTAAAATTTTTTTGCGCCGCTTTCTTTCTTTAATCAGGCCCAGACATTCACGGTTGACGTGGCGTGACCCGATGGCGCCGGCGCGGTGGTCGTGGAGGAGATGACCTGGCCCTCGGGGGTCGCCACGGTGGTGGTCACCGCCCCGCTGGAGCCGTTCGTCACGGTAGCCGTGTCCACGGAAGAGGATGACGGGGCGGAGGAAGCGGCCAGCGACAATGAGGGCACCGCGGCGATCGCCGCTTCGGCCGCCGTGGCCGAGCCGGTCGCGCCGGGGGTTGTCGCCGGCGAGCCGGGGGCGGCAATGGCACTGAGGCTGGCGCTGATGCTCATGATCTCGTCTCCCCATCCGTCGGGCCTGCAACCAATGGCTGGCCGACAGGCCTGGATCCTACCGCATTTTTGTTAGAATTGGCAACTACAGGTTAATGAAATTTCATAACGATATCGTTCAGACGCCGCGCATCGCCTCGATCTTCTGCCAAATAACGGCGGCGAGATTCACGCCGTCGAAACGGGCGATCTGCTGGAGCCCGGTCGGCGAGGTGACGTTGATCTCCGTCAGATAGTCGCCGATCACGTCGATGCCGGTGAACAGCAGCCCTTCCTTCTTCAGCACCGGGGCGATCGCCGCGCAGATCTCCTGCTCGCGCGCCGTCAGCGTGGTCTTCTCGGGGCGGCCGCCGGCATGCATGTTGGAGCGGCTGTCGCCCTCCGCCGGCACGCGGTTCACCGCGCCCAGCGGCTCGCCGTCGATCAGGATGATGCGCTTGTCCCCGGCCCGCACGGCGGGTTCGTAACGCTGCACCATCAAGGGCTCCCGCGAGGCGGCGAAGTACATGTCCAGCAACGACCCGAGATTTTCGTCATCCGGCTTGATGCGGAACACGCCGATGCCGCCATTGCCGAACAGCGGTTTGACGATGATGTCCCCGTGCAGCTTGCGGAAATTTTTGATCGCGCCCCGGTCCCAGGCGATCAGGGTCGGCGGCATCAATTCAGGGAAATGCGTGACCAGCAGCTTTTCCGGCGCATTACGCACGGCGGCCGGGTTGTTCACCACCAGGGTTTTCGGGTGGATATGCTCGAGCAAATGGGTGGCGGTGATATAGGCCATGTCGAAGGGCGGGTCCTGGCGCATCAGCACCACGTCCATCTCCTGCAGATGCACGGTCTTCTCCGGGCCGAACGTGTAATGCCCGCCGGGCTCGTGTTTCACCGTCACCGGCTGCACGCGCGCTTTGAGGCTGGCGCCGTCCAGCCACATATGCTGCACCTCATAATGCCACAGCTGGTGGCCGCGACGCTGCGCCTCCAGCATCAGGGCGAAGGTGGAATCACCGGTGATGTCGATGCCGTGCAGCGGGTCCATCTGTACGGCGATTTTCAAGCCCATATCATCCTCACATCAGCCGTTCACGGCGCCAACGAGCGCGCGACCAATCCGGGCCCACCCGCTTCCCGTTTTACCAAAGCTGCGTCTCTCTATCAGGACGACGTGGCATGCTCCAGGGCCGCATCCGTGAGGTCGCGCCGCAGGCTTGCCGCGCAAGCGGCGGGATCGCCATTATCGGGCACTGCCATGGCAACCCGCAGCGTGCCCTGACGATCGGGATAGAGAATGAGATCGAGGCCGCAGACCTGCGAGTGATACAACCAGACCTGGGCGGTACCATCGACCCTGCGCAGGACCGGTGTGCCGAATGTGGAATTCAGGGTTGCCGGTGTGGCGCCGACCAGGTTGACGTCATCTGCCGCCGCCAGATTGGCCGATGGCGTCCGCGTCACTGTACAGCCCGACAGAAGCATAATTGCGACCGCCGCTACCGCCAGATGAACCAACGCCTGTTGAGCCATGAACTTCTCAAGATTTTAATGTCTGCATGTCTATAGCTAACGGACCGAGACTTTGACAGGCGGTATTTGGGGCCAACAGAAACTTTTCTTGGCTGGCACAACAACACTGGTGAAAAACCAAAATTTCGGTTATGCCTCAATTCTGCCTTTGTCCCCGGCTAAATTATCAAAACTGGAACTTATCCAGTATTTTATACGGAGAGACGTAATGCCCGTGAATGCGCTGAAAACCGAAGCCGAACTCCGCAACGCCGTCATCGACCGCCTGATCGCGGCGAGCCTGCGCGACGGCAAGCCGGCCCGGGAAGCAACGCTCGCGCGCTGGCGCGCCATCGCCCCCCGCCCCGTCGAACCGACCAGCCAAGAGCCGAACGCCGCCTGATCTCCGTTGGGAGCCTCCGGCGGCGCAACCGCACAGGCCCAAAAGCTTTTTTGAAACGGGGCCCGTGGCGGTGAAACTGCGTGGGCCCAAACTGACAAAAGGTTACTTTTTGTTCATAAAAAGCAGCCTTCCTTACGATCCCTTCCTAGGGATCGATCGCGTGGGCGCAGGCGTCCGTGGGCGTTGCCGCCGGGTGGCCGACAACGGGCACGATTTTGATCGCGGCGGATGCGACCCGGCAAGGCGCTGCCACCAGCCCGCACCCGCTCAAGCCCAGCAGCAGGGCCAGCACCGCAAAACGCACCCGCATCACGGCGCCGGAAACACGGTAACCGGATCGGACCGGTGGGAACCAGGGAATGTCATCTGCAGAGCCCTCACTTTCGGCACGTCATTGGTAATTCATATATAAGGGCTGTCCGAATGCCGCGCCAAGCCGCGCCGGGCGATGGGTTGCGGCCTGATGAAAAAACCGCATATAGCGCGCGCCGCGCCGCAATCGGCCGCAGCCAGATCGGGACCTGCAAGAACAAAGGCGGATTGCGCCACCTTTCACTTGGGTCGGGCCCGGCATCCTCTATATTAGCGTCGGACGCGCGGAAGGTCATCTCCGCGCGAGGAAGAAGGAGAGCCGTGACGATGAACCAGACGATGTTTCCCGTGCAGCATACGGACGAGGAATGGCGCCGGATTCTGTCGCCCGAACAATATAGGGTGTTGCGCGAGCACGGTACCGAACGGCCCGGCAGCTGCGCGCTCAACGATGAAAAGCGCGCCGGCACCTTTTCCTGCGCCGGCTGCGGCCAGCCGCTCTTCGTCGCCGACAAGAAATTTGACAGCCGCACCGGCTGGCCCAGCTTCAACCACCCGCTGGACGGCGCGGTCGACACATCGGTGGATCGCAGCCACGGCATGATCCGCATGGAAGCGCATTGCAGCCGCTGCGGCGGGCATCTCGGCCATGTGTTCGAGGACGGCCCGGCCCCGACCGGGCTGCGCTATTGCATCAACGGCGTGGCGATGAATTTCGCCCCGGCCTGAAGGAAGTAAGGAAGTGGCCGCTTTTTGAAAAAAGCGGCGCAAAAACTTTTGTTTATGCTGGGCCGTGGGCAATGTCAGCGCCAACGCCTACGGCCCAAGTTATCAAAGTTTTTTTGCTACTTTTTGTTCACAAAAAGTAGCGCTTGCCTTTCTTAAACAATACTGATCGACCCGTGAGCGCCGCTATGCGCCACCAGCGACTGCGGATCGACCCCCTTGAGGGTGATGGTGCTGCCGTCGCTGAGCGTGATTTCCGCGCCCCCGCCGATCGCCTTGGTGATGCTGTGAATGCCGACATTGCCGGCGGCCGTGGTGCTGTCCGTGATGAACAACGTGCTGTTGGCGGCGTTGAAATCGGTGATGGTGAAATGGGCGGCGCCATTCGCCTCGGTCGCGCTGTCTCGGATGAATTCATACAGATTTGTCGCCCCGGCCGCGTTCGACCCGGTGAGCGTGCTCGAACTGGAACTGCCGAGGAGAAACGTCTGCAGGCCCGAGCCGCCGGTAGACGCCACGGCATTGGCGACCGGCGCCCCATGGCCGCCGGTGGAGGGCAGGCCGAGCTCGAATGTATTGGCGTGTGTGGCCGAACCCGCCACCAGCGTCTCCGCGCCATTGCCGGCGATCAGCATATTGGTCCCGTGGGATGCGGCATTGACCTCGAGAAAAATCCCGTTGCCGTTGCCCTGCAGCGTCACCGCGCCGGAACCGCCGGCGCCGCCGAAGGCGGTCGCCGCGCCCACGCCGTCGCTATGATGGCCGGAATAAACCGTCGCGGAATCGTGGCTGTGATTGACAAAGCTGAGCCGGCCGCCATGGCCGGAATGCCGCGACGTATCCGCCGCCGGCACCGTCGCATCGGCATGCCAGACATGGCCCCGTCCGGAAAAGCCGCCATGCTCGTCACCACCGCCGATGGATTCACGGCCGGATCCGTCGTGAGAGTTGCGGCCGGACGAATCGCCGTGGCCCTGCGGACCGTAACCGCCGTCATGTTCGTTCGGGGAGCGATCCCGGCCGCCAGGGAGCGAATCGTGCTTTCCGTCGAGATAGGTTCTCAGCCAGCGCATCATTTCCGGCCTGAAATGCCGGGGCACATCGACTAGGCGCCCCCGGTCATGGTCGCGATCGCGATCATCATCGTGGCCGCGGTCGTGATCGCCACGACCATAACCGTAACCATGGTCCTGGTCGCGGCCACGCCCGTCATGACCACGGCCGTCATGACCACGGCCGTCATGACCATGATGGCCATGGTTATGGCTGCCACCTGTGACAGTATGCCATCCAGCCGCCATCTTCGCCCCCCGATTGTTTTGTTCGTCCTACTTACGGTTGCGGCGACCTCAAAGCAAGAAAATTGATGCGGTGCCGCAATGTTTTTTTGCATGAAATGCCTAAGACTATCTTAACAGCCCGGGTATGGCGGCCTGCGGGGCGCTATTCCCCGGCGAGTTCGCGCCGCCGCCGCTCCAGCTCTTCATTGTAGCGGCGCAGCGCATATTGCTCGGTCAACAATCCCAGAACGTTGCGCGTGTCCGGCCCGTCCACCACCACCAGCGCATCCGCCTCCGCCTTTTCCAGCATCGCGATCGCCTCCTTCACGGTCATGCCGGGCAGCAGAAAATGCTCCTGATGATGCAGGATATCGCTGACCGAACGGCCCTCGCCGGTGACGGCGGAGGCTTCCGCCGGATAGGCGATCCCGGCATAGATGCCGTTCTCGTCCGTCACCACCACGCGCTGCACCGCGCCCAGCGGAATTTCCTGGCGGAACGCGGCCAGCTTCATGCCGCGCTGCACGATGGCGGCGGGGCGGCGCATCATGCGGCCGACCGTGAGCGAATGAATCCAGCCCACATCCACCGCCGAGCGGATCTGCTCGCCGCGCAAATGGAACCGCCAGGTGGCGAAGGAATAGCCGAACAGCCGCCGCACGGTAATGGCGGAAACGATCGAGGCGGCCAGCACCGCCATGGTCACGCCGAAATTCGCCGTGCTCTCCAGCGCCAGGAAGGTCATGGTCATCGGCCCGCCGACGATCGCCACGGCCAGCCCGCTCATCCCCACCACCGCATAGAACCCGCTCGGCATCGGCGTGATGAAGGGCAGAACCGCCACCACCCCGGCAAACACCTTGCCGAACAGCGCGCCCAGGAACAGCGAGGCGAAGAACAGGCCACCGCGAAACCCCGCGCCGATGGAAAAGGCCGAAGCGATCGCCTTGAACAGCAAGACGCTCAGCACCACCAGAAACGGGTAGCTCACATTGATATCCGCATGCAGCGCGGAATGGCCGGAAGACATCGCCATCGGCGTGAGGCAGCCCAGCAGACCCACCACCACCCCGCCGAGCGCCGGACGCGCCCAGGTCGGGATGCCGGACCGGCGGAACGCCGCCTCGATCATCGTCACCCCGCGCATGATGGCGATGCCGGCCAAACCGCAGGCCATGCCCTCCACCAGCACCGTCGCGTAGGCGCCGTTCGGCACCACCGCCGGCAGGGTCACCATCAAAGGCGGCGAGCCGCCGGTCAGGATCTCCACCGTCAGCGTGCCCGCCAGAGCGGCGATGACGACGAACGGCAGGGTCACGATCGAATAGATGCCGATGATCAGCTCGATGCCGTAGAAGGCGCCGCAGAGCGGGGCATTGAAGGCGCCGCCGATCGCCGCCGCCGTGCCGCAGCCGACCAGCACGCGCAGATCGTTGCGCCGCAGCCGGAAGCTGCGCCCCAGCCAGGAGGCAACGCCGGCGCCGAGCTGCGCATACCCCGCCTCCATGCCGACCGACGCGCCGACGCCATTCGACCAGGCGGTCTGTCCGGCGACGATCAGGCTGTCCATCAGCGAAACCCGGCCGCCATACAGCGCGTTGGCTTCCACCGGGTCCACCAGATTGCGCGGCCGCAGGCGCGCCAGCGCCCACATGCTGACCCCCAGCACCAAACCGCCGAGCACCGGCACGCAAAGGGCGCGCAAGGGAGCCACATGCAGCGATTCCGACAGCCCCTGGCCGGCCGGCAGCGCGAACAGGCGCTCATGCATGATCATGGTGATGTCGTTGATCACCACCACGCCGATCCCGCCGATCACGCCCACCACGGCCGAGAGCAGCGCCAGCCAGACCTCGTCGGCCCGCACCAAAGCGCGCAAGGTCTGCGGGACATGCATCACCCATTCGCCGAGCGGGCGATAGGCCGAACCAGCACGGAAGAAGCGTTGACTCACGCGCCCCTGTTGCCACGCGCAGCGCTCAGGTAACAAGCGCAGAATGAATCAATTTTTACGCCGCGCCCGCATCAGCGATGTCGTCCGGGAGTTTGAGCTGAAGGCGGACAAGTCCCTCGGCCAGCATTTCCTCCTCGACCCGAACCTGCTGGCCGCAATCGCCGCCCGCGCCGCCCCCCTCGCCGGGCTGAATGTGGTCGAGATCGGCCCGGGCCCGGGCGGGTTGACCCGTGCGCTGCTCGACAGCGACGCCGCCCATGTCACCGCTGTGGAATTCGACCCGCGCGCCGTGCGCGCCATCACCGCCCTGGCGGCGGAAGCCGAAGGGCGCCTCTCCATCATCGAGGCGGATGCGCTGCGGCAGGACCTGACCCGCCTGGTCCCGGCGCCGCGCGCGGTGGTCGCCAACCTGCCGTACAATGTCGGCACCCCGCTGCTGATCTCCTGGCTCGCGCAGGCCGGGGCATTTTCCGCTTTCACGCTGATGTTCCAGCTCGAAGTGGCCGAGCGCATCTGCGCCGCACCGGATACCGACGCCTATGGGCGGCTGGCCGTGCTGGCGCAATGGCTGTGCGAAACGGCGATCGTGATGCACATCCCGGCGGCCGCTTTCGCGCCCCCGCCGAAAGTGGATTCCGCCCTCGTGCGGCTTATCCCCCGGCCGCGGCAGCCGGAACGCGACCTGTTTCGGGCGATGGAGAAAATCACCGCCGCCGCCTTCGGGCAGCGGCGCAAGATGCTGCGCGGGGCGTTGAAATCCTTAGGCGGCGAGGCCTTGCTGCGCGAAGCGGACATCGACCCGCAACGCCGCGCCGAGACGCTCAGCGTCGAGGAGTTCGTCCGCCTGACCGAGACCTGGCGGCGCCGCGAAAGCGAAGAATAGGAAGGAAGGCTACTTTTTGTGAACAAAAAGTAGCAAAAAAACTTTATTACGCTGGGGCATGGGCGTTGTCAGCGACACAGCCCACGGCCCGGCATAACAAAAGTTTTTGCGGCGCTTTTTTCAAAAAGCGCCTGCTTACTTACTGCAGATTACGATCCGGCGCCTGGGTGCTGAGGGTGTGCGCCGCCGGGGCCTCCGCGACTTCGTTGCCTTGCCCGTTGGCCGCGATCACCGTGCCATCGGCCGGCCGGTTATAAATGAAGCCATAGGTTGGGTAGGTCGAACCCAGGGTGCTGCTGTCGCCCAGCTCGACCCGGACCTGTGTCCAGTTATTGTCGGGGGAGACGTCGTCGATCCGGACGTCATTGGTGATTGTGCCCGGTACCCAGTTCGCCTGGGTCACGAGAACGGCGCGGCTATCGATCACATCGGTGACGACCGCGACATGGCCGAGCGGCATGCGGCCGACGCCGCGGAAATTCAGCACGGCGCCCACTTCCGGCGTGTCGCCGCGGCCATAGCGGTCGGCAGCCTCGGCCCACCACAGATAGGCATTGCCGGTCAGCTCGATATGCGAAACTTCGCGCGCATACGGCACGCATTGCAGCGCGGAATAACGGTAGGAGGCCGCGCCATAATGGCCATGGTGGCGATACGAACGGTAGGCGACGCGGTCGGTCCGGTAGCTCGAATCGATCGGATGCCGGTAGCCGTGATTGACGGCGACATGATCATGGTTGGGCGTCATGTGATGGGTGATCGCGCGCTCATGGTGCGCGCTGGCGGCCACGCGATGGCTACGCGCATGAACGGCCCGGCTGACGCTGTGCGACACATGGTGGCGGCTACTATGCTTGGCGGCGGAGGCGGGCCCGGCGAGCGCCGCAGCGACCAGCGAAAAGCCTGCAACGAGCAGGGCTTTCATGCCAACCCGAGAAATCTTGCTACCGCCGGCTGAAGGCTGCCTCATGTCCACTACCGCATCGCCAAATTGCTATGTGCGGTGGCTAAGGGTGGAATGCTCTGCACGCAATACGTCTTTGCGACAAAATTACAACATAGCCGAAGAATCGTCATTTCGCCCCGTTGCGGAAAGCGGTGATTAAGAAAGTTTTCCTAAGCGCAGAAACGGCTCTGTTACAGTCCCATGAAACAACCCCGGCGTGTGGTGGACCCACACGCCGGATTCGGGAACCGGGGCTAACGCCCTCATAACGAATAAAAAAGGAATAAAGTGGCCGGCGAAAAAACCTTACCGGCAGGCCGTCACCATGATCTCCACGAGGTAACGCGGATCGGCGAGCACCGATTGCACACAGGCGCGGACCGGCGCCTGGCCGGCCGGAAGCCATGCGGTCCACACCGCATTCATCGCTTCGCGGTCTGCAATATCCTTGAGCCAGATATGCGCTTGCAACAGGCGGGTATTGTCGGTGCCATGCGTCTCGAGCAGGGCGTCGATCTGCGCCAGCACGTCCTTGGTCTGCGCCGTGATGTCCTGGGAGGGGTCGTTGGCGACCACACCCTGGGTATAGACGAAGCCATGATATTCGACGGCTTTGGAAAGAACGGCGTTGGGCTCGGTACGGATGATGCGGCTCATGGGTCTGGTCCCTTTTCTGGGTGGTGAGTGTCTATCGAGAAGAGCGTAATCGGGTCAGGGCGACTGCACGATGTGCGGCGCGACCACAGCCACGCCGTTCACATTCGGCGTGTTGCCGTTCTGCTCACAGGCCTGGATCTGGTTGTCGCGTGCGCTCAGCGCGCCCAGGCGCTGGGAATCGAACACCTTATCCGGCGTCGCAGGAAAATACAGGCCGTTCTGGCCGGTACGGGCGAGCAAATTGCTGTTCTGCGCCTCATAGGTGGCATCCGCCTGGGCGGTGCAGGTGGCGTCATCGGCCTGCTGGGCCGACGTTTCCGGCGGCGATGCGGCGCACCCCGCCAGCGTTCCACAAACCAGGGCGGCCAAAAGAATCTGTTTCATCGAGTCCTATCCAGGCTGATCCGGCACCGCAGCTCAGCCCGGCCGGGCCGGGCGCAAGCGCTCGCTTTGCTCGGGCAATAAAGCGCGCAGGTCGGTTTCGTCAAAGCCCCCGCTGTCGTTGAGCGTCACCAACGCGGCGGCATGCCATAGCTCCGGGCGGATGTCCGCCCCGTCGCGGCGCAAAACGAACCAGCCGCGCGCCCATTCGGCTTCGGCCATCAGGGCGACGAGCGCCAATAGCCGCAGGCAAATGGATATACCGTACGGGGAGGAAAGCCCGGCACTGCGCTCCACGGCGGCGGCCCAGGCGGCGGCGTCACGGTCCTGCAGCCGCAATTCCACGGGCGGGCCCCCGGCCTGCGCGAAGCGGAAGAAGCGGGGCGGCGCCGCGCCGGCAAGCTGCGCCGCCTCCCAGGCCTGCTCCAGATCCCGCCGCGTCACGGTGGGCAGGGCAGAGGGCGGCGCGGCGATGAGATGCAGCACCTCGCCCGCCGGGGCAGAGACCGATTTGACGTCAATCATGCCAGCGGCCGGCTTCACAAAGCGAAGAAAGTGGGCGCTTTTTGAAAAAAGCGCCGCAAAAACTTCTTTTATGCTGGGCCATGGGCATTGGCGGCGACGCAGCCTCAGGCCCAGCATAACAAAGTTTTTTTGCTACTTTTTGTTCACAAAAAGTAGTCTTCCTCTCTTGCTTAACCAGCAACGTCGAGCACGATCTTGCCGATATGCGCGCTGCTCTCCATCAGAGCATGCGCCGCCGCCGCCTGGTCCAGCGGGAACACCCGGTTGACCACCGGCGCGAAACGCCCGGCCTCCAGAAGCGGCCAGATGCAGGTGCGCAGCGCCTTGGCGATCGCGCCTTTGTCCGCGCTGCTGCGCGGCCGCATGGTCGAGCCGGTGATCGTCAGCCGCTTGGTCATCACCGGCAACAGATCAAGGTTTTGCACCACGCTGCCCTGCATGAAGGCGATCTGCACGAGCCGGCCCTGCCGCGCCAGGGCACGCAAATTGCGTTCGGTATAGGGCGCGCCGACCATGTCCAGCACCACGTCGACACCGCGGGTCTCGGTGGCGGCGGCGATCACGGCGGCAAAATCCTCGGTGCGGTAATTGATCGCCGTGGCGCCGAGTGTCTCGACGAACGCGCATTTCTCCGCCGAGCCGGCGGTCGCGAACACTTTCGAACCTTGCGCCCGCGCCATCTGGATCGCGGTGATGCCGATGCCGGACGTGCCGCCATGCACCAGCAGCATCTCTTCCGGCCCGAGCCGGCCGAGATCGAACAGATTGGCCCATACGGTGAAATAATTTTCCGGCAGGCAGGCGGCCTGGATGGCGTCGAAGCCCTGCGGCCAGGGCAGGCACTGCGTCGCCGGCACCGCCACATACGCGGCATAGCCGCCGCCATTGCACAAAGCGGTGACCCGGTCGCCGATGGCAAAGCCTGTCACGTCCGCGCCGCAGGCGACGATTTCGCCCGCCGCTTCCAGGCCCAGAATAAGGCTGGCCCCCGGCGGCGGCGGGTAGGCGCCCTTGCGTTGCTGGATATCGGGCCGGTTCACCCCCGCCGCCTGCACGCGAATCAGGACTTCATCCGCTTTCGGGCGTGGCGTCGCGGTCTGGCCGAGCCGCAATTCTTCCGGCCCGCCGGGGCGGGCGACATCGATGAAACGCATGGTGGCGGGAATTTGGGTCATGACGCGCAAGCTCGGCAGCCGGCGCGGTTCCGTCAAGAGGTGCCCGCCGCTTGCCGCGGTTCCGGGCAGGTGCGAGGTTGCCTTCATGCCAGACTTATCCCGCCGCGCGCTGCTCGCCGGCGCCGGGCTGCTCGCGGCCGGCGCGGCGCGGGCCGCCAATCCGCAGCCACAACAAGCCGCCCCGCCGCCCCCGGTGATCGGCGCGGCGCTGCCACTTTCCGGCGATCTCTCGCTGATCGGCGATGAATGCCTGCGCGGCATCCGGCTGGCCGCCGACGCCACCGACCAGGCAGGCGGCATCGCCGGCAAGCCGGTCGCGCTGGTCAGTGCCGATGCCTCCAACCCCGCCCAGGCCACGGCTTCGGTGAACGGGCTGATCACCGCCAGCCATGCCGGGCTGGTGCTGAGCGGCGGCGCCTCCGACCTCTCCTTCCCCGGTTCGGCGGCGGCGGAGCTGGCGCAGGTGCCGTTCATCGAGCTCAACGCGCCGGCCGCCGGCATCACCACGCGCGGATTTCATTTTCTGCTCCGCACCGCGCCGACCACGACGACGATCGGCAATTTCGCGGCGCGCACGATCCAGGAGCGGTTCGCGGGGCGCAAAATCGGGCTGCTGTACAACACCGGGGCGACGGGTGCGGCGATCGCCGCCGCCGCCACCGCCGCGCTGAAAAACGCCAACCTGACGATCCAGCTGGCGATCGGCTACGCCCCCGACGTGGCCGACCTCTTCGCGCCGGCCGGGCGGCTGAAACGGGCCGGCGCTGAGATCGTGCTGCACGCCGCCGGCCCCCACGACGTGTTGGCCTTCTTCCTGGCGATGCGCGGCCAGGCCTGGAAACCGGCAGCTTTGCTCGGCTGCGGCGACGGCTACGCGCTGCGCGAAACCGGCGCCGCGCTCGGCCCGCTCTTCGAGGGTACCTTGGTGGTGGCCGCCCCGTTCTATCCGCCTGCCGCCGCCGCGGTCGCCGACGCCTACCAGCGCCGCTACGGCATGGCGCCGCGCGGGCCGCAAAGCCTGGCCGCCTATGTCGGCGCCAAACTCGTCTTCGACACACTCGGCACGGTGCGCGGCGACCCGGCGAAACTGCTGGACGCGTTGCGCGCCACCGACATCGCCCAAGGCGGGCTGGCGAATGGCTGGGGCGTGGCGTTCGACCATGACGGCCAGAACACGCGCAGCTTCGTTGCGCTCCAACAATGGAACGGCACGGATCTGGTTCCCGTAGGTTAGGAAGCGAGGGAAGCGCTACTTTTTGTGAACAAAAAGTAGCAAAAAAACTTTATTTATGCTGGGCCATGGGCGTTGTCGCTGACAAAGCCCATGCCCTCCTGGGCTATTCCAGCGGTGCTACGCACTGCCGGAACCTTCAGCCCCTTCGCCCAGCAAAACAAAAGTTTTAGCGCCGCTTTTTTCAAAAAGCGGCCGCTTCCTTCCTTCTGAAAGGTTTATCGTACGTCGATAATCCTCTAGAGCCTCTCCCATGATGCGCGGTGCGATGACGGTGGGAATGTGGACGATGGCGAGCCGCATTCTCGGCTTTGTCCGGGACATATTGATTGCCGCCGTAATGGGCACCGGCCCGGTGGCGGATGCGTTCTTCGTCGCCCTGCGCCTGCCCAATTTGTTCCGCCGCCTGTTCGGCGAAGGCGCCTTCAACGCCGCTTTCGTGCCCTCGATCTCCACCATCCTGCACCAGGAGGGGCTGGAAGCCGCGACCGGCTTTGCCGAGGAAGCCACCGCGGTGATGATCTTCTGGCTTGGCACCCTCACCGTGCTGGGCGAGATTTTCATGCCCTGGCTGCTCTATGTGCTGGCGCCGGGCTTTGCCGGCAATCATGGCAAGTTCGCGCTGGCGGTTGTGCTGACGCGGATCATGTTCCCTTACCTGTTCTTCGTCTGCCTCACCGCTTTGTTCTCAGGCGTGCTGAACGCGATGGGGCGCTTCGCCGCCGCGGCCGCCGCCCCGGTATTGTTCAACGTGTTCTCCATCGTCTTCATGCTGGCGCTGACACCCTACATGGCCAATCCGGGCTACGCGTTGGCCTGGGGCGTGACGGTCTCCGGCGTGGCGCAAATGCTGCTGCTGATCATTGCCATGCGCCGCGCGGGCATGCGCCTCACCGTGCCGAAGCCCAAGCTCACGCCACGCATGAGAACGCTGTTCCGTCGCATGGCGCCGGGGCTGGTCGGCGCCGGCGTGACGCAGCTCAATGTCTCCATCGACATCATCATCGGCACGTTGCTGCCGGCCGGGTCGGTGTCGATTTTATATTATGCCGACCGTGTGAACCAATTGCCGCTGGGGGTGATCGGCACCGCCGCCGGCACCGCCCTGCTGCCGGCGATCACTAGGCATATCGCCCTGGGCGAGGAAGACAGCGCCATGGCCTCGCTCAATCGCGCCTTCGAATCCGTTCTGATGCTGACCTTGCCGGCGGCCATCGGCCTGGCGGTAGCGGCGCGGCCGGTGATGGACGTGCTCTTCGTGCGCGGCCATTTCACCGCCCATAACGCCGTACTGGCGGGGTATTCGCTGGCCGCCTTCGCCATCGGCCTGCCGGTTTTCGCCCTGGTGAAAATCCTCACGCCGGGTTTCTTCGGCCGCGGCGACACCATGACGCCGCTGAAAATCGGCGTGCTGGCGGTGGTGCTGAATCTCGCCATGAATCTCCTGTTCATGCACCCGCTCAAGGCCGTCGGCCCGGCTTTGGCGACCAGCCTTTCCTCCGCCTGCAACGCTTTGCTGCTGGCGCTGATTTTGCGCCGGCGCGGCCATTTCACGTTCGACGCCCTGGCGAAACGGCGCATCCCCCGTTTGTTGCTGGCCGGGGCGGCGATGGCGGCGGCACTATATGGCGCTGAACGTCTGTTGCCCCCCGGCAAGACCACCACCATACCTGAATTCCTGCTCCTCACGCTGGTGGGCGGGGTCGCCTATTTCGGCTGCGGTTTTCTCATCCGCGCCTTCGACTTCGCGGAACTCTCCGCCCTGCTGCGGCGCCGGCGCCGCAAGGCCGTGGCCGGTTGACCGGCGTTAAAAACCGGGACAACAACCCTTCCATGGCACGCATTTTTTCCGGCATCCAACCTACGGGCATCGCCACCCTCGGCAATTATCTCGGCGCGATCCGCAACTGGGTCGCCTTGCAGGACGGCGCGGATGAATGCGTCTTCTGCCTCGTCGACATGCACGCCATCACGGTGTTCCAGGAGCCCGCCGCCTTGCGCGAACAGACGCGCCAGATGGCCGCGGTGCTGCTGGCCTGCGGCATCAACCCTGAGCGCAGCATCCTGTTCCACCAGTCGGCGGTCTCCGCCCATGCGCGCCTGGCCTGGATTTTCAACTGCGTCGCCCGCATCGGCTGGCTCAACCGCATGACCCAGTTCAAGGACAAGGCCGGCAAGGACCGGGAAGCCGTGTCCACCGGCCTGTATGTCTACCCGAACCTGATGGCCGCCGACATTCACGCCTATCACGCCACCAAGGTGCCCGTGGGCGATGACCAGCTCCAGCATCTCGAGCTCGCCAACGACATCGCGGAAAAATTCAACCATGATTTTTCCAGCACCTTCTTCCCGCGCATCGAGCCGCTGGTGCTCAAAGAATCCGCCCGCGTGATGAGCCTGCGCGATGGGATGAAGAAAATGTCGAAATCCGACCCGTCGGACCAGTCGCGCATCAACCTTACCGATGATTCGGACATGATCGCGGCGAAAATCCGCCGCGCGAAAACCGATTCAGAGCCCTTGCCCGAGCAGCTCGACCAGCTCGCGGAACGCCCGGAAGCGCGCAACCTGATCGGCATCTACGCCGCCATCCTGGGGCAAACGCCGCAGGAAATTTTGCACCGCTTCGCCGGCTCCGGCTTCGGCCCGTTCAAGGAACAGCTCGCTGAAGCGCTGATCGCCCATCTCGCGCCGATCGGCGCGAGAACCCGCGACTACCTGACCGACCCCACCGGCCTGGATCAGATCCTGCAGGCCGGCGCGCGCCGCGCCGCCGCCATCGCCGAACCGATCGTCACCGAGGCGGAGCGGCTGGTCGGTTTCCTGGCGCGGGCATAAAGGAAGCAAGCAAGTGGCCGCTTTTTGAAAAAAGCGGCGCAAAAACTTTTACGACGCTGGGCCATGGGCTTTGTCAGGGACAACGCCCATGGCCCAGCGTCGTAATCAAAGTTTTTTTGCTACTTTTTGTTCACAAAAAGTAGCGCTTCCTTTCTTACCTTTCCTCCTTTCTCAAACCGCCCGGTTGTCCACCAGATCGTTCACCACGCCCGGATCAGCCAGCGTGGAGGTGTCGCCCAGGCTGTCAGTCTCGTTGGCGGCGATCTTGCGCAAGATGCGGCGCATGATCTTGCCGGAGCGGGTCTTCGGCAGGCTCGGCGCCCATTGGATCACGTCGGGCGCGGCGATCGGGCCGATTTCCTTGCGCACCCAGGCCACCAGCTCGCGGCGCAACTCCTCACTCGGCGTCGCGTCGGCGATCAGGGTTACGTAAGCATAGATGCCCTGGCCCTTGATGTCGTGCGGGTAGCCGACCACGGCGGCCTCGGCGACCAGGGCGTGCGCCACCAGCGCGGATTCCACTTCGGCAGTGCCCATGCGGTGGCCGGACACGTTGATGACGTCATCGACGCGGCCGGTGATCCAGTAATAGCCGTCGGCGTCGCGGCGGGCGCCGTCGCCGGTGAAATATAGGCCCTTGAAGGTCGAGAAATAGGTCTGCACGAAACGCGCGTGGTCGCCGTAAACGGTGCGCATCTGCCCCGGCCAGCTATCGGCGATGCACAGGTTGCCCTCGATCGCGCCGACCAACTCATGGCCTTCGCCATCGACCAGCACCGGCTTGACGCCTGGCAGCGGCAAGGTCGCCGAGCCGGGCTTCTGGGCGATGGCGCCGACGAGCGGGGTGATGAGGATGCCGCCGGTTTCCGTCTGCCACCACGTATCGACGATCGGGCAACGGTGATCGCCAACCACGCGGTAGTACCAATACCAGGCCTCGGGATTGATCGGCTCGCCAACAGACCCCAAAACCCGCAGGGATTTACGGGATGTTTTCATCACCGGTCCCTCACCATCGCGCATCAGGGCACGAATCGCGGTCGGCGCAGTGTAAAAAATATTAACCCGATGTTTATCTATGACCTGCCAGAAGCGCGAGCTGTCTGGATAGTTCGGCACGCCTTCGAACATCAGCGTGGTGGCGCCGTTCGCAAGCGGCCCATAGACGATATAGGTGTGGCCGGTGACCCAGCCGACATCGGCGGTGCACCAGTAAACCTCACCCGGGTGATAATCGAAAACATATTGATGCGTGAAACTGGCCCACACCATGTAGCCGCCGGTGGTATGCAGAACGCCCTTCGGCTTGCCGGTGGAGCCGGAGGTGTAGAGGATGAACAGCGGATCTTCGGCGTTCATCTCCGCTGCCTGGTGCTGCGGCGCGGCCGCGGCGCAGACATCTTCATACCACACGTCCCGGCCCGCCTGCATCGGCACGTCACCGCCGGTCACTTTCACGACGATCACGTTTTTCACGCTCGGGCAGGCCTTCAGCGCCTCGTCGGCATTCAGCTTCAACGCCACCTTGCGCCCACCCCGGCGGCCTTCATCGGCGGTGATCAAGGCCACGGACCCGCAATCCTGGATGCGGTTCGCCAGTGAATCGGGGGAGAAGCCGCCGAACACCACGGAATGGATGGCGCCGATGCGCGCGCAGCCAAGGATCGCCACCGCGGCCTCGACCACCATCGGCAGATAGATGGTCACGACGTCGCCCTTCTTGATGCCTTTTTGCTCAAGCGCATTGGCAAAACGGCATACCTGTTCGTGCAGTTCCCGATAGGTGACTTTTTTTGACATGTTCGGGTCGTCGCCTTCCCAGATAATGGCCACCTGGTCGCCCCGCGTCGCGAGATGCCGGTCCAGGCAGTTCGCCGCGGCGTTCAACGTACCGTCTTCGAACCATTTAATGGAGACGTCGCCCGTGAACGAGCTGTTCTTGATCTTGGTCGGTGCCTTCATCCAGGTGATACGCTGACATTCCTCCGCCCAAAACGCGTCCGGCGTGTGCGCCGCGCGCGCGTACATGTCATCATATTGCGATCTCGTTACGAGAGCCGTCGCCGCGATTTCGGGTTTGACAGCTATAATATCCGCGTCAGACATCTCGTTCCCCCCTTATGTTCGATTGACATTATGCCAAAATTTAGCTGCCGCCGGAAGCCTGCGGAAATCGGCGCGCCCGCGAATCTCCCGCTGCCCGCACGGATGATCACGAACCCTTGCCGCAACGCGCCGGCATCGATCGACATTTCTCAAGAAGTCGTAGCTTGCCCTCACGAAGTCGTTGACAATCTCTTACGTTTCTGCGTGAAATTTAATGGCAATCGGACTTGGCTTGGAGGGGCGCCTAAAAAAAAAATGAGACGCAACAAGACAACCATAAGCCGTTTGTGCCCTTTTATCCGTGCGACAGGCGCGCGGCGGGTCTAAAATTTAGGAGCGACGACGAGATTATGGCTACTGGCACCGTGAAGTGGTTCAACACCACCAAAGGATATGGCTTCATTGTTCCGCAGGATGGTGGAAAAGACGTGTTCGTGCACATCACCGCCGTGCAATCCGCGGGTCTTCGCGGCCTCAACGAAGGCCAAAAAGTGACCTTCGACATTGCCATGGAGCGTGGCAAGGCCGCGGCGATCAACCTTAAGGCGGTCTAAAAACCAGCATGCAGGCGCGGCGGCGTAACGCGCGAGCCCAAATTCCTCGCAACTTATGTTCGTTTTGCGTCTGCATCTAAATTTCCTGAGGTTGTGACAACAAAAACAACTTCCAGTTGAGTCCCGGTCGCGCCCCTCTGGTGACCGGGGCCCAACAACCGACTACCGGAATGTCAGTATTATTTTTATATTGTTTGTCTCTTTGACGGCAGCGGCCGCCGCATGACGAGCTTCCGGCATTACGGCAGGGAAGCGCCACGTCTCGCCACGCTGAAATTTCAGCGCCCGGCCGCCGTGAATGTCAGGAACATAAAACGCATCCTGAATCGGGAGCGCGACGGCTCTGGCTTGGAGTTCCACTTCATCGCGACTGCCACCGTCTCCCGCAGCATCGAGGAGAGGTAACGATGGACGGCCAAGCGGCGCCCGATCCGGCGGTTTTCACGGCACCGCGCGAACCCGCCTTCACACTGCTCGACACCGCCGTGCGCCATTTCAGCGACAATATCGCGCTGGATTTTCTCGGCCGCCGCTACAGCTACGCCGAACTCGGCCGCCTCACCAACCGCGCCGCCGCGGGGCTGCAAAAGCTGGGCGTCGCCAAGGGCGTGAAGGTCGGTCTGTGCCTGCCAAACTGCCCGTATTTCGTCATCATGTACTACGCCATCCTGAAGGCCGGCGGCACCGTGGTGAATTTCAACCCGCTTTACACGGAAGATGAAATCGCCGCTCAGGCCGGCGAAACGGAAACCTCGCTCATCGTCTCGATCGACGTTGTCGCCATCCAGACGAAGATCGCCCGGCTGGTCGGGCGGGGCCTGTTCAGCCGCGTCATCGTCTGCTCCCTCACCGCCGCCCTACCGCTGGTGAAAGGGCAACTGCTCCGGCTCTTCAAACGCCAGGAGTTGGCGAGCTTGCCGCAACATGCGCCTTACATGGCATTCGCGGCGCTGATCGCCAGCGCCGACCCGCTGGTGGCCGTGCGCATCGACCCGGCCCACGACATCGCCGTGCTGCAAAGCACCGGCGGCACCACCGGCACGCCGAAAGCGGCCATGCTCACCCACACCAACATCCTGGCCAATGTGCGCCAAGCACAGGCAATGATGGACGGACTCAGGCCAGGCCAGGAGCGAATCCTCGCCGTGCTGCCGTTCTTCCATGTCTTCGCGATGACGGCCGTGATGAATTTCGGCCTCGCCATCGGCGCCGAATTGCTGCTCCTGCCCCGGCTCGACCTCAAGCTGCTGATGCAAACCCTGCGCCGCCGCCGCCCGACGCTGCTGCCGGGCGTGCCCACTTTGTTCACCGCCATCTGCAATGCCGTGGAAGCCGCGCAACAAAACGATCTTGGCAGCGTCAAATTCGGCATCTCCGGCGGCGCGCCCTTGGCCGGCGAAACCATCGACCGGTTCGAACGCCTCACCGGCCGGCCGTTGCTGGAAGGTTACGGCCTCTCGGAGGCCTCGCCGGTGGTCTCCTTCAACCGGATCGGGGCGAGCCGGCGCGGGTCGATCGGCCAGGCGCTGGCCGGCACGGTGATCGAAATCCGCGATCCGGACCACCCGGAAAACGTCCTGCCGCCGGGGACGCATGGCGAGATCTGCGTGCGCGGACCGCAGGTGATGCGCGGCTACTACAAACGCCCGGAGGAGACGGCACAGGCGTTCGTGGACGGCGCGCTGCGCACCGGCGATATCGGCTATTGCGACGAAGACGGCTATCTGTTCATCGTCGACCGCATCAAAGACCTGATCTTCTGCGGCGGCTACAACGTCTATCCGCGCGTGATCGAAGACGCGGCCTACCGGCACCCAGCCGTGCAGGACGCGGTGGCGATCGGCGTGCCGGACAAATATCGCGGCCAGTCGCCAAAATTGTTCGTCACGCTGCGCCCGGGCGCCAGCGCCACGGCGCCCGAAATCCTCGCCTTCCTGCAACAGCATCTGAACAAGATCGAATGCCCGAAATTCGTGGAAATCCGCGATTCCCTGCCCAAAACCCTGGTCGGCAAATTGTCGAAAAAGGAACTGGCGGCGGAAGAACAGGCGCGCGCGGCGGAAGGCAAGTAAGGAAGCAAGGCTACTTTTTGTGAACAAAAAGTAGCAAAAAAACTTTATTATGCTGGGCCTGAGACTGCGTCGCCGATACAGCCCATGGCCCAGCATAACAAAAGTTTTTGCGCCGCTTTTTTCAAAAAGCGGCCACTTTCTTCCTTCTTCTCTATCTAACTTCGAAATCCGCCCCGGTCTGCGCGCGGATTTCCTCGACCGCCACGTCCGGCGCGTGTTCGATCAGCGTCAACGCCGGGGTTTTGGTCTTGTCCACCTCGAACACGGCGAGATCGGTGATGATCATGCCGACCACGCCCTTGCCGGTGAGCGGCAACGTGCATTCTTTGAGGATTTTCGGCGCACCTTTGGCGCTGTGCTCCATCACCACCACGACGCGCGGCACGCCGGCGACGAGATCCATGGCACCGCCCATGCCTTTGACCATTTTGCCGGGGATCATCCAGTTGGCGAGATCGCCGGTCTCCGACACCTGCAAGGCGCCGAGAATCGAGATATCGATATGTCCGCCGCGCACCATCGCAAAGCTGGCGGCGGAATCGAAAAAGGCGGTGGTGGGAATTTCCGTCACCGTCTGCTTGCCGGCATTGATGAGGTCGGCATCTTCCTCGCCCTCATACGGAAACGGCCCCATGCCGAGCATGCCATTCTCCGAATGCAGCTGCACGGAAACGCCCTCGGGAATATGGTTGCCGACCAGGGTCGGAATGCCGATGCCGAGATTCACATAGAACCCGTCTTGCAACTCGCGCGCGGCGCGGGCCGCCATCTCATCCCTGTTCCACGGCATTATGCGTTCCTCCGGCGAACGGTGCGGTGCTCGATGCGCTTGTCGACATGGTCGAGCTTGACGATGCGCTTGATGAACACGCCCGGGGTTATGATGTGGTCGCCGTCAATCTCACCCGGCGCCACCAGGTGCTCGACCTCCGCCACGGTGATCTTCGCCGCCGTGGCCATCATTGGGTTAAAATTGCGCGCGGTCTTGCGATAGACGAGGTTGCCCTCGGTATCGCCCTTGTAAGCGTGGACGATGGCGAGGTCGGCGAACAGGCCGCGCTCCATCACGTAATGGCGGCCGTCGAATTCCCGCGTCTCCTTGCCCTCGGCAATGTCGGTGCCATAGCCGGTGGCGGTGAAAAAAGCCGGGATTCCGGCACCGCCGGCGCGGATGCGCTCCGCCAGCGTGCCCTGCGGATTGAACTCGATCTCCAGCTCCCCAGCGAGAAACTGGTTCATGAAAGTCTGGTTCTCGCCGACATAGGACGAGATCATTTTTTTCACCTGCCGGCTCTCGAGCAGAATGCCGAGCCCGGCGCCATCGATTCCGGCATTGTTGGAGACGATGGTGAGGTTGCGCACCCCCGACTCCCGGATCGCCTCGATCAGCGCCGAGGGGATGCCGCACAAGCCGAATCCGCCGGAATGGATCAGCATGCCGTCCTTCAACAAGCCGGCCAGCGCCGCCCTGGCGTCTGCGTATACTTTGTTCACCATTGGTCCACTCTCTTTTCCTCGAAGGGGATTTTAGAAAGCGGCCGCTTTTTGAAAAAAGCGGCGCAAAAACTTTTGGTTACGCTGGGCCTGAGACGCTCGAACGGCACGGGCCCAGTTTAATAAAGTTTTTTTGCTACTTTTTGTTCACAAAAAGTAGCCTTTTCTTCCTTCCTGCCTCTACCGCTCGACGCACATGGCCACGCCCATGCCGCCGCCGATGCACAGCGTGGCGAGCCCCTTTTTCGCGTCGCGGCGGCCCATCTCGTACAGCAGGGTGGTGAGAATGCGCGCGCCGGACGCGCCGATCGGATGGCCGATGGCGATTGCCCCGCCATTCACGTTCACCTTGGTCGGGTCCAGGCCGAGCTCCTTGTTCACCGCGCAGGCCTGGGCGGCGAACGCCTCGTTGGCCTCGATCAGATCGAGATCGGAAATCGACCAGCCGGCGCGCTGCAGCGCCTTGCGCGAAGCCGGGATCGGCCCCGATCCCATCACCGACGGGTCCACGCCGGCGGTGGCGAAACTGGCGATGCGCGCCAGCGGCGTCAGGCCGCGCTTGGCGGCTTCCTTGGCGCTCATCACCACCAGAGCCGCCGCGCCGTCATTGATGCCCGAGGCATTGCCGGCGGTAACGGTGCCTTCCTTGGTGAAGGCCGGGCGCAGTTTCGCCATGGTCTCGGCGGAGGCGTCGTGGCGGATATATTCATCCTCGCTCACCACCACATCTCCTTTGCGGGTGGTCAGCGTCACCGGCATGATCTCGTCCTTGAACTTCCCGGCTTTCTGCGCGGCGGCGGCCTTTTGCTGCGAGGCCAGGGCCAGGGCGTCCTGGTCGGCGCGGGTGATCTGCCAGGCCTTGGCCACGTTCTCGGCGGTGATGCCCATATGATAGCCGTTGAACGCGTCCCACAGCCCATCCTTGATCATGGTATCGATGAAATCGACATTCCCCATCTTGGCGCCGGCGCGCAGATAGGCGGCATGGGTGGATTGGCTCATGCTCTCCTGCCCGCCGGCGATCACGATGTCGGACTCGCCGCTGATGATCTGCTGCGCCGCCAGGGCGACCGCGCGCAGGCCGGAGCCGCACACCTGATTAATGCCGAAGGCCGTCTTGGAGTCCGGGATGCCGGCGGCCCGGGCCGCCTGGCGGGCGGGATTTTGCCCCTGGGCGGCGGTCAGCACCTGGCCGAGGATCGTCTCGTCGATGTCCTCGGGCGAGAGCTTGGCGCGCTCGATCGCGGCTTTCAGCGCCACAGTGCCGAGCACATGGGCCGGGGTGGCGCCGAAGACGCCGTTAAAACTACCAACGGCGGTACGCGCGGCGGAGGCGATGACGATGTCGTCCATGGCGGTGTTCCCTCTATTGGTCTGTTCTATTTGCCGGCATCATAGCTGGCACAGCCAATCCGTAAATGGTTCCCATAATGACGATTTGGCGTGGGTGCCGGCGACCATGCCGATATGCCCAGCCTTGGGCTCGATGACGCGAACCCGTGGCAAAGACGCGGCCAGCTTCTGCGCGGACACCGCCGGCACCAGACGGTCGCGCGCCGGCGTGGCGCAAAAGGCCGGAACCGTGAGCCGGGCGGGGTCGACGGGCAGGCCGGCGACACGCCATTGCAGCCGGGCCGTGCTGTTGGCGCCGTACCAGCCGGCCAGCGCCTCGCGCGCCACCGGGGCCGCCAGCGGCACGCCATCGGCCAGCCAATCCTCCATGGCAACGAAACGCCGCGCCCGCGCCGAATTTTTGTCCTGGGCGGCGAAGTCACGATATTTGTCGCCCACCCCATACGGGTCGACCATCGCGAACAGCGCATTCAGCGCGTCGATCGGCAGGCTGCTGGAAAAACCGATCATCGGCTCCAGCGCCGGCAGCATGTCGCTTAAGCGCTTGGCCGCCGCCGGATCGTCGGCGTGGAAATCCCACGGGGTGGCCAGCAACGCCAAAGCGCTGATTTTTTCCGGCAGGCGCAGGGCCGCCGCCAGCGCCAGAAGCCCGCCCATGCAATAGCCGGCGAGCACGATCTTCCCCGGCAGCGCGGCGATCGCCCGCTCCAACCGCCCGGCAATATAGTCGGTGAGCGAGAAGGTCCGCTCGGCCTCGCCCGGCCAGCCCCAATCCAGCAGGTAGGGATGCACCCCATGCGCGCTCATCCAGCGCAGCATCGAAGCGTCTTCCATCAAGTCGAGAATATAGGCGCGGTTGATCAGGCTGGGCACGAACAGGACGGAAGGCCCTTCGCCGCCATAATCGAGCAGCCTGGTTTCGCCCTCCTCCCACAGGCAGGGCGGATCGACCATCTGCCGCGTATAAGGCGCCGCGCGGTAGGCGGCGATGCCCGCGATCAGCGCCCGGTCGGCGGCCAGCGTTTGCGCCAGCGCGTCATGGAGCGGTGGCTCGGCCACCGTCTCGGGCAAGGAGTTCGGCCAGACGCTGCTCCAGTTCAGCGACGCGGCGGTTAAGCTGCTCGACCTCAGCCAGGCCAGGCTGAGGTGCAGCAGCAGCGGGCGCGGCCCGCGCCGGCTGAGGGGCGCCGGAGCTTCCGCGCGCGGAATCATGCGACAGCAGCGAAGCGGCGGTGCTGGCCGACTGCGCCCATAGGGCCAGCAACGTCGCCCAGCCTTCCCGAACCTCGCGGTCCGCGGCCATGGCCGTCAGCTCGCTTTGCCACATGGCCACCAGATCGCTGGCCAAAGTATCTTTCATGCCGCATAGGCTCCCCGATAACCTTCTCCCGGCCTTGTTCCTACGCCGGGGAAACATAATTCGCCAGAACCGGACTGCCGTGCTAGCCTCCCCGACACACGATAACTATGAATTCTTGCGTCCATAATGAAGCTGCAAGGTGGGGAATGATGCAGATGAATGAAACGGCCGAACAATCCGCACAGCCTGTCATCGTCAAAAAATACGCCAATCGCCGCCTCTATAACACCGAAAGCTCGAGCTACATTACGCTCGACAATCTTGCTGAAATGGTCCGCAAGGATCGCGACTTCGTGGTCTATGACGCGAAATCCGGCGACGATATCACCCGCGCCGTCCTGACACAGATCATTGTCGAGGAAGAGGGCAAGGGTCACGCCATGCTGCCGACGAATTTCCTGCGCCAGCTGATCGGCTTTTACGGCGGCAATGTGCAGAACATGGTGCCGCGCTATCTCGAACAGGCGCTGAGCAATTTTGCCCACCAGCAGGAAACCATGCGTGAAACGATGAGCAAGACGCTCAGCCCGTTCATGCCGCCGGGCATCGAGGATATGAGCCGGAAGAACCTCGCGATGATGGAACGGGCGATGCACCTGTTCACCCCATTCTATCGCGAGGGCGAAACCACGCCGGTAAGCCAGGCCTCGCAGGAATATCAGGAGGAGATCATCAGCCTGCGCGCCGAGGTCGAGCGGCTGCAGCAACAACTGGCCGCGCTGCGCGCCGCGCCGAAGAAAGCGGGATGAGATATTGCCGGCACCGCTTGCGTGCCGGCGCCGTGCGGGATCACTTTTGCACGCCATTCGAAGCTAGGTTCTGGTCGCTTGACATGCGATGCGCTAGAGACGTGGCCATGAGAACGATTGTTTCGGGTACTGCCCTGCTTTTGTCACTTGCCGCCGCGCCGGCCCTGGCCCAGATGGCTCCCGGACTGGGAACGGGCCCCCTGGGTGGTGGCGACATGATCGGTGGCAACGCCCCGCGGCAGAGCGTGCCGAATATCGCGCCGGCCGGCGTGCCCGGGGCGGTGACCACACCGCTCGCGACCGGGCCGAGCCTGCAAAAAGACATCGGCGACCCGACCACCGCCTTGTTCAACGCCATCAACAAAAACGATTACGGCGCGGCGCAGGGCGCGGTGAGCCGCGGCGCCAATCTCAACGCTCAAAATCCGCTGGGCGAGACGCCGCTCGATCTGTCCGTGGCGCTGAACCGCTCTGCCATCACCTTCATGCTGCTCGCCGCCCGCAACGAGGCGGGCGACAGCCCCAGCGCCCCGCAGGCGCCCAGCCCTCATGCCGCGCGGGTGCCGACCGTGACCATCTCCGACCACACCAGGGCACCACGCCCGCAGCCGGTGCCGGTGATGAGCAACGACCCCGGCACCCCGGACCCTGCCGCCGGATTCCTCGGGTTCAACCCGACGAAGTAAGGAAGGAAGCGGCCGCTTTTTAAAAAAAGCGGCGCAAAAACTTTTATTATGCTGGGCCGTGGGTTGTGGCAGCGCCAACGCCCATGACCCAGCATAATAAAGTTTTTTTGCTACTTTTTGTTCACAAAAAGTAGCGCTTGCTTGCTTGCCTTGCCTAAAAAGCCGCGTCTTCCATTTCCATCATCACCGCCGCACCCGACTGGATGCCGGCGAGCAGCGCTCCGCTCTGCGGCAGCAGCCTTTGCATGAAGAATTTCGCGGTGGTGAGCTTAGCCTTGTAGAAACGCTCCTCCGCCCTCGGCAATGAGAGCTTCGCCATCCGCGCCCACATGAAGCCGAGCGCGGTGAGCCCGAACAGGCGCAGATAATCCGCCGAGGCCGCGCCGATCTCGTCGTGATCCGACATGCCGGTTTCCATGACATACCCGGTCGCGATTTGCAGATTTTCCAGCGCGCCGCGCAGCGGGGTGACGAAAGGCGCCATCTCCTCGTCCTCGTTCGCCGCGATGAAGTCCAGCACCGGGTCGAGGAAACGGGTGAGCAGCCGCCCGCCTTCCTGCGGCAGCTTGCGGCCCACGAGGTCGAGCGCCTGCACACCGTTGGTCCCCTCATAGAGCATGAAAATCCGCGCATCTCGGACATACTGCTCCATGCCGTGATCGCGAATATAGCCGTGCCCGCCATAACATTGCATCGCCATCGAAGCGATTTCGAAGCCGAGATCGGTGAACATGGCTTTGACCACCGGCGTCAGCAAGGCGGTGAAATCGTCGGCGCTCTGCTTGGCGTCTTCGTCTTCGGAGCGGTGCAGAATGTCGATCTCGCGCGCCACCCAGCCGGAGAGCGCGCGACAACCTTCGATATAAGCGCGCATGGTCAGCAGCATGCGCCGCACATCGGGATGCACGAGGATCGGGTCCGCGGGCTTGTCGGGATATTTCGCGCCGTTCAGCGCACGGCCCTGCAGGCGCTCACGCGCGTAATTCACCGCGTTCTGGTACGCGACCTCCGCGACGCCCAGCCCCTGGATGCCGACCGAGAGCCGCTCGATGTTCATCATCGTGAACATCGCGCGCAGGCCCTGATGCGCCGCGCCGACCAGCCAGCCCTGGGCGCCTTCGAATGCCAGCGAGCAGGTGGCGGAGGCCTTGATGCCCATCTTGTGCTCGATCGCGGTGCAGGTCACGCCATTGCGGGCCCCGAGCGAACCGTCTTCCGCGACCAGGAATTTCGGCACCACGAACAGCGAAATGCCCTTCACCCCCGGCGGCGCGTCCGGCAGCCGCGCCAGCACCAGATGAACGATGTTTTCCGTCAAATCATGCTCGCCGGCGGAAATGAAGATCTTGGCCCCAGTCAGCGCGTAAGACCCGTCTCCGTTCGGCACCGCCTTGGTGCGCAGCAGGCCGAGATCGGTGCCGCAATGCGCCTCGGTCAGGCACATCGTTCCGGACCATTCGCCCGCCGCCATCTTCGGCAGAAACAGCCGCTTCTGTGCCGCGGTGCCATGCTGCGACAGCGCCAGATACGCGCCGTGCGTCAGGCCGGGATACAGGCCGAAGGCGACATTCGCCGAGCACATCATCTCTTCGACGCACATCGACACCGAAACCGGCATGTTCTGGCCGCCGAACTCCCGCGCCGCGGACATCGACGTCCAGCCGCCACGGCAAAAGGCGTCGTAGGCCGCCTTGAACCCGGCGGGCGTGCGCACCACGCCATTCTCGAAGACGCAGCCCTCGAGATCGCCGGTCTGGTTGAGCGGGAACAGCACGCCTTCGGTGAATTTCGCCGCCTCCTCCAGCACGCTGTCGACCAGCTCCGGCGTGAACTCGGCCGCATCCGGCAGATCGGCGATCGCTTTGTCCTCATGGAGTTCATGCAGGACGAACCGCATATCTTCCAAAGGCGCCAGATAGATCGGCATGTTTCGCTCCCTAATTGCGCAACGGTTTTCCCGTATCGATGATGCTTTTGATCCGCGCCTGGCTTTCCCTGGTGCGGATCAATGCCATGAATTTGGTGCGTTCCAGCGCCATTACGTCGGTTTCGCTCAGCTCGTCCAGATAATCGTTCCCGCCGCCGCTTAAGACTTCTGCCAAAGCGGTAGAGACGGTGACATCGTGGTCCAGTGCCAGCCCACGCTTGTAAAAGCCGTCCACCGCCATGCGCAGCGCGATCAGGCCGGACGGCCCCGGCAGGCGCAGCGGAAGCGGTTCGGGTTTGCGATAATCCGCCGCCAGCGCCAGAGCCTTCGCCTTTGCGTCCGCCAGAAGCCGGTCGCGATTCATGGTGATGCCGTCGCGCTCGGACAGGAACTTCAGCTCCTTCGCCTGGTGCGCCGAGCGCGACACCGTGGCGGTGGAAATGATCTCGAACACTTTCGCCACCGCCGGCATCGGCCCTTTCGGGGACCGTTTGTCATACTGCCAACGCGTCAGCATCGTCGCGCATCCGCCCCAGGCCGGCACCACGCCCACCCCGGCTTCGACCAGGCCGATATAGCTCTCCGCATAAGCCTGCACGGCACTGCAATGCAGCAGCAGCTCGCAGCCGCCGCCCAGCGCCCGCCCGGCGGGTGCTGCCACCACCGGGAACGGCGCATAACGCATCGTCAGTAATAGTTTCTGGCCGTCCTTGATGGCGTTTTCGATTTTGCTCCACAGCCGGATGTTCGCCATCATCTGCACCATGCCGATATTCGCGCCTGTGGAGAAATTCGTCTTGTGCGGCGCCTCGCGCAGATCGTCGTTATAGAGCACCAGCGCCTTATGGTTTTGCGCCGTCAGCAGCAGGGCCTTTTCCAGCACGCCGAGAATGTCGCCATCGAGCATGTTCAGCATCGACCCGCGCAGTTCCGCATGAATTTCGAAACAGAGCACGCCGTCGCCAAGATCCCAGACCGACGCGTTCTTGTTGCCGATCAGCGGCTTTCCCGCGGCGCGCTTGATGTCGTCGAGGAGCAAAATGCCCGGCGCGCGACGGATCGGCCGGTAGGTGCCATCCGGCGCGAATTGCCGCAGTTCCGCGCCCTGCGCCTGGTAGAATGTGCCGTTGCCCACCAGCTTCAGGAGCGGCGGCACGGCCACCCTAAGCGCGCCCAGGCGCGCCGCCACCCATTCCGCGCCCAGCCGGTCGATCAGCTCGAACGGGCCGTACTTCCAGGTGTAGCCAAGCCGCATGGCGGTATCGATATCGGCGATGTCATCGGCGATCTCCGGCACCAGGGACGCGGCATAGGCCAGCACGCGCCCCAGCACGCCCCAGGCATAGCGGCCATATTTGCTCTCGGCGTCGAGGAGCCGCTTCAAATCCTTGCGCGCCTCTTTCAGCAGCGGCAGCTCCGGCTTCACCGCCGGCCGCCAGGCAAGGTCGCCTTGCACGGCGCGCGGCAAATCCAGCGCCAGTTTTTCCCGCTTGCCCGCCGCGTCGGTGCCACGGCGATAGAATCCGCCTTTGCCCTTGTTGCCGGTATAGCCTTCGGCGATCAGTTTTTCGATGACATGGGCATCGCGATTCATCGCATGGAACGCGTCGCCCGGCGGCAGAAGCCGGCCCATCGAGGCGTTGACCTGCGGCGCGAGATCGATGCCCACCAGATCCAGCAGCCCGAAAATCCCGGTGGAGGGAAAGCCGAGCGGCTTGCCGAGCACGGCGTCGGCCTCCTCCACCTCGAGCCCCAGCTCCTGCGCCAGGACGAGGGCGCATTGGATCCAGTACGCGCCGATGCGGTTGGCGATGAAGCCCGGCGTGTCCTTGCAGGGGACGGCAGTCTTGCCGAGCCTCTCGTCCACGAACGCCCGCAGCGCGGCGAAAGTCTCGCTTTCGGCCCCGACCATTTCCAGCAGCCGCATATAGCGCGGCGGGTTGAAGAAATGCGTGATGCAGAAACGCGCCGCGAAATGCTGCGGCAGCCCGGCGGTGAGCTCACGCAGCGGAATGGTCGAGGTGTTCGAGGAGATCACCGCGCCCGGCTTGCAGACCGTCTCCAGCCGCCGATACAGATCCTGCTTCACCTCCAGCCGCTCGACCACCGCCTCGATGATCCAGTCGCACCCACCAAGCTGGGCCAGATCGTCCTCGATGTTCCCGGGCGTGATCAGCCGCGCCGCCCGGGCGCTCATCAGCGGCGCCGGATCCATTTTTTTCAGCCGTTCGATGGCGCCTTCCGCCACCGCGTTGCGGCTGGCCGCACCCGGCTGGACGATGTCCAGCAGCATCACCGGCACGCCCGCATTGGCGACATGGGCGGCGATGCTCGCCCCCATGACGCCGGCGCCGATCACGGCGACGGAACTGACCATGTCACACCGCCTCCAGCACGGTGGCGATGCCCTGGCCGCCGCCGATGCATTGCGTCGCCAGCGCATAGCGCTTGCCCGTGCGCTTCAGCAGCGAAGCCGCCTTGCCCACGATGCGCGCGCCGGTCGCGCCCAGCGGGTGGCCGAGGGCAATCGCCCCGCCATCGAGATTCACCTTGGCCGGGTCGAGCTCGAGGTCCTGGATGCAGGCTATGGCCTGCGCGGCGAACGCCTCGTTCAGCTCCACCACATCGAGATCCGCAATCTCGATGCCCGCGCGCGCCAACGCCTTGCGCGACGCGCCGACCGGGCCGATGCCCATGATGTCCGGCGCGCACCCGGCGACGGCGACGGATTTGATCCGCGCGAGTATTTCCAGCCCGTGTTCCCGCGCATAACCCTCGGCGCAGACCAGCACGGCGGAAGCGCCGTCGGTCAGCGGCGACGAGGTGCCCGCGGTCACCGTGCCATCTTTGGCGAAAGCCGGCTTCAGCCCCGCGAGGTCCGCCGCCGTGGAGTGCGCGCGGACGCACTCATCCTGCTCGACCCGGCCCGTGCCGTCGGCAATCGGCACGATTTCCGCGGCGAAATGTCCGGCCGCCTGCGCCGAAGCCGCCTTGCTGTGGCTCTCCAGCGCGAACGCCTCCTGCGCGGCGCGGGTGATCTGCCAGCGCCGCGCCACGTTTTCAGCCGTGTCGCCCATGCCGATATAGGCGTCCGGCCTGGCGGCATGGAGACGCGGGCTCGGCAACGGGTTGAAGCCGCCCATCGGCACCCGGCTCATGCTTTCCACCCCGGCGCAAATGAACGCCTCGCCGCTGTTCATGCGGATGGCGCCGGCGGCGATATGGATGGCGCTCATCGACGAACCGCAGAAGCGGTTCACCGTGACGCCGCCCACGGCCAGCGGCAAATCCGCGAGCAGCCCGACCATCCGGGCGACGTTGAGACCTTGTTCGCCTTCGGGAAAGGCGCAGCCGAGAACCAAATCTTCGATATCGGCCGGCGCCACAAAGCTGCGCGCCACCAGTTCCCGCACCACCAAAGCCGCCATCTCGTCCGGGCGCGTACGCGCCAGCGCGCCTTTATGCGCCGGCGTAAACGGCGAACGGGCATAGCCTGCGATCACCACTCCGGTCATTCAACGCTCCTCCGCTCGTCATTTTTACCGTCAGCAATGACCCAATCGGTAAAAAAGACAAGGAAGGCTTCTTTTTGTGAACAAAAAGAAGCAAAAAACTTTATTATGCTGGGCTATGGGCTGTGTCAGCGACAACGCCCATAGCCCAGCGTAGTAAAAGTTTTTGCGGCGCTTTTTTCAAAAAGCGCCTGCTTTCTTTCTTAAACTGTCCGGCGTAATGCCGCCGGCACGCCGGCGATCGACTGGTCGATCATCGCCGCATCCGTGGCGGCGCCGAAATTGTCATGCAGCAGCCGGGCGCTGGCGGCCGTGGCGATGTCGATCGCCGCCGCCCGCACTTCCTTCAGGGCGGCCGCTTCCGCCGCGGCGATGCGCTCCATGGCCATCCGCTCGCGCCGCTTGGCTGTGGCTTCGGCCTCGGCGGCCAGCGCCGCCGCCATCCGCGCCGCCTCGGCGGTGGCGGAGGCGAGGATCTGCTCCGCGTCTTTCGCCGCCTGTTCCTGGGCGGCCTTGGCATCGCGCAGCATCGCCTCGGCCTCGGCCTTCAGCTGTGCCGCTTCGTCCAGCGCGTCCTGCACCTGCTTGGTGCGCGCATCGAGCAGGCCGACCAGGGCACGAATGATTTTGCGCCCGGCCAGAACGGCGAAAATAACCACCGCGATGAAGACCCAGAATACGCCATGGGTCCAGAAATCGCTTTGTAACGCCTGATATTCCATGTGCCTATGCCGCCTTCCGCGCCGCCAGGGCGTCGTCCACGCGCTGGCCGATCTGGTCATCCTCCGGCGCCGTGCCGGTGAGGCGAACCAGGATGGTCTGCGCCGCCTGTTCGGCGACCGGCTTGATCGCCGCCATCGCCTGGGCGCGGCCCGTGGCGATCTGCGCCTCGGACTGCGCCAGTTTTTCCTCTAACTTGGCGTGCAGCGCGGCGGCGTTGAGCGCCGCCTCCGCCTTCGCCCGCTCCACCGAGGCGGCAACCTGTGCCTGGGCGGCATGGCGTGCCTGCTTGAGCGTCGCGTTCAATTCCTGCGCCGCCTGGTCGGCGGCGGTCTTGGCCGCGCGCGCGGCGGTCAGATCCCGTTCGATCGCCGCGGCGCGGTTGGCCAGCACCTTGCCCATCTCCGGCAGCGCCCAACGCGACAGCAGGAGATACAGCACGACCATGATCACCGCCATCCACCCCAACTGGTCCAGGGTGAGCGGATTCTTGAGATCCATCTGCGGCAGCGTCCCATCCGCCATGGCGGCGGTGGGCGCGAGGCTCAGCAGAGCGATGGCGGCGAAACGGCGCATCAGGTGAACAGAATGACCAGCGCGATGACCAGCGCGTACAGCGCCACCGCTTCGGTCAGCGCGAAGCCGAGCAGCACGTCGCGGAACATGGCGTCACGGGCTGCCGGGTTGCGGCCGACCGAGGACACGAACGAGCCGAACAGGTTGCCGATACCGACACCGGCGCCGGCAACGCCGATGGTGGCGAGGCCCGCACCGATATCCTTGGCAAGAAGGGCGGCTGACTGAGGATCCATAAACTCTTTTCCTTTCGAGAGATTTCTAACCGGGAATGACCAGTGCAACTGATCAGTGCATATGCACGGCGTCGTGCAGATACAAACAGGTGAGGATGGCGAACACATAGGCCTGAAGCCCCGCCACCAGCAATTCCAGAGCCGCGAGCGCCACGTTCAGTCCCAGCGGAATAACCGCGGCCACCGCGCCGACCACGCCGAGACTGGCGGTCAGCAGCAGCATGAAGCCGGCGAACACCTCCCACATCACGTGGCCCGCCGTCATGTTGGCGAACAAACGCACCGAGAGCGAAACCGGCCGCGACAGATAGGAAATGATTTCGATCGGCACCAGCAGCGGCAGCAGCCAGACCGGCACGCCCGCCGGCACGAAGAATTTGAAAAAGCGAAAGCCGTGCGTGTAGAATCCCACCCCGGTCGAGAACAGGAACACGAACATGGCCAGCGTCAGCGTCACCGCGATATGGCTGGTGAACGCGAAGAAATACGGGAACAGGCCGATCAGGTTGCCGAGCAGGATGAAGCTGAAAATGGTGAAGACCAGGGGGAAGAACTTGCGCCCCTCCGCGCCGATCGCGTCCAGGCACATGCCGTGCACGAATTCGTAGAGCAGCTCGACCAGCGCCTGGATCCGGCCCGGCACCAGCGCGCCGCCGCGCAGGCCGATCGCGAACAGCAGCACGATGATCACGGCACTGGCCAGCATCGCCTCGTTCGAGTTCGTGAAATTCACGGCATGGCCCAGTGGCCCCAGCCCGGTCATCAGGCGGAATTGTCCGAGCGGGTCGATCGTTGGGCCTGCCATAATTATTCCTCGTCAGCCGTCTGTTTCGTTCCAGCCGCGCGTACCAAGTTGCGCAAACCGGCCACCATACCCACCGGCACCATCAGAACCATCAACCACGGCGAGGTGTGAAAGAGCCTGTCCAGCCCCCACCCGATCGCCACGGCGATGACCATGGCGGCCACCAGCTCAACCCCCAACCGCATGGCAAGATTGATCGCGCGCTCCGCCGACCCGGCGCTTTTGTGCGCCGTGTCCCGCTTCGCCTGACCCTTCGCCGCTGCCTGCGCTGCCGCAAGCCGCTGCTCAAAAGTCTCTTTATCCCGACCGTCGTTCATGCGCCTTTTTCAGCGGTTCTGCGCCGCCTGGAGTTTCCGCGGTTGCTACCGATCACCCCAATCGCTGTCAAGAATAGGCGGCGACACTGCGTTACATTCCCGGAGAGCCGCGCCGCCATGCTTCAGCCCGCCCGCTCCCAGCCGGTTGCCGTCTGCTTCCAGTAAGTCATCGCGTGGCCGGCCTGCTTGGCCTCCCGCCAGCGCGCGCGCGCCGCCGCTACCGCTTCCGCGTCATTGCCGTCGAACAGGTCGAACACGCGCTTATAGGCCTCGAGCGCGGCCGGCGCCCCGCCGATGCGGAACAAAAACGCCGCCCCCGCCGGATTGACCTCCTGCGCGGCTATGAAAATCGGCTGCCATTCCGGGTGCGGCGTGGCGGCGGTGCCATGCGGCAGCCAGTCCGGGGTGGCGCAGCGCCATAGCGCCGCATCCAGCGCGGCCACCTCAGCCTCGTCCGGGCACAGCACCAGCGCCCGCTCGCCCGCCTGCAATGTACGCCCCAGCAACGGCGGCAGCGCCGCCGCGATATCGCTCCGGGTCAGGTGATAAAAGCCGAGCTCGGTCATTCCTCGATGCTGATGCGCGGCCCGGCGCCGGCCGCCTGGCCGAGGGCCGGGCGCAGCCGCGCGGCGATGCCGGCAAAGGCCCGCGCCGCGTCGCTTTCCGGGGCCGAGGCGGCCACCGGCGTGCCGGCATCGCCGGTCGCGCGGATCTCTAGCAGTAGCGGCACCTCGCCCAGGAAGGGCATGCCGATGCGCGCCGCCTCGGCCGCCGCCCCGCCATGGCCGAAAATATCGCTGCGATGCTGGCAGTTCGGGCAGCAGAAATACGACATGTTCTCGACGATGCCGAGCACCGGCACGCGCACCTGCTCGAACATCTTCACGCCGCGCCGTGCGTCGATCAGCGCAATGTCCTGCGGAGTGGAGACGACCACGGCCCCGGCGAGCTTGGCCCGCTGCGCCAGCGTGAGCTGCACGTCGCCGGTGCCGGGGGGCATATCGATCACCAGCACGTCCAGCGCGCCCCACGCCACCTGGCTCAGCATCTGGTTGAGCGCCCCGGTCACCATCGGCCCGCGCCACACCATCGCGGTTTCCTCCTCGACCAGGAACCCGATCGACATGCAGCGCAGCCCCCAGGCCTCCAGCGGCAGCATCTTGCCGTCCTTGACCTGCGGCTTGCGGTTCAGCCCGAGCATGCGCGGCAGCGAAGGGCCGTACACGTCGGCATCCAGCAGCCCCACCTGCAGCCCGCTCTGCGCCAACGCCACCGCAAGGTTCACCGCCACCGTCGATTTGCCGACACCGCCTTTGCCGGAGGCCACCGCGATCACCGCCTTCACCTCGGGCAACACGACATCCGCCTGCGGCGCGGCGGGTGCCGGCGCGGGCGCGGGCTTTTGCGCGGTCAGCACCACGGAGGCGTTCCGCACCCCGGGCAAGGCGGAAAGCTTCGCCTCGATCTCGCGGCGCAGCGCCTCGTAACGGGGCGCCTCCTCGCGTTTCACCGCCAGGCTCACCTGCACCAGGCCGCCCTGGACGTGAACCCCGTCAAGCATGGTCTTGAGGTCGAAGGAGGCGAGCGCCGCGCGGATATCGTTTTCGGTCATGGCGCATGGTTTAACTCAGGCTCCGTCCCTGTCCAGACCCTTGCACAGAGCGCGCCGCGACCGCACACTTCTTATCATGACGAAATCCACCTGCCTGCTCTCCGCCCTCCTGCTGCTCGCCGGCTTCGCGGCGCACGCAGCGCCCCCCGAGCCGCCGGCCCTGGCGGACCTCGCGGCAAAAGTAATGCCCGCCGTGGTCAGCATCGCCAGCACCGATCCGGTGAACGATACGCAGCAAGGCGCGCTGGGCGGTAAGGATGGCGACGCCTACCATCCGACCGGCGACACGCCCACCGCCGGCTCGGTCCTGCCGCCGCCGCGCGCCGAGGAAGCATTGGGCTCGGGCTTCATTTTCGATCCCGCCGGCTATGTGCTGACCAACAATCACGTGATCGACGGCGCCGCCTCGATCACCGTTACCTTGCAAGATGGCACGCTCCTGCCGGCCACCCTGATCGGCCGTGATGCGGCGGCCGATCTCGCGGTGCTGAAGATCGATGCCGGGCATAAGCTTCCCTTCGTGACCTTCGGCAATTCCGCCAAATTACGGGTCGGCGACTGGGTGCTCGCCATCGGCAACCCGTTCGGCCTGCCCGGCAGCACGTCGGCCGGCATCGTCAGCGCGCTGAACCGCGACATCAATGAAGGCGTCTTCGACAATTTCATCCAGACCGACGCGGCGATCAATCGCGGCAATTCCGGCGGCCCGCTGTTCAACCTGCAAGGCCAGGTGATCGGCGTGGATTCGGCGATCTACTCGCCCTCCGGCGGCTCGATCGGCATTGGCTTCGCCATCCCCTCCGCCATGGCGATGCCGGTGGCGTATGAGCTGAAGGCGACCGGCGGCATGATTCGCGGCTGGCTCGGCGTCGACACGCAGGAGGTCACGCCGCCCATCCAGCGCCTGCTCAGCCTGCCCAACACCGCCGGCGCGCTGGTCGGCGGCGTGGCCGCCAACGGGCCGGCAGAGGGCAAATTGCAGCCGGGCGACGTGCTGGTCTCGCTCGCCGGCATCCCCGTGACCAACCCGCGCGCGCTGCTCATCCAGACCGCGGAAGTCCCTGCCGGGCAGAGCATCGCGGCGCAGTTCTGGCGCGACGGCAGCGAGCGGCAGACCACGATCACCCTGACCGTGCCGCCGACCCAGACCGATGGCACGCTGCACAATAGCCTGCCTCCGACGCCGCCGGTGGACGTGGCAGCGCTCGGCCTCACGGTCGCGGCCCGGCCGGCGCCGGCCGGCGTCTCGGTAACCGCGGTCACCGATAACGGCCCGGCCGCGAAAGCCGGCATCGTCGCCGGCGATGTCATCGAAGCCGTCTCCGGCCAGACCGTCGCGACCGCCACCACCCTGCAGGACCAGCTGAAGGCGCTGGACGCAGCGAACACGAGCGTGGCGACCTTGCTGGTGAGCGGCGACGTTGCCGATGGCAGCGATCCGGGGCCGCGCTGGGTGCCGGTGCCGATCCAAAAGTAAGTAAGCGGCCGCTTTTTGAAAAAAGCGGCACCAAAAACTTTTGTTTATGCTGGGGCATGGGCGTTGTCGCCGACACAACCCATGCCCCAGCATAACAAAGTTTTTTGCTACTTTTTGTTCACAAAAAGTAGCGTTTCCTTCTCGCTTTCCTAAACCGCGCGCGTCAGCTCGTAGAGCGCCACCGCGCCGGCGGCGGACACGTTCAGGCTTTCCATGCCGCCGGGCATCGCCAGCGCGGCGATTTCATCGCAGGTTTCGCGCGTGAGCCGGCGCAGGCCTTCGCCCTCGCTTCCCAGCACCAGCGCCACGCGGCGCCCGGCGAAGGACGCGCCGTTCAGCCGGTTCGGCACGCTGCCATCCAGCCCGACCACCCAGACATCGGCGGATTTGAGCACGATCAGGGCGCGCGAAATATTGACGATGCGCAGCAGCGGAATCAGTTCGAGCGCGCCGGAGGCCGCTTTGGCCAGGGCCCCGGTCTCTTCCGGCGCGTTGCGCTCCTGGGTGATCACCATCGCGGCGCCGAACGCCCGCGCGGTGCGCATCAAAGCGCCGACATTGCGCGGATCGGCGATCTGGTCGAGCACCAAAATCGGTCCCGGCCGCTTCAGTGCGTCAAGAAGCGGCGGCGCAATGAGCTGGTCGGTCAGCAGGGCCACGCCCTGATGCACGATGCCGCTGCCCGGCCGGGCGCCGAGCAACTGGTCGATGCGCTCGCGCGGCACGATTTCCGGCTGGATCGGCCAGGGCGTCGGGCATTCCGCCGTCAACGGGGCCTGCGCCTCTTCGGTTACCACCAGCCGGCGCAGCCGGCGCGCCGGATTGGCCAGCGCCGCCGCCACCGCATGCGTGCCGTACAGCCATACCGCCCCCGCCGGCACCGCCGACGCGCGGTCACCGCGGCCATGCCCGCCACGGCTGCGCTCTGGCCCGTGCGGCCGGCGGCCCTGGCCGCCGGAATCCGCGTCCGCCCGGCCACCGGACAGGCTCAGGCGGCGGCCCGAACCCTCGCCGTGGCTTTGCGGGCGCGCGCCGGGCCGGCCGTTGCGGGATTTGGGGGGACGATTTTGTGTCATGGCACGTTCACTATCGCCGGGCCTTTCCGTTGACAACCAAAGCCCGATCGGAGAAAGGACAGCGCATACGGAAGGGTGCCCGAGTGGCTAAAGGGGGCGGACTGTAAATCCGCTGGCGTACGCCTACGTTGGTTCGAATCCAACCCCTTCCATACTGCTTCGTGTTCGGTACTGGCCGTCTCATTCCCCGCGTAACCCGATTTGCATCTGGGGCTGGTGGGGCGAAGGACCAAAGGTTCCAACGGTGCATCGCACCGTTGGAAAGGTCCTGAGGGGGCCAGGTGCAAATCGGGTTTTAAAAGACTCTCTGCGGGTGTAGCTCAACGGTAGAGTCCCAGCCTTCCAAGCTGGTTGTGCGGGTTCGATTCCCGTCACCCGCTCCATGGGTTTCGCTGCCGCTCCGGCGTTTTCGCCAGAACGGGATGCAAAACCGTCATAGACGGCTCCGCCCGGCGGCCGGATATGAGACGAAGACTTGACAGCGGGCGCGCCAACGTGTGGAACGCGCGCTTGTCGCTGGTGTGGATTTTTAGGGGCGTAGCTCAATTGGCTAGAGCGCCGGTCTCCAAAACCGGAGGTTGAGAGTTCGAGACCCTCCGCCCCTGCCATCCCACCCGGCAACATCATGGCTGTTTTGGAGTCGGCATTGGCGTTCAACCTGGTGAAATTCATGCGCGAAGTGCGCGCCGAGGCGGCGAAGACCACCTGGCCCTCGCGCAAGGAAACCGTGCAGACCACGGGGCTGGTGCTGGCCATGGTGATTGTAACGGCTGTGTTTTTTCTGACCGTTGATCAGCTCATCGGCGCCGGCATACGCGCCCTGTTCGGCGGCGGGAGCTAAGGAACAAAAATGGCCAAGCGTTGGTATGTATTGCACGTCTATTCCGGGTTCGAGAAGAAAATCGCCACCCAGATCAAGGAACAGGCGGAGCTCAAGGGCCTGACCGACCAGATCGGCGAGATCGTCGTGCCGGTCGAGGAAGTAACCGAAGTGCGCCGGGCGCAGAAAGTAAACACCGAGCGCAAATTCTTCCCCGGCTATGTGCTGGTGCACATGGACATGTCGGACGACGCCTGGCACCTGGTGAAGGACGTGCCGAAGGTCACCGGCTTCCTGGGCAGCAAGACACGGCCGACGCCGATCTCCGATGCCGAGGCCGAGCGTATCATGAAGCAGGCCGAGGAAGGCACCGAGACGCGCCGCCCGGCGGTGGTGTTCGAGGTCGGCGAGCAGGTGCGCGTGGCCGACGGCCCCTTCACCAGCTTCAACGGCGTGATCGAAGAGGTCGACGAGGACAAGGGCCGGGTGAAAGTTTCGGTCTCGATTTTCGGCCGCTCCACCCCGGTGGACCTCGAATACGGCCAGGTCGAGAAGCTCTAAACTTGCAATTTGCCAGCCCCCGCCCATTTCGGCGCAGTATTGTCGAGGGGCGCCGGTGTCAGAGTTAAGGAAATCTAACCGAACAACACGCTGGCTGATGATTGTTGGCGGCGGCGTGGTTGCGGTGGCCATCATTGCCTGGCTGATCCAGTATCTGCTGGTCAGCCAGTATTTCGTGTCCACGGACGATGCCTATATCGCCGCGGATTCCAGCCTGATCGCCGCCAAGGTGAGTGGCTATGTCACCGACGTCGCGGTCAACCAGGACCAGCGTGTGACACGCGGCCAGTTGCTGGTGCGCATCGACCCGCGCGACTACGAAAACGCGTTGGCCCAGGCCCGGGCCGACAGCGCCACGGCCAACGCGCAAATCGCCAACGACCAGGCCCAGCTCGCATTGCAGCAGGCAAACATCGCCGCGGCGCAGGCAAAGATCGAGGGCGACCAGGCGCAGCTTGCCTATGCCGTGCAGAATCAGCGCCGCTATTCCCGCCTTTCGGCCACCGGCGCCAGCCCGATCCAGACCTCCGACCTCGCCACCACCGACCTTGCGACCGCGCACGCCACGCTCTCCGCCGACCAGGCCGGGCTGACCCGCGCGAAACGCCAGGTCGACGTTCTCAACGCCGCCCTCGCCGAGGCTTCAGCCAGCCTGAACATGGCTGAAGCCCGCAGCCGGCAGGCCGCCCTCAATCTCAGCCACACGGATATCCGCGCGCCGTTCGACGGCGTGATCGGCAACAAGACCGTGGCGCTGGGCGACTATCTGCAGCCCGGTACGCAGATCATGGCGGTCGTGCCGCTCGCCCAGGTCTATGTCCTGGCCAATTACAAAGAGACGCAGATTACCAACATCCGGCCCGGGCAGAAGGTCGATGTCGATGTCGACGCGTTCCCGAACCTCAAAGTCACCGGCTGGGTCGACAGCATCTTCCCCGATTCCGGCCAGGAATTCGCGCTGCTGCCCCCGGACAACGCGACCGGCAATTTCACGAAGATCGTGCAGCGTGTGCCGGTGAAGATCTACCTGAATCTGACCCCGGCGCTGATCGGCAAGCTGCGTCCCGGCCTGTCGGTCGAGCCGTCCATCGATACCCGCGCGGGGGGCTGACATGGCGACCGCCGAGTCGATTCCGCTGCGCAACCGGGTCGCGGTCGGCGGCTCGCTGATCGGCGCCTTCATGGCGGTGCTGAACATCCAGGTGGTCAACACTTCTCTCCCCGACATCCAAGGCGGCATCGGCACCGGGCTCGACAATGGCGGCTGGATTTCCACCGCCTACCTGGTCGGCGAAATCGTCGTCATCCCGCTCTCGGGCTGGCTGTCTCAGGTTTTTTCGCTGCGCCGCTATCTGATCGCCAGTACGATCCTGTTCCTCGCCTTCTCCGCGGCCTGCGGCCTGTCCCATAATTTCCCGGAAATGGTGACGCTGCGGGCGCTGCAGGGGTTTTTCGGCGGGGTGCTGATCCCGCTCTCGCTGGTCTGCGTCATCACCTTGCTACCGCCGGCTGCGCGCCCCATCGGCTTCTCCGCCTTCGCGCTCACAGCCACGTTCGCGCCGGCGATCGGCCCGACCATCGGCGGGGCGATCACCGACATCTATGGCTGGCGCTATATTTTCTTCCTCAATCTGGTCCCCGGCGTGGTGATGCTGCCGGCCTTGTTCTGGGGTTTGCAGCCCTCGCCCATGCAGCTGAACAAATTCCGCCAGGGTGACTGGTTTGGCATCGCCGCCATGGCGATCGGCCTCAGCGCGCTGCAGATCGTTCTGGAGGAAGGCAACAAGGACGACTGGTTCGGCTCGCCCTTCATCGAGCATCTCTCGATCATCGCGGTGCTGGGCCTGAGCGCTTTTCTGTTCCAGGAACTGCGCCCGGGGAACAAGGCGCCGCTGGTGAATCTCCGCCTGTTCAAGATGTGGAATTTCACCTTCGCCAGCACCGCCAATGTGATGCTCGGCTTCGTGCTCTACGCCGCAGTCTACCTCATCCCGCTCTACCTCGCCACCGCGCATGGCTATAGCGCCCAGCAATCCGGCCTGGTGATGGCCTGGATCGGCCTGCCGCAATTACTCATCATCCCCTTCGCGCCCTGGCTGATGCGCAAGATCGACCCAAGGCGGCTGCTTTTGCTCGGCTTCACCTTGTTCGCCATCAGCGCCTTCCTCAACATGACTCTCGGCCCCGACGATAGCGGCCCGCAGCTCCTGATCCCCAATCTGATCCGCGCCGTCGGCCAGGCGCTGGTGTTCCCGCCGATCACCCTGATCGCCACCGCCGGCATCGATATGAAGGATTCCGCCTCCGCCTCGGCGCTGTTCAACATGCTGCGCAATCTCGGCGGCGCGATCGGCATCGCCACGGTGCAAACCTTCGTCACCAACCGCGAGAAATTTCACTCCGCGATCATCACGCCGCAGGTCAGCCTGCTTGACCCGGCGACACGCGACCGGTTGCAAATGCTGACCCGCTATTTCGAGGCGCGGGGCATGTCCGATCCTGCTGCGGCGCAGCACGAAGCGGTGATTGCGATCGGCCGCACCATCGAGCTGCAAGCGAACTATTTCGCCTATGGCGACGCGTTCGCGCTGCTCGGCTGCGGCATGGTGGCGGCCATGATCGCCACACTCTTCCTGCGCCGCCCGGCCGGCGCCGCCGCCCCCGGCAGCCATTAGAATCCGGCGCGACGCCCATTGCGGCGACAACCATTGCTATAGCATAACAGAATCGACAGGCCCGCGACGGCCTTGATCCACGTCAATGCCACGATGCGCGGAACATGAGTTTCGTGACGCCATGTTAGTCCGTGTCTTTATGATGAAAGTTCGAGGGGAAAACCACCCTCGATCCGAAGCGTCGCTTCCGTGTCGAAAAAATCTGTTTTAACCTAAAAAAGGAGGAACCATAAAATGGCACGCATTGCATTGGTTACCGGTGGAACACGTGGGATCGGCGCGGCAATCAGTGTTGCATTGCAACAAGCCGGCCGACACGTAATCGCGACTTATGCAGGCAATAATGCAGCGGCCGAGGCCTTCACCGCGGAAACCGGAATCGAAACGGTGCGCTTCGATGCCGGCGACTATACCCAGTGCGCCACCGCGGTCGCCGCCATCGCGGCCAACCACGGCACGATCGAGGTTCTCGTCAACAATGCCGGCATCACCCGCGACACCACCATCTCAAAAATGACGCGCGAGATGTGGGACGAGGTGATCGACACCAATCTCGGCTCCTGCTTCAACCTCTGCAAAATCTGCTTCGAGGGCATGAAGGCGAAAAAATTCGGCCGGATCGTGAATATCGGCTCGATCAACGGCCAGGCCGGGCAGTACGGGCAGGTGAACTACGCCGCCGCCAAAGCCGGCATCCATGGCTTCACCAAGGCCCTGGCGATGGAAGGCGCGCGCTACTCCATCACCGCCAACGCCCTGGCGCCCGGCTATGTCGACACCGACATGGTGCGCGCGGTGCCGCCCGAAGTGCTGGAAAAGATCATCGCGAAAATCCCCCGCGGCCGGCTCGGCACCGCGCAGGACATCGCCCGCGGCGTGGTCTTCCTCACCGCCGACGAAGCCGATTTCATCACCGGCTCGACGCTGTCCATCAATGGCGGGCAGCATATGTACTGAGATGGCATTGGAACTCCGCCCGAACTGCGAATATTGCGACAAGGATCTCCCTCCCGACGCTCTGGACGCGCGCATCTGCACGTTCGAATGCACGTTCTGTGCGGATTGCGCCGATGGCGTGCTCCGCAATGTCTGCCCGAATTGCGGCGGCGGCTTCGCGCCACGGCCGATCCGCCCGGCCGCCGAATGGCGGCCCGGGCTTTCGGTCGGTCAGAAGCCGGCCTCGACCAAGCGCATCCATCTGTCTCGTCCCCGGGACGAGATCGAAGCTTTCGTGGCGCGCATCGCCAAAGTTCCGTTCGAACGACGATAAACTGGTAGGTTGAGCCGCGCTGGTTTCACCGCCCCCGGCCCAGCGTAAACAAAAGTTTTTGCGCCGCTTTTTTCAAAAAGCGGCCGCTTACTTTCTTCCTAACCTACCGCGTCGAGCTTCAGCACCTCGCCGGCGAGGTACAGGCTGCCGCAGATCAACACCCGCGTTGGCGCCGTGATCTGCGCCAGCGCGGTGTGCACATCCGGCCCCGGCACCGCGACGCCGCCCGAGGCGGCGATGATCTCAGGCACCGGCAGCGCCAAATGCTGCTCTTTCTCCTGCACCGCGATCACCCGCGCCGCATGGGGCATCAGAATCCGCAAGAACTCGGCGACGTCCTTGGATTGCTTCATGCCGACGATGAGCGTGGTCGGCCCGTCCCAGGCGGCGAGCTGGGCGGCGAGCACTTCGGCGCCGCCGGGGTTATGCGCGCCGTCCAGCCATAATTGCGAGCCTTCCGGCAATTGCGCGAGCAGCGCGCCGGTCAGGCGTTGCAGCCGCGCCGGCCATTCGGCGTTGCGCAGGCCCAAAGCCAGCGTGGCCGCCGGCAGGTCGAACCCGGCGGCGCGCAGGGCGCCGATGGCGATGCCGGCATTCTCCGCCTGGTGCGCGCCGAGCAGCGACGGGCGCGGCAAGTCCAATCCATCCAGCCGCAGGCCGGTCGCGGTCTCCGTCACATCCCAGTCGCGCCCGCGTTGCAGCAGCGGCGCGCCCGCCGCCACTGCCGCCGCCTCGACCACCTGCATCGCCGGCGGGGCCAGGCAACCGCTCACCACGCTCACGCCTTGCTTGATGATCCCGGCCTTCTCGGCGGCGATGATGTCCAGCCGGTCGCCGAGAAAATCCTGATGGTCCATGGAAATGGAAGTGATCGCGCAGGCGGCCGGCCGCACCACGTTGGTGGCGTCGAACTTGCCGCCCAGCCCCACCTCGACCACGCAAAGATCCGCCGGCACGCGGGAGAACAGCAGAAAGGCCGCGGCGGTGATCGCCTCGAACACCGTGATCTGGTTCGCCGCGTTGGCCGCCTCGACCTCGTCCAGCGCCTGCGCCAGCAATTCGTCGGACACCAATTCTCCCGCCAGCCGGATGCGCTCGTTGAAACGCACCAGATGCGGCGAGGTGTACACATGCACGCGCAACCCCGCCGCCTCGGCGATGGCGCGGGTAAAGGCGCACACGCTGCCCTTGCCGTTGGTGCCGGCCACGTGGATCACAGGCGGCAGGGAGAGATGCGGGTCGCCGAGATCGGCCAGCAGCCGGACCAGCCGCTCCAGGCGCAGATCGATCAGCTTGGGGTAGAGCTTGTGCAGCCGCTCCAGGCTGGCCTGCACGCTGCGCGCCGGCCCCGGCACGGCCTCGGCTTGGCTCAAGCGGCGGCCGGCCGCTTGTTCGCGGTCATCATGTCGATCAGCCGCGCCAGCGTGGCGGTGAGCTCGGCGCGGTGCACCACCATGTCGACAATGCCATGCTCGAGCAGATATTCCGCGCGTTGGAACCCTTCGGGCAGCTTCTCGCGCACCGTCTGCTCGATCACCCGCGCCCCGGCAAAGCCGATCAGCGCGTTCGGCTCGGCGATCTGAATATCGCCCAGCATCGCGAACGAGGCGGTCACGCCGCCGGTGGTGGGGTCGGTGAGCACCACGATAAAGGGCAGGCCGGCCTCCTTCACCATCTGCGTGGCGATGGTGGTGCGCGGCAGCTGCATCAGGCTGATCGCGCCTTCCTGCATGCGCGCGCCGCCCGAGGAGGTGTACACGATCAGTGGCGCCGCCTGCAGCACCGCCAGGCGCGCCGCGGCCACCAGCCCGTCGCCGACCGCGCCGCCCATCGACCCGCCCATGAATTCGAACGACATCGCCGCCACCACGGCCTTGCAGCCGCCGACCGTGCCATGCGCCACCAGCAGCGCGTCATCCTGCTTGGTGGCGCTCTGCGCATCGCGCAGCCGGTCCGCATAACGCTTCTGGTCACGGAATTTCAGCGGGTCGACCGCCGCTTTCGGCAGGTCGATGCGGGTATACACGCCGTCATCGAAGGTCCAGGCCAGACGCTCGGCGGCGGTGGCGCGCATATGGTGGCCGCAATGCGGGCACACTTTGCGCGCTGCCTCCAGCTCGCGATGAAAAATCATCTGCTGGCATTTCGGGCATTGATGCCAGAGATTGTCCGGCACCTCCTGGCGGCCCAGCAGGGTACGGATCTTCGGACGGACAAATTCGGTGAGCCAGCTCATGGCAGAGGGAATAATCGGTTTGAAGAAAGAAGGAAAGCAATGTCGACAAGCGAAGAGGAAGGCTACTTTTTGTGAACAAAAAGTAGCAAAAAAACTTTGTTAATTTTGGGCCGTGCTGGTTTCACCGGCACGGGCCCAATTTAAAGGAAGTTTTTGCGCCGCTTTTTTCAAAAAGCGGCCGCTTTCTTTGGCTGAATTAGCTGCTTCACCGCCCAGGCTCCCGCCTCGGCCACCACCGGGTCGGCATCCCGCGCCAAGTTCTCCGCGACAGGTATGAGGCTCAAATCCCGGCTATTGCCGATGGCGATCGCCACATTGCGCGCGAACCGGTTGCGGCCGATGCGTTTCACCGGCGAGCCGGAGAATTTCTGGCGGAAGGCAGAATCGTCCAGCAGCGCCAGTTCGGCCAGCAGCGGGGCGGACAGATCCTCGCGGTGAGATAATTTCTGCTCCCGGCCCGCCGCCGCGAACTTGTTCCACGGGCACACCGCCAGGCAATCGTCGCAGCCGTAAATCCGGTTGCCCATGCCCACGCGGAATTCCTCCGGGATGGGCCCGGCATATTCGATGGTGAGGTAGGAAATGCAGCGCCGCGCATCGAGCTTGTAAGGTTCGGGAAACGCCTGGGTCGGGCACACATCCTGGCAGGCGCGGCAGGAGCCGCAGCGATCCGCGTGCGGCGCGTCCGGCGCAATCTCCAGCGTGGTGAAAATCTCGCCGAGAAACAGCCAGGAACCATGGGCGCGGGAGACCAGATTGGTGTGCTTGCCCTGCCAGCCCACCCCGGCCTGCATCGCCAGCGGCTTTTCCATCACCGGCGCGGTGTCGACGAACACTTTCACGCCCTCGCCCAGAGCGGCGATAGCCTGCGCCAGATGCTTCAACTTGCCTTTGACGATGTCGTGATAATCCCGGTTGCGGGCATAAACGGAAATGTTGCCCGCCTCCGGCCGGCGCAGAGTCTCCAGCGCATCGCCCGCCGGCGCGTAAGACAGGCCGAGCGAAATCACGCTCACCGCCTCCGGCCATAACGCTTTCGGGTCGGCCCGCTGTGCGGCGCGGTCCGCCATCCAGCGCATCTCGCCATGGCGGCCGGTGCTCAGAAATTCTTGCAGCAAGGCGGCGCGGTCGGGGCTCAGCGCGGCGCGGGTAAAGCCGACCGCCTCGAACCCCAGCGCCCGGGCCCGCGCGATGATCGCGGTTTTTACGTCAGCCGCGGCCACGATATCCCGGCACGCCCTGCGGCGGGATCCACGCCCCTTCCGGCGGGGTCCCGGTCTGCCAGAACACGTCGATCGGAATGCCGCCGCGCGGATACCAGTAGGCGCCGATGCGCAGCCACACCGGGCTCAACAATTCAACCAGCCGGTCGGCGATCTGCAACGTGCAGGCCTCATGGAAATCGCCATGGTTGCGATAGCTGGTGAGAAACAATTTCAAAGACTTGCTCTCGACCAGCCATTCGCCGGGAATATAGTCGATGACGATATGCGCGAAATCAGGCTGCCCCGTCATCGGGCAGAGCGAGGTGAATTCCGGGCAGGTGAAGCGCACCATTGCATGCTTGCCGTTCATCATCGCTGGCACGCGCTCCAGCACCGCCTCTGCCGGCGAAGCCGGCTGCTTGGCGTTGCCGCCGAGCTGCTTCAGCCCGCTGTAACGATCCTCCGTCATGTCGATCCTCCCTCTGCCCAGCCGGCGCGAACGCGCGCGCAATAGGCATCGTACTCGCCCGCCAAAATCGCCGCCCGCGCCCCCTGCATCAGGGACTGATAATAGGTCAGATTATGCAGCGTGAGCAGCATCGGCCCGAGCATTTCCTCGGCACGGAACAGATGATGCAAATAAGCCCGCGTATGCCGCGTGCAACACAGGCAGGTGCAGGCTTCATCCAGCGGCGCGCCGTCGTCGATGAACCGCGCATTGCGCAGGTTGAAAATGCCGCGCGAGGTGAACGCCCGCGCGGTGCGTCCGGCCCGGGTCGGCATCACGCAATCGAACATGTCCACGCCACGCGCGACCGCGCCCAGCAGATCGTCCGGCGTGCCCACGCCCATCAGATAACGCGGCTTCTGTACGGGGAGCAGCTTCGTGGTGATGTCGAGCATCCCGAACATCATCTCCTGCCCCTCGCCCACCGCCAGGCCGCCGATCGCATAGCCTTCGAAATTCAGCTCGCGCAGCGCGGCAGCGGATTCCCGGCGCAAATCCTCATAGACGCCGCCTTGCACGATCCCGAACTGGCCATAGCCCTCACGCTCCACGAAAGCATCGCGCGAACGCTTCGCCCAGCGCGTGGAAAGCCGCATGGAGGCCCCCGCCTCGTCATGCGTGGCGGGAAACTTCGTGCACTCGTCAAGCACCATGGTGATGGTGGCATCCAGCAGATACTGGATTTCCATCGAACGTTCCGGTGTCAGGTGATGCGCCGAACCATCCAGATGCGAGCGGAACGTCACCCCCGTCTCGTCCAGCTTCCGCAGCTTGGCGAGCGACATCACCTGGAACCCGCCGGAATCGGTGAGGATCGGCCCCGGCCAGTCCATCATCTTATGCAAACCGCCCAGCCGCGCCACGCGCTCGGCCGTCGGCCGCAGCATCAGATGATAGGTATTGCCCAGCACGATCTTCGCGCCCGTCGCCCGCACCGCGTCGGCGGTCATCGCCTTCACCGTGCCGGCCGTGCCCACCGCCATGAAGGTCGGCGTCGGCACGTCGCCATGCGCGGTGTGCAACATGCCGGCCCGCGCCGCGCCGTCGGTGGCCGCTAATTCAAAGGAAAAACTCACGCACGCTCCAACAAACAGGCATCGCCATAAGAATAAAACCGGTAACCCGACGCAATCGCATGGGCATAAGCCTCGCGGATGCGCTGCATCCCGGCAAAGGCCGAAACCAGCATCAATAATGTCGAACGCGGCAGATGGAAATTCGTCACCAGCAGATCGGCAACCTTGAAGCGATAGCCGGGGATGATGAAAATATCCGTCTCCCCGTCAAACGCCTCCACCTCGCCCGCCGGTGCTGCGGATTCCAGCACGCGCAACGCCGTGGTGCCCACCGGCACGATCCGCCCGCCCTTGGCCCGCGTCGCGCGGATCCGCGCCGCCGTCTCGGCCGAAATATAGCCGCGCTCGGCATGCATCCGATGCTCCAGCACATTCTCGGTCCGCACCGGCAGAAACGTCCCCGCCCCCACATGCAGCGTCACCCGCGCGCTCTCCACCCCGGCCTGCGCCAACGCGCTCAGCAATTCCGGCGTGAAATGCAGCCCCGCCGTCGGGGCCGCCACCGCGCCCTCATGCGTCGCGAACATCGTCTGATAATCCGCTCTGTCCTGCGCGGTGATCCCCTCCGGCCGGGCAATGTAAGGCGGCAGCGCCAGCGCGCCGGAGCGCGCCAAAGCGGCATAAAAATCATCCGCCTTGAAACGCAGCAGCGCCGCGCCGCCCTCCAGAACCTCCTCCACAGTCGCGGAAAACTCCGGATCGATCTCCAGAACATCCCCCGCCTTCACCCGCCGCGCATTGCGCAACAACACCCGCCAGCAGCCGTCATCCAGCCGCCGGTCCAACGTAACCCCAATCCGCGCCGCCCCGCGCATCGCCGTCAACTGCGCCGGAATCACCTTGGTGTCGTTCACCACCAGCAAATCCCCCGGCCGCAACAATTTCGGCAAATCCCGCATTGCGTAATCCGCCAACCCCGCCCCCACATGCAGCAGCCGCGCACTGTCCCGCGGCCGCGCCGGGGCCAAAGCAATCAGCCGATCGGGCAACTCGTAATCGAAGTCGGAGAGGTTCATGGGAAGTAAGGCCAAGGGGCGCTGCCCCTTGGAACCCCGCTAAGGGCCGAGCCCTTAGAACCCATTAGGAGGTTTGTGGAAGGCGCTGGCCCGAGCCGCGTCACGGCCACGTCGGCCAGCGCCTTCCACAAACCTTTTAGCGGATCGAACGGCGCTGCCGTTCGCAGGGGGTCCAGGGGGACAGCGTCCCCCTGGCCTGGCTGGCCTATGAACCTGACCAACTTAGGCCCCCAGATACGAGGCGAGTTCGATCAGGGTGCCGTCCGGGTCGCGGCAATAGACCGACATGACGTCGCCGAGGGCGCCGATGCGGGCGATGGGGCCGCGTTCCACGGCCACGCCGCAGGCATGGAGCTGGGCGACGGCGTCTTCGGGGCGGACGGCGATGACGAAGCAGATTTCCTGCATGCCCGGGCGCGGTTCGTCAGGCCCTGACAGGCTCGATCCGTCGACCTCGTACAGATTGAGCTTCTGCGCGCCGAAGCGCAGGGCCGTGCGGTTTTTGCCGCCATATTCCTCGCGTTCCATGCCCAGCACGCGCTGGTACCAGGCGGCGGCCAGCTCGATGTCGGCGCACCACAGCGAGACATGGTCGATACGGTCGACCGTGAAGCGCATCAGCCAAGCCCGGCGAAGAAATCGTTGCCCTTATCGTCGATGACGATGAAGGCGGGGAAGTCCTTCACTTCGATCTTCCACACCGCTTCCATGCCGAGTTCCGGATATTCCAGCACTTCGACCTTGGTGATGTTCTGTTCCGCCAGCACCGCGGCCGGGCCGCCGATCGAGCCGAGGTAGAAGCCGCCATATTTCTGGCAGGCGTCACGCACGGCTTTGCCGCGGTTGCCCTTGGCCAGCATGATCAGCGAACCGCCGGCTTTCTGGAACTCGTCGACGTAGGAATCCATCCGTCCCGCCGTGGTCGGGCCGAAGCTGCCGGTCACCATGCCCTCCGGGGTCTTCGACGGGCCGGCGTAGTAGACCGGGTGGTTCTTGATGTAGTCGGGCAGCGCCTCGCCGCGGTCCAGCCGTTCCTTCAGCTTGGCGTGGGCGATGTCGCGCGCCACGACGATGGTGCCGGTCAGCGCCACGCGGGTCTTGACCGGGTGTTTCGAGAGCTGCGCCAGAATTTCCGGCATCGGCTTGGTCAGGTCGATGGCGACGACCTCGCCGCCGAGATGCTCGGCGCCGATCTCCGGCAGGTATTTCGCGGGATCGGTTTCCAGCTGTTCCAGGAACACGCCGTCCTTGGTGATCTTGGCCTTGATCTGCCGGTCCGCCGAGCAGGACACGCCGATGCCGATCGGCAGGCTGGCGCCGTGGCGCGGCAGGCGGATCACCCGCACGTCGTGGCAGAAATATTTGCCGCCGAACTGCGCGCCGATGCCGATTTTCTGCGTCATCTCCAGCACGCGCTGTTCCATCTCCAGGTCGCGGAAGGCATGGCCGGTGCGGTCGCCCTTGGTCGGCAGATGGTCGAGATATTTGGTCGAGCCCAACTTCACGGTCTTCAGGTTCATCTCGGCCGAGGTGCCGCCGATGACGATCGAGAGGTGGTAAGGCGGGCAGGCCGAGGTGCCGAGCGTCTTGGCCTTCGCCTCGATGAAGGCGAGCAGCTTCTCCGGCGACAGCACGGCGCGGGTTTCCTGGTACAGGAAGGTCTTGTTCGCCGATCCGCCGCCCTTGGCGATGAACATCAGCGAGAATTCCTCGGCGTGGTGGTCGCCGGGGGCGGCCATGATGTCGAACTGCACCGGCAGGTTATTGCCGGTGTTCTGCTCCTCGAACATGCTGAGCGCCGCCATCTGCGAATAGCGCAGATTGGTCTCGGTATAGGTGCGGTGCACGCCCCAGGAGAGCGCTTCCTCCTCGTCGCCTTCAACCCACACCCGCTGGCCTTTTTTGCCGAACACCAGGGCGGTGCCGGTATCCTGGCACATCGGCAGCACGCCGGCGGCGGCGATGTTGGCGTTTTTCAGGAATTCCAGCGCCACGTAGCGGTCATTCTCGCTGGCTTCCGGGTCCTTGAGGATTTTCGCGAGCTGCGACAGGTGGGCCGGGCGCAGCAGGTGGGCGATGTCGTGGAAGGCCGCGAAGGCCAGCTCCGAGAGCGCGTCGGCGGTGATTTTCAGCACCATCTTGCCCTCGACCTCGATGGTCGAAACGCCGGCGATGTCCAGCTTGCGCCACTGCGTGGTATCGGTTTCCAGCGGAAACATCGGGGCATAGGCAAAGCCGGGGCTGCGTTTCGTCATCGCGGTCATGGATCGGTCTCTCGGTTGGTTTTTAAGGATCGCGCCATTCAGTCCTTTTGGCGGCGGCGGAAGGCGTCCAGGCTCACCACGTCGGCGGGCCCGTCATGCGTCGGGCGGGTGGGCACGTCGTCTCCCTCGGGGGCGGGAAGCTCCTCGGCCTTGACCGGTTCGGGCACCGTCACGTCGAATTGCAGGCCGAAACGGACCTCCGGATCGGCGAAATTGGAAATCGCCGCGAGCGGGATGGTGAGCGTCGAGGGCACGCCGCCGAAGGTCAGCCCGACCGACATCGACGTCCCGGCGTCATTGACGCCGAGGCTGTGGAACTGGTGCTGCAGGACGATGGTCATCTCCTCAGGGTACTGCGCCCGCAGCCGGTCGGGGATGTTCACGCCCGGATAGGCCGTCTTGAAGGTGATGTAGAAATGGTGCCCGCCCGGCAGGCCGTTCTGCGCCGCGTGGCGTAGCGCGCTCACGGCAACCTGGCGCAACGCCTCTTGCATCCAGTCGTCGTACGGCAGCAGGGAATCAGGGATCTGGTCGTCATTTTCAGCCATGGCAGTCCTTTACGCTGCCGCTCGGGCGGCAGGCCTCGTCAAAAATCAGCGCGCGTCGCGTTCATAATGCCGGTAATATTTATCCGTCACCAGATCGGTTTGCACCACGACGGCTATGTCCGTGGTGTTGAACTGGCGGTCGATCACCGCGCCGTCACCGACAAAACCCCCGAGGCGCAGATAGCCTTTGATCAAGGGCGGCAGGCGCATCAGGACTTGTTTGGCGTCCAGCCCGGCCGGATCGCGGCGCAGCATGGGCACATAGCGGCCTTCCAGCGCGCGCGGGCGGATCGCCTCCGGCGCTAGGTGGTGTGCAGCCAGATAGGTCAGCTCATCGGCCAACGCGTCTGGATCCGTGCCGCCCAAGCTGGCGCAGCCGAACATGAGGTCCACGCCGTGATAGAACACATAGGCGGCGATGCCGCGCCAGAGCAGTTGCATGACCGAGCGCGAGCGATAGGCGGCAGCGGTGCAACTGCGGCCCAGCTCCAGCTTCACGCCGGGGAACCGGTCGAACACCGAAATGTCGTACTCATCGGCCGAATAGAACCGGCCCAACCTGGCCGCGGCATCCTGGCGGATCAGCCGGTAGGTCCCGACCACGCCGGCGGCGCCGTCGCCGAGATCGTGGTCCACCACCAGCAAATGATCCGCGACGGCGTCGAACGCATCGGCATCACGCCCGCGGGCAGACGTCGCCTCATCGGCCGCGGCGCCCAGCTCCTGATAGAATACGCGGTAACGCAGTTCCTGCGCGGCATCCAGTTCATCGGCGGTGACGGCGAGGCGGACGCCGAGATTGCCGGCGCGGAGTTCGGCAAAACCAGGCCCCGCGTTGCCCAGCTCAAAACGCGGAAGACCCGATATCAGGTTGGCAGTCATTCCGGGATCCGTCGGCCAAAAAGTTCAATCTTGATCACGTCTACATCAAATCCATGCTGCCGGGCGATGTCGCGGAGGTACACTTCCGCCTGCGGCGCCGCAAACTCCAGGACGGAGCCGGTGTCCTGATCGACCAGGTGGAAGTGGTTGCGCTCGCCGCTGGGCTCGTAGCGCGCGCGCCGGCTGCCCAGATCGCGCCGCGCCAGAATCCCCTTCGCCTCCAACAGCCGGACCGTGCGGTACACCGTCGCCAGGGAAATGCGCGGGTCGATCCGGTTGGCGCGACGGTGCAATTCATCAACGTCCGGATGATCAGTCGCCTCGGACAATACGCGGGCAATCGCCCGGCGCGGGCCTGTCATCTTCAGCCCGTTCTCTATGCACAGGCGCTCGATGCTTATATCCATCTTGAGCCTTGTGGCCCAAACTGTTTCTCCGGTCTAGCCTTCCGAGGGGCAATCGGCACGCCACGGGTGCTACCCCCGCCAAACAGAGGTTTGCATGTCGTCGTCTCCCTTGCCTGCCCATCATAAGGCCATCGACATCACGTCCGAGACCTGCCCGATGACTTACGTCCGCACCCGCCTGGCGCTGGACCAGATGGAAACAGGGCAGCTCCTGCTGGTGCGGCTGAAAGGGGTCGACCCGCTGGCCAACGTGCCCCGCGCCGCCGCCGACCAGGGCCACGACCCGCTGGACCTGATCGAACAGGCGGACGGCACGTGGCTGCTGGTGATTCAGAAGGGGTAGAATAAGCAAAGGAAAGTGCTTCTTTTTGTGAACAAAAAGAAGCAAAAAAACTTTGTTAACTTTGGGCCGTGCTGGTTTCGCTGCCCCCGGCCCAGCGTAACCCAAAATTTTTGCGCCGCTTTTTTCAAAAAGCGGCCACTTTCTTTGACCGGCCCCAGGTTCACGTTTACGTTGCGGCTATGAAACGGTTGCAACGCATGGATGGTCTGCGCGGCGTTCTGGCCGTGTATGTCATGGTCGCCCATGCGGTACCGTTCGCCGCCCTGCCGGCCTGGGCGGTGGCCCCGCTTACCCATGGCGGGGCAGCGGTGGATTTGTTCTTCGCGCTCAGCGGGCTGGTGATCGTCAATGCGCTGGAGCGGGCCGACGGGCGGTTTTACCCCTTCATGGCGGCCCGGGCGCGGCGGCTGCTGCCGGCTTACGCCTACGCCCTGATCGCCAGTTTTCTGCTCCTTCTCCTGGCCGGCAATCCGCTGGCGGCGATGCCCTGGGCGGGCCAGGCGGGGCAGGCGGTGATGGAACCGGGCCTGCCGCCGCTCTGGCCCTGGCATCTGGCCGCCCATGTGCTGCTTTTGCAGGGGCTGATTCCGCAAAGCCTGCTGCCTTATGCCTATATCACCCTGCTCGGCGCCTCCTGGAGCCTCTCCACCGAATGGCAATTCTATCTTCTGGTCGGCCTGCTGGTCCCGCGCCGGCTGGGGCGCTGCGCCCTGGCGCTGCTGGCGGTGGGCGCGGCCTATCACGCCCTGCCGCCGCTGCAGGCCGAGTTCAGCCGCGCCTTTCTGCCGGATGCCGCGCCCTGGTTCGCGCTCGGCCTCGCCAGCGCCGCCTGGCTGCGCGGCACCGATGCGGTGTCCTTCCCGCTCTGCCTGCTCGGCACCTGCCTGCTCGGCCTGGCCGAAGGGCCGGGCAAAATCCTGATCCCACTCGTCTGGGCAGCGATCATCCTCGCCCAGACCCATGAGTGGGGCGCCTTCCTCGAAGGAAGTGCGCTCAAATATCTCGGCGCGATCTCCTATCCGCTTTACCTCGTCAACGAACCGGTGCAGCGCGCCGTGGCGTTGCTGCTGACCCCCTGGGCCCGGATCGATGCCGGGCTGTTCACCGATCTATGGCTGCCGCTCGCTTTGCTCACGCCGATCGCCGTGGCAACCATCCTGCACCACGCCACCCGGCCATTCGCGCCGGCAAGTCCGCGAAAAGCGGCGATGGCCGTGCAGGGTTAAGCAAGGAAGGGCTTCTTTTTGTGAACAAAAAGAAGCAAAAAAACTTTATCATGCTGGGCCATGGGCTGTGGCAGCGACAACGCCCGTAGCCCAGCATAACAAAAGTTTTTGCGCCGCTTTTTTCAAAAAGCGGCCGCTTGCTTTTACGATAGAGGGCTCATCGGCATGCGTCTGAACGGAAAACATGCGGTCATCACGGGTGCGGGCGGCGGCATTGGCCGGGCTGCGGCCATCAAATGCGCCGCCGAAGGGGCCGCGGTGCTGTGCTGCGACATCCGGGCCGAGGCGGCGGCGGAAACCGCCGCGCGCATCGTCTCAGCCGGCGGCGTCGCCGCGCCGGCAGTGGGCGACCTGACGCAGGAGGCGGCGTGCGAGGCGGTGTTCGCCACGGGCGCCAAATTGTTCGGCGGCATCGACATCATTTTCAACAATGCCGGCGTTTGCCTGCCCGGCGATGACGGGCCCGTGGAAACCGATCTTGCGGTGTGGGATCGCACGATCGCCGCCAACCTCACTTCGGTGTTTCTCTGCTGCAAAGCCGGGCTCCCGCATTTGCAGGCGGCCGGCGGCGGCGTGATCATCAACAACGCTTCCATCGTCGCTCTGGTCGGCTCGGCCTTTCCGCAGATCGCCTACACTGCCGCCAAAGGCGGCGTGCTGGCGATGACGCGGGAACTCGCCATCATGTATGCGCGGCAGAACATCCGCGCCGTGGCGATCTGCCCCGGCCCGGTGGCGACTCCATTGGTCACCGCTTTCCTCGCCGACGAAGAAGCCTGGAAACTGCGCCGCCGTTACATGCCGATGGGACGGCTGGGCCAGCCCGAGGAAATCGCCAACCTCGTCGCGTTTCTTGCCTCCGATGAGGCGAGCTACATTACAGGTTCGTCGTACACAATTGATGGCGGCATCACCGCTTCCTATGTGATCGACGACCGCTAGCCACACGGCACCGGTTGCGGCGTCAACGCCGCAAAGCCGATGATGGCCCTCCCGGCCGTTGCGCCGGGCCATCCCTCTTATGCCGGCTGCGGTCGCAACCAAGAGAGAGAGGAAGCCACCATGTTTTATCATCGCAAGGAGCTTTTCAAACCGGTCAACGTGGGCACACCGGACCCGCAATTCGGACAATTCCTGCTCGAACAGTTCGGCGGCGCCACCGGCGAACTTACCGCGGCGTTGCAATATTGGGTGCAGTCCTTCCATGTCGAGGATGCCGGCTTGCGCGACATGCTGCAGGATATCGCCTTGGAGGAATTCAACCATCTCGAAATGGTCGGCCATCTGATCACGCAACATACCTCGAAGATCGACCAGACCAAGCTCCGCCAGGCGCCGCTTTTCGCCATGAAGGGCATCGGCCCGCATTTCGTCGACAGCCAGGGCTCGGCCTGGAGCGCGACCTACATCAATGAGGGCGGCAACGTGGTGCGCGACCTGCGCGCCAACATCGCCGCCGAAGCCGGCGCCCGCCAGACTTATGAGGCGCTGATCCACCACACCAAGGACGCCGGCACCATCGCGGCATTAACGCATCTACTGACCCGCGAGATCACCCATGCCAACATGTTCATGAAGGCTTTGGATTCATTGGGCAAACTCGATGACCCATTCTTCGGCACGATCCAGCCGGACGATACGGTGGAGGTCGTTTACAATCTCAGCCAGGGCGAAGATGCACGCGGCGCCTGGAACGAAGCACCGTTCAAATACGTCGCCAACCCCGACGCGACAGGCAAACTGCCAGCCCCGCCGATGAATCCCGACGACGAACATCGCCGCGGCGCCAAGGCGGCGCGGCACTGAACGGAAAAGCGAAAGCAAAGGAAGAAAGACTACTTTTTGTGAACAAAAAGTAGCAAAAAAACTTTGTTATGCTGGGCCTGAGGCTGTGTCGGCGCCAACGCCCATGGCCCGGCATAGAAGAAGTTTTTGCGCCGCTTTTTTCAAAAAGCGGCTACTTTCTTACTTTCCATGCAAGAGCGCATGCAGCCGGTGATTCAGCGGCGCCAGCGCCGCCTGGGCATCCTTGTAGATGCTGAATAAGTCTGAATAGAACGCGTGCCGTGCCGGGTCCGGCGCGGTGCTGTCCACCAGCCGCACGCAGGCCGCCACCGCTTCACGTGGAGAGGCGAAGACGCCGGTGCCGATGCCGGCCAGCAGCGCCGTGCCGAACGAAGCGTCTGCCGCCTCGGTGCGCTCGATGGTCAGGCCTGTAACATCGGCGATGATCTGCCGCCACACCGCGCTGCGGGCGCCGCCGCCGATCAGCCGGATGGCGCCGAATTCCAGCCCCAACGCGCGCGCCGCCTCAAGCAGGTCGCGGATGGAAAAAGCGATACCCTCATACAGCGCCCGGGCGAAATGCGCCTGGGAGTGGGAGATCGTCAGCCCGAGAAAATCGGCGCGCAGTTTCGGGTCCCAGTACGGCGCGCGCTCGCCTTGCAGATAAGGGTGGAAAAGCAACCCGTCCGCCCCCGGCTTCACCGTCGCTGCCAGCGCGTCCATCGCCTCGTACCCGCCTTGCGCGAACATCAGCTCACGCAGCCAACGATGCGCCGAAGCGCAGGAATTGGTGCCCGTGGCGGTGTAGAACATCCCGTCGATGATATGCGGATAGCACGAGACCGGCGGGTGCACGCGCGGCCCGTCCGTGGCCAGAAACAGCACGCCGGCGGTCGCGAGTTTCACCGCCCCCATGCCGGGCTCGACGGCGCCGACGCCGAAAAATTCCGCCGTGGTATCGTTGGAGCCGCAAACCACTTTGGTGCCTTCAGCCAGCCCGGTGCGCGCCGCCGCCGCTGCGGTAACACCACCCACCACGTCGGTCGGCTTCATGATACGCGGCAGGCGCGCAACGTCCCACCCGACGAGGGCGCTGAGTTCCGGTGACCAGGTCTTGACGCTGTCATCGGCCAGCAGCGCGCCGACCGCGTCGGAATAATCGGTTTCCCAGGTTCCGGTGAGGCAGTAGCGCAGATAATCCTTGGCCAGATACAAACGCCGCGCGCGGGAAAACACCACGGGCTCATGCGCGCGCAGCCAGGCCAGCATCGCCAGCGTCCAGGTCGGATTCACCTTGTTCAGCGAACTGTCGATGATTTTTGCACCCGCCACCGCGTGCAGGGTGGAAGCCTGGTCGGCGCTGCGCTGGTCGTTCCACATCATCGCCGGGCGCAGCACCGTGCCGGCCTCGTCGGTCAGCACCGGGATATGCGCACCCGCCGAAATGCCGATCCCGGTAATGTCCCGCCCGGTCAGCCCCGCCGCCGCCAGCGCCATCGGCACCGCGCCGCAAAGCGCCAGAAACCATTCCGCCGGGTCCTGCTCCGACCAGCCGAATTGCGGCATCTGGCTGGTCACCGGATGGCTCGCCTCGCCCTCCACCACGCCGGTGGCGCTGATGATCGTCGCCTTCAGGCTGCTGGCGCCGAGATCAATGCCCAAGAGATGAGAAGCCACGTTTTCATCCATCAGAAGAAGAGACAAGAAAGACTACTTTTTGTGAACAAAAAGTAGCAAAAAAACTTTATTTACTCTGGGCCATGGGCTGTGTCAGCGACAACGCCTCTGGCCCAGCATAAATAAAAGTTTTTGCGGCGCTTTTTTCAAAAAGCGCCCACTTCCTTAAACCCGAACCCGGCAAGGCTTTCGCGCATCGCGCCTGAAACCGGCTCCGCGCCGGTGAACCAGGCCGCATCCGGCCGCCTTGGCGTTGGCGGCAATGTCTCCGTTACGGCCAGAGTCTGCCGCGCCACCGGCAGCGCCGGATCGAACCAGGCAATCTCCGGGTAAGCGGCCTGAAACTCGTCGAGCAGGAACGTGTAGTGCGTGCAGCCCAGCGCCACCGCGTCGATGTTCTCGCCGCCCGGCCGGGTGAAGAGCGGCGCCATCGAAGCGAGCGGGTCCACCGCGCGGCCTGCGAATTTTTGTTCCGCCAGTTCGGCCAGGGCCGGCGTACCCAGCGTGTGCACCGTGCAGTCCGCCGCATAGGCCTGCACGAGATCGGCCAGGTAAGCGCGCCGCACCGTCGCCGCCGTCGCCAGCACGCCGATATGTTTACTCCGGCTCGCCGCCGCCGCAGGTTTGACCGGCGGCACGCAGCCGATGAAGGGACGCGCATGGGCCGCGCGCAGGCCCGCCAACGCGATGGTGCTGGCGGTGTTGCAGGCCACCACCACCGCATCCGGCGCGAACCGGCCGATGGCCGCGCCGATCAGGCGCAGAATATGCGCCAGCAATTCGGCATCCGGCTTCTCGCCATAAGGAAAGAACGCGTTATCCGCGAGATAGGTAATGCCCGCCTGCGGCTGCAGCCGCCTGATTTCCCGCACCACGCCGAGCCCGCCAATGCCGGAATCGAAGACCAGAAGATTCACCGGCGTCAAAGATCCCCGGTCGGGAATTCCACGTCACGATGCACATGCACCGACATCAGCACGCCAAAGCCCAGCATCACCGCGGTCAGCGCCGAGCCGCCATACGAGATCAGCGGCAGCGGCACGCCGCCCACCGGGATCAGCCCCATCACCATCGACAGATTGACGAAACAATAGAGGAAAAAATTCGCGGCGATGCCGAGCGCCAGCAGCCGCCCATATTGGTGCGAGCAACTGACCGCGGTGTAGAGCGCGAGGGCGACGATCGAAAACAGCAGCACCATCACCGCCGCCGAGCCGACAAAACCGAACTCCTCGGCGATGATGGTGAACACGAAATCCGTCTGTTTCTCGGGCAGGAAGTTCAACTGGTTCTGCGTGCCGTGCAGATAGCCCTGGCCGTTGAAGCCGCCGGAGCCCAGCGCGATCTTCGACTGGATGATGTTATAGCCGGCCCCCAGAGGGTCCGAACCGGGATTGAGAAAGGTAATGATCCGCGCCCGCTGGTAGTCGTGCAGATGATGATACAGGATGGGCGCTGCCGCCGCGATGACCACGAGAATCAGCGCGAACTTCCACCAGCGCACGCCCGCCCCGAGCATCACGGTGCAGCCGATCAGCCCGGTGATGACGGCGGTTCCGAGATTCGGCTCCTTCAGGATCAGCCCCACCGGGATCAGGACCACAAGCGCCGCAGGCAGCAGAAAAAACACGTTGCCGGCGCGCTCGTAACTGGCGCGGTGGAAATAGGCGGCAACCGCCATGGCCAGAAACAGCTTCATCAGCTCGCTCGGCTGGATCTCCATGCCGCCGACCGTCATCCAGCGTTTCGCACCCAGGCCGACATGGCCGAATTTCATCACCATCAGCAGCAGCAAAACACCGAACACATAAGCCGGCCAGGAGATCTTCGCGATCACCCGGATGTCGATCATCGCGATCACGAACATCAACACCAGGGCGCCGAAGAACCGGTACATCTGGCCGTTGGCATAGGGCTCGCCCGAGCCGCCGGCGGCGGAGTACAAAGCGGCGTAGCCCACGCCTGCGAGCAGGCAGACGCAGAACACAAACAGCCAGTTGATCGCGAAAAATTTCCGCATCAACCCGAAAGAACGGTCGTGAAAAGGCCGGCGCAGGGGCCCGTCGAGCGTGTTCATCCCGGCACATCCTCGTCAGAAATCTGCGTCCCGATCGGCGCATTGGTCCCGTTCGGATTCCGGGTGAGCGCATAGGTCATCAGGTCATGGGCGATCGGGGCCGCCGATTGCGCGCCCCAGAGCCCGTGCTCGACCACTACCGAAGCGGCATAACGCGGCGCATCGACCGGCGCGAAGGCAATGAACAGCGCATTCGGCCGCATCGCCCAGGGCATGTTGGCATCGTTATAATTTCTCACGGACTCGGCGGCATTGTCGTTATGTACCTGGGCGGTGCCGGTTTTGCCGGCCATCTGCACGCCCGGCAAAGTGAGCCGTGCGGCATAGGCGGTGCCGGCCGGGGTATTCACCACTTCGAACATCCCCTGCCGCACCACCTTGAGATGCTGTTCGTCGATGTCGAGCAGCACGCCCACGGCCGGCTCCGGGCTAAATTGTGGATCGTCACCGATGCGTTTGGTGATGTGCGGATTGACGACACGGCCGGTGGCGATGCGGGCCACCGCCGTCGCCATCGAGATCGGGGTGAGCGCGGTGTAACCCTGGCCGATGCCCTGCACCACCGTGTCCCCTTCGACCCAGTGGATTTTACGCGTCGCCGCCCAGTCATGGCTGGGCACCAGGCCGGTGGCGACCCCGGGCACATCCGTCTGCAGGGCCGTGCCAAGCCCGAGCCTGGTCGCCATGTCCGAAATCAGGTCGATCCCGGTGCGCAGCGCGGTCTTGTAGAAGAACACGTCGCAGCTCACCTGCAACGCCGTGGTCACGGTGATGTTGCCGTGGGCGGTATGATTGTCGCACCAGAAAACATGGTTGCCGAGCTTCAGGAACCCCGGGCAGTCCAGCACCGTATCCGCGGTCAGGGTCCCCGCTTTCAGCGCCGCCAGCGCCACGGTCGGCTTGAACGTCGAGCCCGGAGCGAACAGGCCCGAGGTCGCCTTGTTCTGCAGCGGACGCTGCGGGTCCGCCATCCATTGCCGCCACACGGCGTCCGGCACGCCCTTGTCGAACAGGCTGGGATCGAAGGACGGCGTGCTCGCCAGGGCGAGAATCTCGCCATTGGTCGCATCCAGCACCACGGCAGCGCCGGTATTGTCGCCAAACCGCTGCATCGCCAGCGCCTGCATCCCGGCATCGAGCGTCGTCGTCACGGTTTGCCCGGGCGTGCCGCTGTCGCTGTCCACCACGCGGACGACCTCGCCCCGCACGTTGGTTTCGCTCTGCACGAAGCCCGGCGTGCCGCGCAAAGCCAGATCGTTCACCAGCTCGACGCCGCTGCGGCCGATGCGCATGCCCGGCAGTGCCAGCGCTGGGTCGGCGCTGGCTTCGCGCCGGTTCGGCCGCGCCACATAGCCGATCGCGTGCGCCAAAGTCGGACCGGCCGGATAGAAGCGTGACGAGCCGACCTCGACGATCACGCCCGGCAGGTCCGGGGTGTTGACCTCGAGCGCGGCCATGTCCGGCCAATCGAGATAATCCTTCAGCACCACCGGTATATAGCCGGGCCGGTCGGCGAGATCGGTCTGGATGCGGGCTTTTTCCTCATCGGTCAGCGGCACGAGCCGCTCGAAATTCGCGAGCACCGCCTGCGGGTCCGGCGCCAACGCCGGCATGAAAGACGCGCGCCAATGCTGCTGGTTGCCGGCCAGAATGGCCCCGAACCGGTCGGTGATCAGACCGCGCCGCGGCGCGGTCAGGCGCTCGGAAATCGAGTTCTCCTTCGCCATCGTCGCGTATTTGCCGTGCTGCGCGACCTGCAAATTATAGAGCCGCGCGCCGATCGCCGCGAAAATGCCGAGCTGCGCGGTGCCGATCAGCAACGCGCGCCGGGTGAAGCCGGCTTTGTCCTTCGTCTCGCGCTTCATGGCCGCACCTGCCGCCGCCTCATCACGCCCGCCTTGCTCACGCCAGTTCCACCGCCGCCGGGCCACGATGGGCGCGGATGAAAATCCCCGCCACGGCGGGATAGAGACCGACCGAGAACAGCGCCTCGATCAGCATGGGCTGCGCCGGCAACATCCTCAGCGTCAACAGCGATTCCAGCAGCCAGGCCAAGGCCGAGACCGCCACGGCCAGACCACAAAACACCAGCCAGGTGAGGAAGAACGATTGCGACGCCAGCCGCCGCCGCACCGCCAGCACCACGCCTTGCAGCGCCAGCAGCAGCACCGCCCACAGCCCGAGCGGCGAAAGGCCGAGCAGGCCCAGCAACACACCGGCAAGCGCCACCACCGGCGCCGGCAGCGACGCCGGACGGTAAAGCGACCAGAAATAGACGCAGGCCAGCGTATAGACCGGCCACAACTCCGCCTGGCCGGGCAGGCCGAACGGCATGCCGATGACGAACAGTCCCAGGACCAGGCTGCCGATCGGGAACGTATAGCGCGCCGCGATGTCGAGTTGCCGCCAGAAGCCGGTCGGCCGCGTGATGGGACGGCGCGCCATCAGGAGCCGGAGCAGGATCGTTCGATCGCAATCATGCTCTCTCCTCGGTGGCGCGGACAGAGGCAGTGCGTCCAAGCCCTGTCGTTTCAGTCCTGGCCATGCTCAACTCCGGCGCTTATGCGTGCGCGAATGCTCATGCCCGGCACTCATATCCGCCTGACGCGGAACCGGCGTTAGCTGCGGCTGGGAGAGCGGATAGCTGAACAGGCGCAGCAGGCGCAGCGAGGCGAGGTCGGCGAGCGGCAGCACCTCCGGGTCGTTCGTCCCGTTATAATGCACCACGCCGACCGGCAGGCCGGGCGGAAACGCGCCGCCGACCGCGCTGGTCAGCACCATCGCGCCCTCCGCCGGGGGATGGCCCGGCGCCCAATAAATCAAATCCGGGTCGGCGCCATTGGTCCCGGCCATCATCGCCGGCTGGCCGGTCGGGCCGACCTGCACCGGCACACGGCTGTTCAGATCGGTGATCAGCAGCACCCGCGCCGCGCGGCCGCCCGCATCCACCACACGCCCGACCACGCCGCGCCCATCCATGGCGATGGCGCCCACCACGTTGCCAATGCCATCATCGCTCTCGGCGCTGCCTGGCAATTCGACCAGCACGGACCGCGCATACACACCGCCGAGATCGGCCACCACATTGCCGGTGAAAAAACGCGGCGTCGGCATCGGCGTGTAATGCAAGCTCGCCTTCAGCGCCGTGTTCTGCTCCTCAAGCGCCATGGCCACGCCCTGCCATTGCAGCAGCCGGGCATTCTCGGCACGCAGCCTGGCATTTTCAGCATCGAGGTCAAACAAATGTCCGACCATCCCGGTGCCGCTCTCGACCGCTTCGATCGGACCGTCGACCAGCTGGTAAGCCGGCGCCAGCAGATCGTCGAGCCCGATCTGCAGATGGTTGGAGAAATTCTGGTCAGCGCGTCCTATCAGCACCAAGCCAAGCGAAAACATCAGCATCACGGGAAGTGTGAGCCGCGACAACGCTTGCCGGAACGGGACCGATAACCTGATCACCGAAAACTCTCCACAGTGAAGGCTAAAAACCTTTCGAGGCCATACTCGGAAATAGCGCTCGCGCACAGGGAGAAAATTAAAAATTTCCGCCTGGGGATTAACTTTTTCTTATGGCCCGGCGATTTTTTCCCGCGCCATGGAGCCCGCTATGCCTCCGCCGGGCGCGGCCGGGCACCGAAAACGGCGGTTCCGACCCGCACATGCGTCGCCCCGGCCGCCACTGCCACCTCAAAATCACCCGACATGCCCATGGAACGCACGCTCAAGCCGTGCGTGTCAGCCAAACCAACCATGTGGTGGAAAAAAGGTAACGGGTCCCGCCCCGCGGGCGGGATACACATGAGCCCTTTCAAGGCCGTGCCGAAACGAAGCCGCGTGGCGCGGATGAAGGCGTCGGCATCCGCCGTGGCCACGCCGGCCTTTTGCGGCTCGTCGCCGATATTCACCTGGACCAGTAGTTCCGGCAGGCGCCCGGTTTTTTCCGCCGCGGCGGCGATGGCGTCGCTGAGCCGGGGCCGGTCGAGAGAGTCGATGCTGTCGGCCAGCCGCACCGCTTCCAACACCTTGTTGGTCTGCAGCCCGCCGATGATATGCAGCCGCGCGCCGGGAACGGGAAATTTCTGCGCCGCCTCCTGCACACGGTTTTCGCCGAACAAAACCTGCCCGGCGGCGCAGGCGGCGAGCACCGCATCGCGCGGCTGCGTCTTCGACACCGCGATCAGCGCGACCGAAGCCGGATCGCGCCCGGCACGCACGGCGGCGGCGGCGATGCGGGCACGGATGGCGGCGAGATTTTCCGCGATCATGGCCTCGCATGGCGGCATGTGAACAAGCGATTGCATGGCGCCATTGAGCCCCTGCGCGTGGCAATTTCAAGTCATCTCAGAAAGAGAGGAAGGCTTCTTTTTGTGAACAAAAAGAAGCAAAAAAACTTTCTTTACTCTGGGCCATGGGCGTTGGCACCGACACAGCCTCTGGCCCGGCGTAAACAAAAGTTTTTGCGCCGCTTTTTTCAAAAAGCGGCTGCTTCCTTTATCAGATCAACCATGGATCAAATTCTGTTCAGCTGGGCCCGGCGGGTGCGGCGCGGAAAATTGCCGCCTTTGTTCCTGTTCACCGACCCGGCGCGGATGGACGTTCTGGCGCTGGCGCGCACGCTGCCCCCCGGCCTGTGCGGCGTGGTGTTCCGGCATGACGCCGCGCCGGACCGCGCCGCCCTGGCGCGGCGGCTCAGCGCGATCTGCCGCGCCCGGCGCCTCGTCCTGGTCATCGCCGGCGACGCGAAGTTAGCACTCACGCTGCACGCCAGCCTGCATCTGCGCGGCGGCGCGCGGCCGGACCTGACGCGCCTGCCGCGCCACGCGCTGCGCACCGCCTCGGTGCATGATGCGCGTGAGTTGCGCCGCGCCCGCGATAACGCCGCAAACATCGTGTTTATTTCACCGGCGTTCCCGACGCGCAGCCACCCGGGCGCGGCAGCGCTCGGCGCGTATCGCTGGCGCCGGCTGGCACGCCGCGCCGCGCCGGCAAAAGCCTATGCGCTGGGGGGAGTAGACGGGACATCCGCCCGCCGGCTGGGCGCCCTCTGTGCCGGCGCCGGGGCTATTGATGCGTTTTTATCCTCGCACGGAATTGAACGTTTTTGATCCGTCCGAACGAAAACCGCCATCTATCCATTTGGTCTATATGGAAAGCGGATTTACATGGGATCGTTTCATGCTGCATTGCAACGTTGCTGCTTTTTCCGAGAGTTATCTCACGGCATTTAACAGTAATGTAATATACATGTGGCAACACCGCCACACCGACCATTAATTGCTGCAACGTTGCCATTCGGTCATTGCGTAACTGGGTCATCCGGGGTTTTAAGCGGCATCCGGGCTCTTCGGCACGCCGCCGGAACGCTCTGAGACAGGGTTGATTCCACCCTGAAACTGTTTTCCGCCGGGCGACCGGCTTCTTGGAGGATTGAATGCGCAAGTTACTGTTGGCCACTGCGGCCACCATGGGCGCGCTGCTCGTCACGGTTGGTGGCGCGCAGGCCCAGCCGGTCAAGCCGGTCGCCCCCGGCACCATCGCCGTCCACCTCAACGGTTATCTGCAGTTCGGCATTGGTTATTTCGGCTCCAGCGCCAATAACTTTGGCGGCTCGAAGCTGAACCCGTACAACACCATCGGTGACGCCCGCCTCTATTCCGGCTTTGACGCCCAGACGCTGAACGGCATCGATTACGGCGCGCAGATCGAAGTGCGTACCACCGCGTCCGACGCCGGCACCCGCGCCGGCCTGAACACCGGGACCTCCGGCACCGCCGGCACCACCTCGCTCTACGTCAAGCGCGCTTACGGCTATATCGGCACCCCGGAAGCCGGCTTCGTCCGCCTCGGCCAGACCGACAGCGCCTTCACCCTGCTGCAGACCGGTGTGATCGAAGGCTACGGCGACGGTGCGCAGTTCAACTCGGACGGCGGCATTTTCAACGCCATCCCCAGCAATGCCGAGCCCGGCACCTTCGTTTACGCGGACAGCTCGCACCTCTATTCGACCAACAAGGTCGTGTACCTGTCCCCGACCGTCGCCGGCTTCAGCATGGGCGTCGGCTTCGAGCCGAACTCCGACGGCCTGAAGGAAGGCACCGCCGCCTGCTCGACCGCCGCGTCTCTCAGCGGCGCCAACTCGGCTTGCGGCTCCATCGCCTCCTCGCCGAACACCAACGCCAACTTCCGTCGCAACACCATCGACGCCGCGCTGCTCTATGCCGGGACCTTTGGCGATTTCGCCACCAAGGCCAACCTCGGCATCCTGAACGCCGCGCCGATCGCGAACACCGCGGCTCCCGCCCCCACCGGCGCCAACCGCTTCAAGGGCATGACGGTCTACCAGGCCGGCGCGCAGACCAGCTTCGGCGGCCTGACCCTGGGCGCCAACGTGAAGTGGGGTTCGGTCACGAACGGCTACGGCTTCAAGATCGCTGGCGCGCGTAACGCGATCGACTACATCGTCGGCGGCACCTACACGGTCGGCCCCTGGGTTGCGGGCGTGAGCTTCATCGACGGCCAGAGCTCCGGCAACTGGAACATGACCAACCATGTTGGTCGCACCCTGGACGAATACGGCGTTGCCGCCGGTGGCAACTACGTGGTCGGCAAGGATCTGAGCCTGTACCTGCAGTACGAGTATGGCCATCGTCACCAGGCCGACTGGAACTTCAATGCGAATTCGGCGAGCGCTGCTGCCAGCGGCAACGCGCAGTTCCAGACGATCGCGACCGGCGCCACCTACAAGTGGTAATGGCGTAAACGCCCCGGGCAACCGGACCAGAAGAAGGGTGGCGGGCAACCGCCGCCCTTTTTCTTTTGGACCCACCATCACGGCGTTGCCGCGAACCCTTGGCGGCAACCCTCGCTGCGGCTAAACAGCCTGCAGTTTAGGGCTTGGAGAGAGAGCTTGCGGACTTTGAAGACGATCGCCGGCGCCGCCGGTTGCATTGCGATACTGGCCTTGAGCGGTTGCGGGACCACCCCCTCGGCCAACAGCAATATCTACAATCCGGAAACCGCGGACCTGCCCTCGCAGATGGGCCAGCCCAGCGACAGCGGCAGCCTGCTCACGTTCGGCCGCGGCGCCAACAATAACGGCAGCAGCGCGAGCCAGGTGCAGGTGAACGCCTATCTCTGGCGCGGCACGCTCGACACGCTGGCCTTCATGCCGCTGGTCTCGGCCGATCCGTTCGGCGGCGTGATCATCACCGACTGGTACGTGCCGCCGGCAACCCCGAATGAGCGCTTCAAGGTCAACGCCTATATCCTCAGCAAGCAGCTCACCGCCGGCGCCATCAAAGTGAGCGTGTTCCACCAGGTGCAGCAGGACGGCCAATGGGTCGACGCCCCGCCCGACCCGACGCTCGCCGGCGGCCTGGAAGACCGTATCCTGGTCCAGGCGGCGAACCTGCAGGCGGCGGCGCAGAACAACAGGCAGTAAGGTAAGGGAGCGCTACTTTTTGTGAACAAAAAGTAGCAAAAAAACTTTGTTATGCTGGGCCATGGGCGTTGTCCGCGACACAGCCCATGCCCTCCGGGGCTATTCCAACGGTGCTACGCACCGCCGGAACCTTCAGCCCCTCCGCCCAGCAGAGTGACAGTTTTTGCGCCGCTTTTTTCAAAAAGCGGCTTCTTTCTTCCTTTCCTAGCTGACGGCCACCACGACCACATGCTCGGCATCGGCTTCCCCCAGCGCCTGGTGCAGGGCGGCGATGGCGGCGAGCATTCTATCGCCCGCCTCGTCATCTTCTTCCTCGGTGAAATCCTCATAGGCATCGGCCAATTCGTCCGTGGAAAATTCCTCCGGGTTCAGCCGGCTCAAATATTTTTCCTGGTCGTCCAGGGTCAGGATGAACACCAAAGCTTCCGTCGCCTCGGCAATGTCGGCCACCGCCTCGTTCTCGCTGGTCTCGAGGTCGATGTCGTAATCATCCGCGAGGATCGGCAGCAGCGCCGAAAAAATCTCGCCATCCTCGTCGAAATCCGCCACCGAGCTGCCATTGGCGGCGAGGAAAGCCTGAAACGCCTGCGGATCCTCGTCCGCGGCAGCCGCCACCAGCTCGCTGAGATCGGCACGCTGCAAACGGGTGAAACTGGCAGTGACCGGCATCGCAAAGCTCCGTTTTCGGGGGAATTTGCGTCTGCATAACAAGGCCTCCGAGCCCTGCCAACCAAAGAAAGCGGCCGCTTTTTGAAAAAAGCGGCACCAAAAACTTTTGTTTACGCTGGGCCCGAGGCAGTGAAACCGCACGGGCCCAAAGTAAGCAAAGTTTTTTTGCTACTTTTTGTTCACAAAAAGTAGCGCTTGCCTTGCCTTAGCTGACCTGACCCAAAGCCTGGGCCAGGTCGTCGATCAAATCCTGGACATCCTCAAGCCCGACCGAGAGCCGCACGGTGCCGTCGGTGATGCCGAGCCTGGCCCGTTCCTCGGCGCCGATGCGCATATGCGTGGTCGTGGCCGGGTGCGTGGCAAGGGATTTCGTGTCGCCCAGATTGTTGGAAATCGTGATGATGCGGAACGCATTCATCATCGCGAATGCCGCCGCCTTGCCGCCCTTCAGCTCGAACGTCACAAGCGTGCCGCCGCCGGTCATCTGCGCCATCGCCAGTTCACGCTGCGGGTGCGAGGGCAGCGTCGGGTACAGGCTGCGCGCGATTTTCGGCGAGGTTTCCAGGAAGGCGGCGATGGTTTCGGCGGATTTCGACTGCGCGGCGACGCGCAGGCTCATCGTCTCCAGCCCTTTCAGGATCACCCAGGCGTTGAACGGCGAGAGCGACGGGCCGGTGTTGCGGAAGAAGGGCTGGAACACCTCCTCGATCCATTTCTTTGCGCCGAGCACGGCGCCGCCGAGCACGCGGCCCTGCCCGTCCATATGCTTGGTCGTGGAATAGACCACCACATCGGCCCCCAACTCGAACGGCTTTTGCAGCAGCGGCGTGGCGAACACATTGTCCACCACCACCAGCGCCCCGGCTTCATGTGCCAATTTGGCCACCGCACGCAGATCGACAATGTCCAGCATCGGGTTGGACGGGCTCTCCAGCAGCACCAGCGCTGCCGGGCGGCTCAAGGCCGCGCGCCAGGCGGCGAGATCGGCACCGTCCACGAATTCGGTGGCGATGCCGTATTGCGGCAGCAGCGTGCTGACAATCCAATGGCAGGAGCCGAACAGCGCCCGCGCCGCCACCACCCGGTCGCCCGCTTTCAGGCCGCACAACATCGCCGCCGTCACCGCCGCCATGCCGGTCGCCGTGCAGCGGCAGGCCTCCGCCCCCTCGATCGCCGCCAGCTTTTGCTCCAGCATGCTCACCGTCGGGTTGGCAAAGCGCGAATATTGGAAATGCTCGAGCTGGTTGGCGAACACCGCCTCGGCCATGTCGGCGCTCTCATACGCAAAGCCCGAGGTCAGGAAGAGCGCCTCGGCGTTTTCGTCGAAATTGGAACGAAGGCGCCCGGCATGGATCAGCTGGGTCGCGGGGCGAAGTTTGGCGGGATCGGACATGGCTTGGCTCTTTCGGGTCAACGAGACGCCCGGCCATGGAAAGATGCCGCCCGCACACGACCGGTAGCGCCGGTGTGTCAGGGCCGCAGCCTCTTTAGCGCGCTTATTTTGCTCCCGGCGCCCGCCCTAAAAAAGGACCCGCGCCGGCCTCGCCGCAATCCGGCCGGACAAATCACGAGGTTCAAAACCGCTATCGCGCCCGGCTTGCGCGGTCAATGCCGCCGGACTATGCAGAGGGCAGCGCGGGTATGATGTAATGGTAGCCTGCTAGCTTCCCAAGCTCGATGCGCGGGTTCGATTCCCGCTACCCGCTCCAACTCCCCCTTGGCCGCATAAAAAAACCCGCCAGCCTCAGGGCCGACGGGTCAAGTCAACAGGGAGGCTTCACGTCTGGGAGACGTTGGGACAAAGTCCCAATCCGGTCCCTCAGGACCGGATGATGTCCGGCTCGCACCGGACATGTTGTATATAGGCCACAATCAAAAATTTTTAAGTGTTAAAACAGTAATGTTGCCGGCGCCCCGGCAACGCTCGGTAACGCCCTGCCGGCAACGCCGCCGAATCCTTGGGGATTACGGCTTGAAGCTGTTACGCTCCGAAATGCTGTTCACGAGAAAGTCACGGAACACCGACACGCGCTTGCTGTTCCGGAGCTCCTCCGGATAGACGAAGTACATATCGACGTTCGGCTTCTTCACGTCCGGCAGGATCGGCACCAGCCCGGTCTGGTCCTGCACCAGGTAATCCGGTACGGCGCCGATGCCGAGGCCGGAGCGGATGCAGATCAGCATCGCCTGCAGCGAGTTCACTTCCATCAGCCCGCGGCGCGGGGTGCCGTCCTTGCGGCCGACTTCGGCCAGCCAGTTCACATCGGTTACCGGCGGCTTGCGGTCGCCGAACAGGATGAGCTGGTGTTGGTCGAGATCCTCGGCGGTCTGCGGCGTGCCATGGGCCTTGAGATAGTCCGGCGAGGCCCAGATCTGGCTGCGGATCTCGCCCAGATGGCGCTGCACCAGGTCGGGCTGGCGCGGCGGATGCATGCGGATCGCCACATCCGCCTCGCGCATCGCAAGGTCGAGCTCGCTGTCATCCAGCAGCAGCGACAGGGTCACGTCCGGATGCATGGACAAGAACTGCTTCAGCCGCGGCGCCAGCCAGGTGACGCCAAAACTATGCGTCGTGGTCACCTTCAGCCGCCCGGCCGGCTTCTCCTTGCTTTCCGCCAGCAGCGCCTCGGTCATCGCCAGCTTGGCGAAGACGTCGCGCACGGTGCGGTTCAGCGCCTCGCCTTGTTCGGTGAGGATCAGCCCGCGCGCATGGCGATGGAAGAGCGGCACCGACAGCGCCTCCTCCAGCGCGGAAATCTGCCGCGATACCGCCGACTGGCTGAGATTGAGCGTGTCTCCCGCATGAGTGAAGCTGCCCGCCTCCGCGACCGCGTGGAAGACCCGCAGCTTATCCCAATCCATTTTCTGACTTGTCATTCTGATGCCTCGCTGACCTGTAGCGGGATGTTGCTCAAGAACCGCTCCGCCTCGAGCGCCGCCATGCACCCGGTGCCGGCGGCCGTCACGGCTTGACGGTAGATCTTGTCCTGAACGTCGCCCGCTGCAAACACGCCAGGAATGGAGGTTTCGGTGGTGCCGGGCCGGGTGACGATATAGTTTTCCTCATCCGTCACGAGCTGGCCGGCAAAAACGCTGGTGGTCGGCGAGTGGCCGATGGCGATGAACACGCCGTCCACCGGCAGTTCCTGCGTCGCCCCGGTTTTCACATCCTTCAGCCGCACCGCGCTGACCACGGAAGGCGTGCCCGCCCCGAGAATTTCCTCCACCCGGTGGTCCCAGATCACGGAAATCTTGTCATTGGCAAACAGCCGGTCCTGCAGGATCCGCTCCGCCCGCAGACGGTCGCGGCGATGCACCAAGGTCACGTGGCTGGCATGATGGGTGAGATAAAGCGCCTCTTCCACCGCGGTGTTGCCGCCGCCGATCACCGCCACGCGCTTGCCCCGATAGAAGAACCCGTCACAGGTGGCGCAGGCGGAAACCCCGGCGCCCTGATAAGCCTGCTCGGACGGCAGGCCGAGCCAGCGGGCCTGCGCGCCGGTGGCGATGATCACCGCGTCAGCCGCGAATTCCAGCCCGCCATCGGTCCAGGCCCGGAACGGGCGGGCGGAAAAATCGACCTTGGTGACGATGTCGTAAAGGATTTCCGTGCCGACATGCTCGGCCTGCTTGGCCATCTGCTCCATCAGCCAGGGACCCTGGATGGTCTCGGCAAAACCGGGATAATTTTCCACGTCGGTGGTGATCATGAGCTGACCGCCCGGCTGCAACCCGGCGATCATGACCGGCGCGAGATTTGCCCGAGCCGCATAAATGGCGGCCGTATATCCCGCCGGCCCCGCCCCGATGATCAATACCCGGGTCTGTCTTGCCTCAGCCATGCTCGTCTTCATCCGCTGCAATCGATATCCGGGCTAATATCCGTTCGCACGACGCCGTTACAAGCTGTTAAGTCAGAATATCCGCCCATGCATCGCCACTTTAGCGCGCATAACGATCCGCTTGCTAGCTTGGGTTGTTGTCCCGGCCACCTATGGGCAAATCGCAATGTCGAAATTATATTGCGCAATACAACATATCTATCGTCAGGACTAATCATGCAGCGTGAGTCAGACCCCATCAATCTCGACGAGATCGATCGCCGGATCATCTCGGAACTTCAGGGCGATGGCCGTATGACCAATGTGGAACTTGCCCGGCGCGCCGGGATTTCGCCGCCGCCCTGCCTGCGGCGGGTGCGCCGCCTCGAGGAGGCAGGCTACATCCAGGGCTACCATGCCCAAACCGACGGCCAGAAACTCGGCTGGCAGATTTCCTTTTTCGTGATCGTCGGGCTGGAAAGCCAGAAACAGGCAGTGCTGGACGGCTTCGAGTCGCTGGTCGCCTCCTGGCCGGAAGTGCGCGAATGCCACATGATCCGCGGCGGGGGCGATTTCCTGCTCCGGCTGGTGGCGCGCGACGCCGCTCACGAGAACCAATTGACCGCCAAACTGACCGGCGCCGCGCATGTGGCCAAAGTACAGACCTTGCAGACAATCCGCACCAGCCGGGCGCTTTCCGGCGTGCCGATGGAAAAATCCTATGGCTGAAGCCTTGATCCTGCTGGCCGCGATCGCCGTCGATCTCGCCTGCAGGGTCGTCCCTGCCCAGCTGCCCTATCTGTTCCCTTTCATTTTCAACGCGCCGGTCTTTCTCGGCTGCTGGCTGACCTTGCTCTGGTATCTGCGCGGCCTATCCCGCACCGCGCCGCCGCACCGGCCGGGCCCGGTGCGGCGCGGGTTCTTCCTGGCCGGGCTGACCGGCATCTATTTCGTGCTGCAGACCCATTTCGAATACATGGCGCAGCATATGTTCTTCCTGAACCGCATCCAGGCAGTGACGCTGGGCATGGTGGCGCCCTTTTGCATCGCCATCGGCTGGATGCCGGATGTGCTGCGGCGCGGCGCGCCTTCCTGGCTCAGCCGCGCGTGCGGTGCCCTCGCGGCAACGCGCGCGGCGAGATTTTTCTCGCACCTCATCCCGGCGATGGCGGTGTTTCTGGTCACCACCGATTTCTGGCTCATTCCTGCGGTGCATTTCGCCGCGATGATCAATCCGACCCTGTACGCGGCGATGAATCTCTCCTGCCTCGCCGGCGGCCTGTTGTTCTGGCTGGTGGTGCTGGACCCGCGCCCCAAGCCGCCGGCCCGTTTTTCGTATCTCGCGCGCGGTGCCGCCGGCTTCCTGGTGATGTTCCCGCAGATCGCCATCAGCTCCTACATCGCCTTGACCTCGCGGGACCTGTATTCCTTCTACACGCTCTGCGGCCGGCTCTTCCCCAATATCAGCCCAGCTTACGACCAGATGCTGGGCGGGCTGATCCAGTGGATTCCACCGGGCATGATGAACACCGCAGCCCTGATCATCGGGCTGAACGCCCTGCGCCTGGCCGACCAGAAAGCCGAGCAGGATTTCGTGCCGCCGCCCGGGGCGAAAGTGTACGACGCGAAGTGGACGGGGCGGTAGAAACAAAAAACAGAGAAGTAAGCGCTACTTTTTGTGAACAAAAAGTAGCAAAAAAACTTTGTTATGCTGGGCGGAGGGGCTGAAGGTTCCGGCGGTGCGTAGCACCGTTGGAATAGCCCCGGAGGGCATGGGCGTTGGCGCTGTCGCAGCCCTGGCCCAGCGTAAAAGAAGTTTTTTGCGCCGCTTTTTTTCAAAAAAGCGGCCACTTGCTTTCCTAGAAGCTGCGATACGCGAAGAACGCGACGACGATGACGATCAGCGCCACCAGCAGCAGGATCCGCCAGCGCGGGCTGCGCCCGCTCTGGGCGGGCCTGCGCAACTGGGATTCAACCCCGATGCCACGGCGGCGCTCGCCACCCTCCACCAGGTCGCCGCGCGCATCGCGCTTGGTCAGGAATTGCAGGTTTCCTGTGGTAACGCGCTCGGGTTTCACAATTTCCGGCGCCTCCGGTGATTCAGGCTCCATCGGCGCCGGCTCGGCCTCCTGCCGCCATTCATGGCCGCACCGATCGCAGCGCAGACGCCTGCCGGCCGCCAGGGCCGTATCCGGGATCTCATATTCAGTGGAGCAGCGGGGACATGTTAGACGCATGGCAATGACCCGAATGACAGTTTTGGCCTCGCCGCGCAATAACTTCGCACAAGCCCGTCTTGCCGCATGCCGCCTTGGCACGGCAGATTGAAACGCGGATAAGGCTTGGGACTCAATGGTCAGGTTCGAAGATGTTTGGCTGCGCTACCGGCACCTGGCCTCACGGAACACCGTGGAGACCACGGTGCTGCGCGGCGTCAATTTCGAGATTCCCGATGGCGGCTTTTGCTGGCTCACCGGCCCGTCCGGCGCCGGCAAAACCAGCCTGTTGAAGCTGATCTATCTGGCCGAACATCCCAGCCGCGGCCGGATCGACATACTGGGCACGCATGCGGCGCGAATCTCCCGGCAGGATGCCGCCCTGCTGCGGCGCCGGATCGGCGTGGTCTACCAGGATTTCCGCTTGCTCGGCCATCTGTCCGCCTATGACAATGTGGCGCTGCCGCTGCGCCTGGCGCGGCGCAGCGAGGCGCATATCCGGGCCGACGTGGCGGAAATCCTGCGCTGGGTGGGCCTGTCCGGCCGGCTCGAAGCGCGGCCTGACGAATTGTCCGGCGGTGAGCAGCAGCGCGTCGCCATCGCCCGCGCGGTGGTCGGCCGGCCGAAATTGCTGGTCGCCGACGAGCCCACCGGCAACCTCGACGACGCGCAGGCAGACCGGCTGATGATGCTGATCACGGCCCTCAACCAGCTCGGAACCACCGTGATCATCGCCACCCATAATACCGGCCTCGTCGAGCGCTACCCCGCGTCGCGGCTGGAAATGGCCAATGGCGAACTGGTTTCCTATGAGTAAGCGCACGGACCTTCTCGGCCTCGGCACGGGGCTGACCGACTGGCTGCTGCCGGTGCTCGTGGCGGCGATGAGTTTTCTCGCCGCCCTGGCCCTGGCCGGCACGCTGGCCAGCGCGACGCTGGCGGCGCAATGGCGCCAGGATACGGCGCGCGCGCTGACCGTGCAGGTAACCGACCCGCAGGCGCCGGATGCGGCGCACACGCAGAGCCGGGCCCAGGCGGTGCTGGCGGCTTTGTCATCCACCCAAGGCATCGCCGGCGCCAGGCTGATGAGCACCGAACAGCTGAACAAGCTGCTCGTTCCCTGGCTTGGCGCCGATGCCGCGCAACTGGCGCTGCCCGTGCCGGCGGTGATCACCGCCACCTGGCAAAGCGCGGACAACACCGCGGCGCTGACGGCGTCCTTGCAGAAAATCGCCCCCGGGACGCTGGTCAGCACCGGCTCGGCCTGGGCCGCGCGGGTGGCCGCGCTCACGGCCAGTGTGCAGACCAGCGCCGCCGCGGTGCTGGTGATCGTGGCCCTGGTCGCGGCCGCGGTGGTGGCGGTGGCCACCCGGGCCGGCCTCGCGCAACGGCGTGACGCGATCGAGATCATTCACGGGCTCGGCGCCCTCGATGCCGATATCGCCGGCCGCTTCGCCGCCCGCGCCATGATGCTGACCGTCATCGGCGCCCTGATCGGCGGCGCGCTGGCCCTGCCGGTGCTGATCTGGCTGGCGGCGCTGGCCGCCCCCTTTTCCGGTTTGGCGCCACAAGGCCTCGTCCCCGGCCTGCCCCCGGCTTTATGGCTGTCCTTGCCCTTGCTGCCGCTCGCCGCCGCGGCGATCGGCTGGTGCACCGCGCAGCTCACCGTGCATGGCTGGCTCAGGCGGCTCGCCTGATGGCGCGCCGCCCGCTTCATCGCCGCCGCCCGTTTTCCGGCCTCCTGCGCCAGACCGCCTGGCTGGTCTCGCTGCTCTGCGCCGTCTGGCTGGGCGGCTTCGCCCTCTATCTCATCGATGTGGAAACCGCCGCGCCGCCGAACCCCATGCCGCGGGCCGACGGCATCGTCGCGCTGACCGGCGGCAACGACCGGGTTGCCGCGGCGCTCGCCCTTCTGGCGCAACGCGACGCGCCGCGGCTCCTGATCTCGGGCGCCGGGCGCGGCACCTATCTCGGCGACTTCACGTCCGACGATGTCAGCGCCACCACACGCTATGCCAGCGACATCACGCTCGGCCACATGGCCGGCACCACCCACGGCAACGCGCTGGAGGCGGCGGACTGGGTGCATTTCCATCACGTGCGCACCCTGATCATCGTCACCGCCGATTATCACATGCCGCGCGCCATGCTGGAGATGCACCGGCATCTGCCGGGGATCGCCCTGATCCCGGCCCCGGTACGGCCCCCGGCCATGGATGATCTGTTCAGCCGCTCGACAATCCGGCTATTGACCTACGAATACACCAAATATCTCGTCGTCCGCTTCGGCCTCCGCCCGGTCGCGGTGACGTTCATCAAAATGGACTGACCGCCCTGCGCTTCCTCCGTTCCCTCGCCTTCCACCTCGTGATGATCTTTGCCGGGCTGGTGCTCAGCCTGTGGGGCACGATCCTGCGCGTCGTGGCGCCGCACCGTCTGACCTCGGTGGCGCAGCTCTGGGCACGGATTTGCCTCGCCGCCCTGCGGCGATGCTGCGGCATCCATATCGGGGTCGAGGGGCTGGAAAACCTGCCCGCCGGCGGCGCGATCATCGCCGCGCAGCACCAATCGGCCCTGGATATTCTGGTCTGGCTGGTGGCGCTGCCGTATCCGGCCCTGGTGTTCAAGAAGGAACTCCGGAAGATCCCCGTGTTCGGGCCCCTGCTGGCGCCGACCGGGATGATCCCGGTGGACCGCAGCGGTGCCGCGCCGGCCTTGCGCAAGCTGCTGCAGGATTGCCGCGCCGCCGCCGCCGCCGGGCGGCAGGTGGTGATTTTCCCCGAAGGCACGCGCGTCGCGCCGGGCGCGCGTGCCGATCTCCAGCCCGGCATCGTCGCCCTCGCCAAAAGCGTCGGCGTGCCGGTGCTCCCCGCCACCACCGATTCCGGCGCCTGCTGGGGACCCCGCGCTTTCGTCAAAACATCCGGGACCGTGACGGTAAGGCTGCTGCCTCCCTTGCCGGCGGGCCTCACGCGGGAAACCATCATTACGGAACTTTCCGGCGTCTATTACGGGGCACATTAGGCGCCTCCACCGAATTCGATCAGCCAAGATCTCGTCGGCATGTCGTGCTAAGGTCCCCCCTCTTGGAACTGGTGGGGACATCGCGATGAACGACAAAATCGTCACCTGTCTGTGGTTCGACCATGGCGAAGCGCGGAAAGCAGCGGAATTCTACACCGCCATCTTTCCTGACAGCCATCTCGGGCCGGTGCTTCAAAGTCCATCCAATTATCCTGGCGGTGAACAGGGCAGCGAATTGACCATCGAATTCACCCTGCTCGGCAAAGCCTTCGTCGGCCTGAATGGCGGCCCTACATTTGCACCGAACGAGGCGGTGAGCTTCCAGGTGATGACCGAAGACCAGGCGGAAACCGATCGCTATTGGAACGCGATCATCGGCAATGGCGGCAGCGAAAGCGCCTGCGGCTGGTGCAAGGACCGCTGGGGTTTTTCCTGGCAGATCGTGCCGCGCGCTTTGATTGCCGCCATGCAGGATCCGGATCGTGCGGCGGCGAAACGGGCGATGGAGGCCATGATGACCATGCGCCGGATCGACATTGCCAAGATCGAGGCGGCGCGGGCAGGCGAGAAGTTCGCCTGATGCCGACCGGCGCTCGTTTAAGCCCGTGACAACGAAACCAGCGCGGCCCAATTAACAAAGTTTTTTTGCTACTTTTTGTTCACAAAAAGTAGCCTTCCTTTCTCTTCCTACCCCGGCAGCTCGATCACCACCCGCAACCCGCCGCCCGGCCGGTCGAGCAGCAGCAGATCGCCGCCATGCGCGCCGACGATGTCTTTGGCGATGGCGAGGCCGAGGCCGGTGCCGCCGGCATCGGCGCTCTCGAACGGGCGCAGCATGGTCTCGCGCTGCGCCGCCGGAATGCCCGGCCCGTCATCGTCGACGATGATGCGCAAGGTGCGCCTTGTGGCGGTCGCCATCAGCCAGACATGCCGCGCATGGCGGCGGGCATTGTCCACCAGATTGGTCACCGCGCGACGGATCGCCTCCGGCCGCAGCGTCGCGACCAGGCTGTCCGGCACGTCGCAATCGATCACCGCGCCGCTGCGCCGCGCCGCCACCGCCACATCGTCGAGCAGGAGGGAAATATCGGTCGGCATCGCCTGCTCGCTGCCCTCGCCACGGGCGAAGCTGAGATAGACGGAAATCAGCTTCTCCATCTCCTCGATGTCGGTATTCATATCCGCCGCTTCGCCGGGCGGAATTTCCGGCAGCATCGCGAGCGCCAGGCGCAGCCGGGTCAAGGGCGTCCGCAAATCGTGCGACACCCCGGCCAGCATCGTCGTCCGTTGCGCCAGGAACCGCCGCACCCGGTCCTGCATGCGGTTGAACGCCGCCGCGGCGCGCCGCACCTCGATCGCCCCTTCCGGGCGGATCGGCCCGACATCGCGGCCCATGCCGAAGCTCTCCGCCGCCACCGCGAGGCGCTTGATGCCGCGCACCTGGGTGCGCAGGAACAGCGCGGCGATGCCGAACAGCAGCAGCGCCGTGCCGATCAGCCAGAGAAAGAAGATATACAGCGTGCCGATATACAGCCGCTTGCGCGGCACATCGATGCGCAGCACGCCATCGGCCATCTGCACGTTCACGCGGATGAAATCGGCGGAATGGTTCCAGCTCACGGTGAAGGGCCGGCGCATGTCGGTTTTCAGCCCCCCTTCGAGATCGTTGTCGACCGGTCCCGGCGCATCCGGGGGCGGCAGAGACCGCAGCCGCTGGCCGCTCAAAAACACCGTGCTGAAGCCGAAATGCGCGTCGGTCTCCTGGATCGTCAGGCCGCGCGTGTAAGGGTCGCGGGCGATCTCGTCGACCATGAAGGCGACCTCGCCGGCGACGCTGCCCGCCAGGCGGCGCGAGAGCTCGTCGAGATGGCTGCCGTAGAAAATCTGCAGCGCCACCGCCTGCAGCAGCACCAGAGGCACCAGCACGATCAGCAGCGAGCGGCCGAGCAGGCTGCGCGGGAGGAATTGTCGGAGCACGCGTTCGGCGGAAAATCCGCCCAGCCTCAGCTTCATGGCCCGGGTTTTAGCACATAACCCTTGCCGCGCACCGTGTGCAGGAAGCGGGGCTCACGCGGGTCTTCCTCGATCTTGCGGCGCAGCCGCGTCACCTGCACGTCGATCGCCCGCTCATTCACGTCATCCAGCCCGAGTGCTGCCGCCAGCGCCTCGCGGGAGAGAATTTCGTGCGGCCGCGCGGCCAAGGCCGAGAGCAGCGAAAGTTCCGCGCCGGTCAGGCGGACGCGGCTATCGGGCCCCACCAGTTCGGCGCGCGCGGCGTCGAACGTGGCGGTGCCGAGCTGCAGCGGGCCGGCCTGGACCGGGGTTGGGGCCGGCTGGGCCCGGCGCAACATCGCGCGGATCCGCGCCAGTAGCACGCGCGGGTCGAACGGCTTGCCGAGATAATCATCCGCCCCGGCCTCGAAGCCGGCGACGATATCCTCCGGCGCGCCGCGCGCGGTCAGCAGCAGGATCGGCAAGGTCGGCGCGCGCTCGCCGCGCAAATCGCCGGTGAGCGATAATCCTGTTTCGCCCGGCATCATCACGTCGAGCACCATCAGGTCGAAATCCATGAAGCGCAATTTGTCGCGCGCCTCGGCGGCGGATTCCGCCGTGGTCACCCGGAACCCGTTCTCGGTCAGGAACCTGCTGAGCAAAGTGCGCAACCGCGAATCGTCATCGACAAGCAGGATATGCGCGCTCTCACCACTCATGCGGCGTCAGCCGCCGATGCGCGGCGGCTTCGCCCGGTGCGCTTCGAGGCTGTCGATATAATCCCGCCCCTGCTGCATGGTCAGGCCGCGCAGCACCCGGCGGAACCCTTCGACCGCCGGGCCTCCCGCCTCGCGATAGGCGACCAGCAACCGCTCACGCTGCGATTCGAACAATTTACGTTCCAGCTCCGCGCCTTTTTCAGTCAAGGTGAGCAGGCGCTGGCGCCGGTCGCTCTGGCCGGGACTCTGCGCCACATAGCCCTGGCGGATCAGCGGCCCGAGCACGCGGGTGAGGCTTTGCTTGGTGATGCCGAGGATCGCCAGCAGCTCGCCCACCTTCAGGCCCGGCTTGCGGGCGATCCAGTGCAGCGTGCGGTGATGCGCACGGCCAAAACCAAACTCGGCGAGGAGATTATCGGCCGCGTCGTTCAGGTCGCGCAGGGCGAAGAACAACATATCCTGGGCGATGCGCAGTTCCTCCTCGCGCAGGAACAGCAACCCGGCTCCCGGCAAAACAGGCGAAGGGATCCCGGGAACGGGATCACGCTTTATGGTTCGCGGACTTTGGGGCGGAGGGGTGTCTTGCATGGCAAATTCGCAATCTTTTGTTTTTCCCGGATCTTTTATGACAGGTTTACTTGCTTATTTGCAAACTCATCGGTTCCCCGTTCATAGCGCACCGGAGCCGGCCTGACTATGGGATTCTGACCTTTCCAGCACGTGCTCTGCATTTTTTCGGCCTCACATCGTGGCGTTGAACGCGCCGCCATCGAGCAGCAGATTCTGGCCGACGATGAAGCCGGACTGGGCGGAACAAAGGAACGCGCAGGCGGCGCCGAATTCCGCCGGCTGGCCCACCCGGCCGGTCGGATTCTGCCGGCCACGGGCCAGAACCTCCTCGTCGATGCTGTGGCCCGCCGCCGCCGCGCCCTTCGCCGCGGTGGCGCGCAGCCGGTCGGTATCGAACGGGCCGGGCAGCAGATTGTTGATCGTCACATTATGCCGGGCGACATCGCGCGCCAGGCCGGCGACGAACCCGGTGAGGCCGGCGCGCGCGCCGTTGGACAGGCCCAGAATGGGGATCGGCGATTTCACCGCCGCCGAGGTGATGTTGACGATCCGGCCGAAGCGCCGCGCGACCATCGGGTCCAACACCGCCTTGATCATGGCGATCGGGCTCAACATGTTGGCGTTCAGCGCCGCGTGCCACATCTCCTCGGTGAAATCGCGGAAATCGCCGGGCGGCGGGCCGCCGGCATTGTTCACCAGAATGTCCGGGTCCGGGCAGGCGGCGAGCGCCGCGTCGCGCCCGGCCTTGGTGGTGATGTCGCCCGCAGCGGCGATCACGTTCACGCCGGTCGCCGAGCGGATCTCCTCCGCCGCTTCCTCAAGCGCCGCCGCGTTGCGGCCGGTGATCACCACCGACACGCCTTCCCGGGCCAGGGCCATGGCGCTGGCTTTGCCCAGCCCTTTGCTCGCCGCGCAAACGATCGCACGCTTGCCGCGCAGACCTAGATCCATTGGCTTTTATCCTTCTTCGGGTTGAGCGGCCGGCACGAGAGGCACGGACGCGCGGCTGCGCCTGACGTGCCACGCGTCCATGAGTTTGAGCACCGTCGCCGCGGTCTCCTCGATGGAGCGGCGCGTCACGTCGATGGTCGGCCAGCCTTCGGAATTGCACAGCCGCTTCGCCCAGAGCAGCTCTTTTTCCACCGCCACGTAATCCACGTATTCGCCGCTGTCGCGGTTGACGAAGCCGGGCTGGCCGATCAGCTGCAACCGGTGCCGGCGGATGGCGATCAGCGATTTCGGGTCGATGGTCAGGCCGATCACCGGGCAGGGCGCGTCATGCAGGAATTCCGGCGGCGCGATGCCCGGCACCAGCGGCACGTTGGCCGCTTTGACGCCGCGATTGGCCAGATAAAAGCAGGTCGGCGTCTTGGACGAGCGGGACACGCCCACCAGCACGACATCGGCCTCGACCATGCCGCGCACCGCCTGCCCGTCATCGTGGGAAATCACGTAATGCATCGCATCGATGCGGCGGAAATAATCGGCATCGAGCACATATTGCCGGCCGGGCTTGTGCTTCACCGGGGCGCCGATCTGCGCCTGCAGCATGTCGAGCACCGGGTCCAGCACATGCAGCAAGGTGATCCCCATGCGCGCACAGGCGGAATCGAGCTCGCCGCGCAGCCCGTCATCCACCAGGCTGCACAGAACCGGGCCCGGCTCGGCCTGCACGCCTTCCAGGACACGGTGCAATTGCAGCCGCGTCCGGACCAGCGACCAGCGATGATACATCACGTTCGGCTCGTCGAACTGCGCCACGGCGGCGCGCGCCAGGGCGTTCAAAGTATCCCCAGTGGCGTCGGATATCAGGTGTATATTTAGCCGCTCGTGTTCCATGGGGCTGTTGATACCGGGGATAAAAGGTTCTGAGGCGACGAAATGTTCGCTACATGGGGATAAAACGCCGAAACTGTAAACGGGGGACAGATTTGGCAAGCTCTCCGGGAACTTGTGTGTAACCGAGTCAGATACCCCAGAATCAATAGCTTATCCTTGGTTTCTTCTTGTGGATAAGTTTGTGGACTTTCCTTCGGCTTGGGGGGAACCCCGTTATTCACAGGGTACCACTGCCCCATCCCCGCTTTAAACTTAAAGAATTTAAGGTTAGGGGGGGGCATGAAACTCCTGAAAGTTCTGCAGGGCGAGCCGGTCTGGCCGCCGCCGGTCTGGCTCATGCGTCAGGCCGGGCGTTATCTTCCGGAGTATCGCGCGCTGCGGGAGCAGGCCGGTGACTTTCTGTCGCTCTGCCTGAACCCAGAATTCGCGACGGAAGTGACGCTCCAGCCGATCCGCCGCTACGGATTCGACGCCGCGATCCTGTTTTCCGACATTCTGATCCTCCCCATGGCCCTCGGTCAGGGGCTGAGCTTTGCTCAAGGCGAAGGACCCGTGTTGCCGCCCTTGGGCGACGTTGCCGTCCTCGATTCCGCATCCGCGCCAGGGCGCTACGCGCCGGTGCTGGAAACCGTGCGACTTGTGCGCGCCGCTTTGCCGGCGGAGACCGCTTTGATCGGCTTTGCCGGGGGCCCGGCGACGGTCGCCTGCTACATGCTGGACGGCAAAGGCGGAGGGTTTCCCCGCACCCGGGTGCTGGCTTATGAAAATCCCGGTTTTGTTGCCGCATTGCTGGATATTCTGGCCGAAGCGACGATCGCTTATCTGCAGGCGCAGCTCGATGCAGGCGCCGATTGCGTGATGCTGTTCGAAAGCTGGGCCGGAATTTTTCCGCCCGAGCAGTTCCGGAGTTTCGTCATCGCCCCGACACGGCGCATCGTCGCGGCGCTGAAAACGAAGAATCCGGGCGTCAAAATCATCGGCTTTCCGCGCTTGTCCGGCTTGCTGATCGGCGAATATGCTCGAACGACCGGGGTCGACGCGGTCGGGCTGGACAGCGTCACGGACCTCCCAGCGGCGGTTGCCGCTTGCCCGGACGGCATGGTTTTTCAGGGAAATCTCGATCCGCTGGTGTTGAAGGTCGGCGGGCCCGCTTTGGATGAGGCGGTGCTGCGGCTGCTCGGCCAATGCCGTGGGCGGCCGCATATTTTCAATCTCGGCCACGGCATCACGCCCGATGTGCCGCCGGAACATGTCATGAGATTGATGAATGTGATTCGCGACGCATGTAGCGTTTCATGAAAACCGCGATCATTTTGTTCAATCTCGGCGGCCCGGACGGACCCGACGCCGTCAAGCCTTTTCGGGTCAATCTGTTTTCCGACAAGGCGATCATCCGCGCGCCGATTTTCATCCGCTTCTGGCTCTCCCGGCTGATCGCCGCCTCTTCGGCCAAACAGGCCGCGGCGAATTACGAGCTGATGGGCGGCAAATCGCCGTTGCTGGACCTAACGCAGCAGCAGGCCAGCGCACTCGAGGCGGAATTGGGCGGCGAGGTGAAAACCTTTATCGCCATGCGTTACTGGCATCCGTTCGCGAAAGAGGCGGCCGAGCAGGTCAAAGCCTGGAATCCGGACCGGATCCTGCTCCTGCCGCTTTATCCGCAATTTTCCACCACAACCACCGGATCCTCGCTGACCGATTGGCATGAAGCCGCCGCTGCCGCCGGGCTGGCGAAGCCGACCACCATCTTGTGCTGCTATTTCGACGATCCGGATTATGTCGCCTCCATCGCCGTCCTGGTCGATCGCGGCATCGCTGAGGCGAAAGCCGCGCTGCCGTCCGGCACCAGATTGCGGCTGCTGTTTTCGGCGCATGGCCTGCCGGAGAGCATCGTCACCGCCGGCGATCCTTATCAGGCGCAGGTCGAAGCCAACACCGAGGCGGTAATGGCGCGTCTGGCGGACCGGGATGTCGAACATCTGGTGTGCTACCAGTCCCGCGCCACGCCGCAGAAATGGCTGGCGCCGAGCACGATCGAGGCGATCGAGCAGGCCGGACGCGACCAGGTGGCCGTGCTGCTGGTGCCGATCGCCTTCGTGTCCGACCATATCGAGACTTTGGTGGAACTGGACATCGAAAACCGCGAACTGGCCGCGCACCACAAGGTTCCGGGCTATTTCCGCGCCGCCGTGCCGAATGCCGATCCGGCCTTCATCCGTGCCCTGGCCGGCCTGGCCCGCCGCGCGCTCACCCACGGCCCGGGATTGTGCAGTGCCGTAAACGGCCGCGTTTGTGACGCGAAACACAAAGACTGCCCTTGGACCCGGTACCGGACGGAGCAAAATGCCCCCTGAACTGATCATTTTCGACTGCGACGGGGTGCTGATCGACAGCGAAGGCGTCGCCAATACGTTGATCGCGCGCGAACTCACCGGGCTCGGCTGGGAAATGACCATGAAAGACAGCCAGGAATTATTCCTGGGGATGTCGATCACGGACATGCAGCCGATCATCGAGACGCAGCTCGGCCGCCAATTGCCGCTGAGCTGGCGCGCGGATCTGGCGGGAAAGCTGGTGCTGGCGCTGGGCGAGGAAGCGCGCCTGATCCAAGGCGCGCGGGAAATGCTGGAACGGGTGACGGAACTCGGCATCCCCTGGCGCATCGCCTCGAATTCCTCGGATCAGGAAATGGAAGTGAAATTCGCCCGCACCGGCCTCGCCGGGCTGGTCGATGGCAAAACCCATTCGGCGGCGAGCGTCATCGCCAAAGGCGGAAGGCCGAAACCCGCGCCGGATGTGTTTCTGGCGGCGGCGGCGGCAGAAAAAATCTCGCCGAAATCCTGTTTGGTTCTGGAAGATAGCGCGCTCGGCGTGACCGGCGCGGTGGCCGCGGGCATGAGATGCCTCGGTTTCGCCCCGCATGGCGACGGGGCGCACTTGCGCGCCGCCGGGGCGGAAGAAATTCTGCGCGATTTGCACGATTTGTTCGGAGTGCTGGCATGACCATCGACGCTTTGGCGCGATTTTTTCACATCATCCTCGCCTTTCACATCATCAGCTTCACGGCCTGGATGGCGGGGTTGTTCTATCTGCCGCGGCTCTACGTGTATCATTGCCAGACCGTTCCCGGATCGGCGGAATCCGCGCGTTTCAAGGTGATGGAACGGCGCCTTTTGCGCCAGATCATCAACCCGGCGATGATCGCAACCTGGATTTGCGGCATTCTGCTCGTGCTGACCCCGGGTGCCGTGAACTGGCATGCCGCCTGGTGGTGGACCAAGCTGATCGCCGTGCTGCTGATGAGCGGCTTCCATGGCGCCTGCTCGAAATGGCGCAAGAATTTTCTTAACGACGCCAACACGAAGTCAGAAAAATTTTACCGCATCGCCAATGAGGTGCCGACGGTTCTGTTCGTCATCATCGTTTTGGTCGTGGTGATTTAGAAAAAAAATATCAAGGCCAGGGCTCCGCCCTGGACCCGCCGGGGCCGAAAGGCCCCGGACCCCATAAATTTATTTGGCCATATTTTATGGCCCTATTGCATTTCGCGATTTCTTAGCCAATAAGCGCTCCAGGCCTTCTGTGCCGGCGCGGCGTTCCGCGGCGCTTATTCTCCATTATTTACCCATTTCCGCCCCGCATCCGCCGGGGAAGATCGGACTTTCCCATGCATCTAGCCGAACTCAAGGCAAAATCGCCATCGGACCTTCTCACGCTCGCCGAAGAGCTGGAGGTCGAGAACGCGTCCAGCCTGCGCAAGCAGGACATGATGTTCGCGATCCTCAAGGCGTTCGCGGAAAACGACCAGGCGATTCACGGCGACGGCACGCTGGAAATCCTGCCCGACGGGTTCGGATTTTTGCGCAACCCGGAAGCCAATTACCTGCCCGGTCCTGAGGATATCTATGTCTCCCCCGCCCAGGTCCGGCGCTTCTCGCTGCGGACCGGCGATACGGTGGATGGCGAAATCCGCGCGCCCAAGGACGGCGAGCGCTATTTCTCGCTGGTCAAGGTCGACCGGATCAATTTCGAGTCCCCCGACGCGGTGAAACACCGCATCAATTTCGATAACCTGACGCCGCTTTACCCGACTTCGCGCCTGAAAATGGAAGTCGAGGTGCCGGAGCCGACGGTGAAGGGCCTGCCCAAGGACAACACCTCGCGCGTGATCGACCTGATCGCGCCGATCGGCAAGGGCCAGCGCGCGCTGATCGTCGCCCCGCCGCGCACCGGCAAGACCGTGATGCTGCAAAATATCGCGGCGGCGATCTCGGCGAACCACCCGGAAGTGTTCCTGATCGTGCTGCTGATCGACGAGCGGCCGGAGGAAGTGACCGACATGTCGCGCTCGGTGAAGGGCGAAGTCGTCGCCTCCACCTTCGATGAACCGGCGATCCGCCACGTCCAGGTGACGGAAATGGTGCTGGAAAAGGCCAAGCGCCTGGTCGAGCATAAGCGCGACGTGGTGATTCTGCTCGATTCCGTGACCCGCCTCGCCCGTGCCTACAACACCGTCGTGCCGTCCTCCGGCAAGGTGCTGACCGGCGGCGTGGATGCCAACGCGCTGCAGCGGCCGAAGCGTTTTTTTGGCGCGGCGCGCAACATCGAGGAAGGCGGCTCGCTCACCATCATCGCCACCGCGCTGATCGATACCGGCAGCCGCATGGACGAGGTGATTTTCGAAGAGTTCAAGGGCACCGGCAATTCCGAGCTGATCCTCGACCGCAAGCTTTCCGACAAGCGCACCTTCCCGGCCATCGACATCACCAAGTCGGGCACACGCAAGGAAGAATTGCTGGTGGAGAAATCCGTGCTGTCGAAGATGTGGGTGCTGCGCCGCATCCTCAACCCGATGGGCACGATCGACGCCATGGAATTCCTGCTCGACAAGCTGAAATATTCCAAGACGAACGCCGATTTCTTCGAGGCGATGAACACCTAAGCGAGGAAGGAAGCGCTTCTTTTTTGAAAAAAAAGAAGCAAAAAACTTTTATTAAACTGGGCCCGTGCCGGTTCAACGCCTCATGCCCAGCATAAATAAAAGTTTTTGGTGCCGCTTTTTTCAAAAAGCGGCTTCTTTCTTCCTCTTGCCTTGCGGTGCAAAAGACCCGATCTAGCGTGCAACAGGACCACTCCGGTCCGCTTTGTTGAAGGACGACGCGATGTTCATCGAAACCGAAGGCACGCCCAACCCGGCGACCCTGAAATTCCTCCCCGGCCGGGCCATTCTCGGCGACCGCACGGCCGATTTCGCCGATGCCGACGCGGCCCTGATTTCGCCGCTGGCGGAAGCCTTGTTCGGCATCCAGGGCGTGGCCCGCGTGTTCCTGGGCGGCGATTTCGTCACCGTGACCAAGAATTCTGAGGCCGACTGGCCGGATCTGAAACCGCAGATTCTCGCGCTGCTGATGGAGCATCTCCTCAACGACCGGCCGATCATGAGCGCGGATGCGGAGATTCTGGCTGAGGATGTTGACCCGGCCGACATGGAGATCGTGGAGCAGATCAAGGAACTGCTCAATGAGCGCATCCGCCCGGCGGTGGCCGGCGATGGCGGCGACATCATTTTCCGCGGCTATCGCGACGGCGTGGTGAGTCTGGCCATGCAGGGCGCCTGTTCCGGCTGCCCCTCTTCCACCGCAACGCTGCGGCACGGGATTGAAAACATGCTGAAGCACTACATTCCTGAGGTGCGTGCGGTACAGCAGGCCCTTTAACCTCGGAGACTCTCACATGGTTTTGGACGATTCCGCGCTCGATATCCTGTTCCGTACCGCCCGCACGAAATGGCAGTGGACCGACCAGGCGGTGACCGAGGAGGATCTGCGCAAGCTCTACGACCTGGTGAAGTTCGGCCCCACGTCGGCCAATTCCTCGCCGGCGCGCTTCGTGTTCGTGCGCTCTCCGGCCGGCAAGGAGAAGCTGAAGCCGGCCTTGAGCTCGGGGAATATCGACAAGACCATGTCGGCGCCGGTCACCGTCATCGTCGCCCAGGACCCGCTTTTCTACTATCAGCTGCCCAAGCTATTCCCGCAGGCCGACGCGAAATCCTGGTTCTCCGGCAACCCGGACCTGGCGGAAGAGACGGCGTTCCGCAATTCCACCCTGCAGGGCGCCTATCTGATCATGGCGGCGCGCGCGTTGGGCATCGATTCCGGCGCAATGTCGGGCTTCGATCGCGCCAAGGTGGACCGCGCCTTTTTCTCCGAAAATGGCTGGAAGTCGAATTTCCTGATCAATCTCGGCCATGCCCAGCCGGGCGAGCACCCGTTCCCGCGTTTGCCGAAGCTCGACTTCGAAGAGGCCACGCAGTTCGCTTGAGCATACTGGCGATCGACGCCGCGGGGCCGCGCGCCGGCATCGCCCTGCTTGGAGATGACGGCGTGGTGGCATGGAAAGCCTTCACGCCGGGTCGGCCTGGGTTGATCGAAACATTGCCTTTGCTGCTGCGCGAGGCGGCGGCGCAAAAACCCGCTTCGGTGGCGGTGACGATCGGACCGGGCAGTTTCACCGGCCTGCGCACGGCGATTTCGCTGGCCCAGGGCTTCGCCGCGGCTGCCGGAATTCCGCTCCTCGGGGTCACGGTCGCGGAAGCGTATCGCGCTTCGTTGCCGGATCTGGATTGCCCGCTCTGGGTCGCTCTGCGCGCCCGGCGGGACCGGATTTTTCTGCTCCGGGATGATCAGGCCGAAGCCTTTGCCGACGCGGACCTGCCTTTGCCGGACCGTAAGGTGGCGCTGGCCGGAGATGCGGCTGACGAAGCCGCCTCGCGCCTCGCCGCCGGCGGCGCCGACGTGATTGTGCTTCCCGAAACGCAATATCTGGACCCGGCCTGGGTGGGCCGGGCCGCTCTGGCACGCCAGGCGGCGGGATTGCCGCCGCATGAGGCGGTGCCGCTTTACATCGACCCGCCGGAAGCCAAATTGCCCGCCGCCGGCTTGCGCCCGCCGCCGCAATGATCATCGAGGCCGGCCCGGCCTACGCGCCGGCTCTGGCGGCGCTGCACGCCCAGGCGTTTCCGGATGAGCCCTGGAGCACGGAGAGTTTTTCGGCGCTTCTGGCGCAGCCCGGAATGGTCGCGCTGGTTGATGAGCGCGGCGGGTTTCTGCTGTTGCGGTTGGTGCTCGATGAGGCGGAGATTCTCACGCTCGGCGTGACGGCCCGGCGCGAGGGCATCGCCACGGGCCTTCTCAATGCGGCGATCACGCTGCTGCAGGAACGGGACATCGCCACATTGCACCTGGAAGTCGCGGCGCCGAACGCCGCGGCCCGGGCCTTGTATGAAAAATCGGGCTTTACCCAGGCCGGGCTGCGGCGGCGCTATTATGCCGATGGCAGTGACGCGCTGACGCTGGTGAAGAAAGTGGGCGCTTTTTGAAAAAAGCGCCGCAAAAACTTCTTTTATGCTGGGTCATGGGCGTAGTCGCCGACACAGCCCATGACCCAGCATAACAAAGTTTTTTTGCTACTTTTTGTTCACAAAAAGTAGTGCTTCCTTCCTTTAGCGCTGCTGCAGCAGCGCAGTCAGCATGCCGGGCGACAAATGGATGTTGGCGAAATTGGCGGGTGCGAGAAATTCCTGTCCGGGCTGCGGCGCGAACGCGACGGAAACTGCCGTCACCTGGGCTGCGCCGTTATGGTTATGCCCGTCGAATTGCAGCACCACGCCGTTCGGGGTGATGCAGGCCTGCGCTGCCCCGTCATGGCTGGTGATGCGGTAACGCTCGCAGCGCAGCCCGGCATAATGCCCATGGCCGAGCGGGGTGAATTGCGCGCCGCCGGCATTCTCGATCTGGCTTGTGATGCCGGAGAAGTCCGGCGTGTCCACCACCGCATGCAGCGCCGGCACCACCAGTTGCGCCCGCCCGGAAGGCAGGTTCGCGAGGACGAACATATGCTGCGCCGGGCTGTCGATGCGCGCGAGCCGGTCGGCCGCGTCGTAAGACAGAAGATAGGTCTGCGGACCCTGCCCCGGGAGGTTGAGCTGGTACGTCACCGCCACGTCGCGGTCGGGCAGGAAGCGCGGCACGGGCGAAGCAGCCGCGCTGCCGGCAACGCATAATCCCAGCAGGACAAAAATCTTTCGTGTCGCGCTCACCCCAATCTTCCTCACCCCCATCTTCCTTACCCAAGTCTCCGCATGGCCTCGATTTCCCGTTCCAGCAGCGCCGCGTCCGGCGCGGCGTTGAACCGCGCTGACACCCCCACCGCCTCGGCCAGCAGCGCGTGATAGGTGGCGCGCGGAATTTCCATCGCGCCGAACCGTGCCAAATGCGCCGTGATGAACTGCGTGTCCAGCAGCACATAGCCGCTCAGGCGCAGCCGCGCCACCAGATGCACCAGCGCCACCTTGGAAGCGTCGGTGGCGGTGGAGAACATGCTCTCGCCGAAAAACGCGCCGCCGAGGGAAGCGCCATACAGCCCGCCGACCAGCCTGCCATTCTCCCAGGTCTCGATGCTGTGCGCGAAGCCGATCCTGAATAAATCGATGAACAGCCGTTCGATTTCGGCGTTGATCCAGGTTTCCGGCCGGTTCAGCCGGGCGGCGGCGCAGCCGGCGATGGTGGCCGGGAAATCGACGTCCGCGGTGACCGCGAAACGCTGGCTGCGCACGGTTTTCATCAGGCTGCGCGGGATGTGGAATCCGTCCAGCGGCAGCACGCCGCGCGCTTCCGGGTCCAGCCAGTGCAGCGCCCGGCTGCGGCGCGATTCGGCCATGGGAAACAGGCCGAGCCGGTAGGCCCGGAGCAGGAGATCGGCATTCAGATTGAAGGGCCGGTTGGACATTTCCGTTACCCTGACATGGTCCCGGATGTTTATCATGATAAGCCCGCCCGACGACAAAAAACCCATCGCCGTGGGGCGATGGGTGGGACAGAGAAAGTAAGCGCTACTTTTTGTGAACAAAAAGTAGCAAAAAAACTTTGTTACTTTGGGCCCGTGCCGCTCGAGCGTCTCAGGCCCAGCGTCAATAAAAGTTTTTGCGGCGCTTTTTTCAAAAAGCGCCCACTTTCTTTCTTAACGCTCGGGCGAGGACGCCGCCCAGGCATGGCCATGCACGAGGCCGTCATCATGGCCGGATGTATCGCCCCCGCCCTGTTCCCGGAACTGCGCCGCCTCGGTCGAGCCTGCCATGGCGGTGGTGGAGGATTGTCCGGCGGAGATGGCGGTGGACACGGCGTCGAAATAGCTGGTGCCGACCTCGCGCTGGTGGCGGATGGCGGTATAGCCGTCCGCCTCGGCGGCGAATTCCGCCTGCTGCAGTTCCGAATAGGCCGCCATGCCGCGCGCCGCGTAGCCTTTGGCGAGCTGGAACATCGAGTGGTTCAGTGCATGGAAGCCGGCGAGCGTGACGAACTGGAATTTGTAGCCCATGGCGCCGATGTCCCGCTGGAACGACGCGATTTTTTCCGGGCTCAGCTTCTTTTTCCAGTTGAAGCTCGGCGAGCAATTATAGGCCAGCATCTTGCCGGGGAACTTGGCGTGGATCGCGTTGGCGAACTGCTCGGCTTCCTCCAGGTTCGGCTCTGAGGTTTCCCACCACAGCAGGTCGGCATAAGGCGCATAGGCCAAGGAGCGAGCGATGGCGTAGCACACGCCGAGGCCGGGCTTGATGCGGTAGAACCCTTCCGGGGTGCGTTCGCCGGAGAGGAAGGGGCGGTCGCGCTCGTCCACGTCGGCGGTGAGCAGTTGCGCGGCGTGGCTGTCGGTGCGGCAGAGCAGCACGGTCGGCACCCCTTCCACGTCCGCCGCCATGCGCGCGGCGTTGAGCGTGCGGATATGCTGGCAGATCGGCACCAGCACCTTGCCGCCGAGATGGCCGCATTTCTTTTCCGAGGCCAGCTGGTCCTCGAAATGCACGCCGGCGGCGCCGGCGGCGATCATCGCCTTCATCAGCTCATAGGCGTTGAGCGCGCCGCCGAATCCGGCCTCGGCATCGGCCACGATCGGCGCCATCCAATAATGCGTGTCATCGCCTTCCATTTTCGCGATCTGGTCGGCGCGGCGCAGAGAGTTGTTGATGCGCGCCACCACCTGCGGCACCGAGGAGACCGGGTAGAGCGACTGGTCGGGATACATTTCGCCGGCATTGTTGGCGTCCGCCGCTACCTGCCAGCCGGAGAGGTAGATTGCCTTCAGCCCCGCTTTCACCTGCTGCATCGCCTGGTTGCCGGTGAGCGCGCCGAGCGTGTTCACGTAAGGTTCCGACTGCAGCAACTGCCAGAGCCGCGCCGCGCCCATCTCCGCCAGCGTGTGCTTGACGCGGAAGCTCCCGGCCAGGCGCTCGACATCGGCTTCGGTGTAGTCGCGTTTGATGCCGTCGAACCGGCCCGGCCCGGCGGTCATGCCCATGCCGATCCCGTCCGGAGAATAAAGCGGTGCGATTTTCGTCGTCATGATAAAACTCCTTCACGCATTTCGGTCCTGTGGCGCGAGGGTTTGTTCCGGCTTCGCGCGGATTCGGACTCGTTTGGGTTTGAACTCGTTCGGGCCGGGTTTGGTCCTGGTCGGGGTTTCCACCGGTTTCCATCCCGTCCGCCTCACTGTCGTGATCGTAAAATATTTACACTGCGCTGCGATGGACAGGGCAAAAATGCCGGGGAATGTCGAAACGAGTGATGGAATTAACTGTAAAATTTTGCATAATGTAAAACATGTCAAAGACCGCCATCGGCAAGACGATCCGCCGCCTGCGCATGGAGCAAGGCTATTCACAGCAGGGCTTCGCGCAGAAGCTTGGGATTTCAACGAGCTATTTGAATCTGGTCGAGCATGACCAGCGCAATGTCACTGCCTCGCTGCTGTTCAAGCTGACCGACATCCTCAATGTCGATCTCGCCGCCTTGTCCGGGGTGCAGGAACGCGAGCTGGAAGTGGCGTTGCGCGAGGTGTTCGCCGACCCGCTTCTGGGACTGGAAGAGCCGGTGCCGGAGGCGGAAATCCATTCGATCGCGGCAACCCCGGCAGGGGCGCGGGCGATCCTGGCGCTGCATCGCGCCTGGGCCGGGGCGCGCGAGGATTCCAGCGGCATTCTGTTGCCCTCGGGGCGCCGGATCATGCCGCCGAACGAGGAAGTGCGGGATTTCTTCCACGACCACGCCAATCATTTCCCGGCCCTGGAGGAAGCGGCGGAGGCGATCGGGGCCTCGCTGAACGCGGTGGAGATCGGCACCAGCCACGCTCTGGCCGAACGGCTGCGGCGCCAGCACGGGCTGGTGGTGAGCGTGAAAAGCACGCCCGGCGCGCTCAGGATTTTCGACGCCAAGGCGCGGCTGCTCACGCTCTCGGAAGATCTCTCGCGCGAAAGCCGGGGATTCCAGATGGCGTTTCAACTCGCACTGCTGGAAGCCGGCGATGCGGTGGGGGCGATCGTGCGGGCGGCCAGCCCGTCCTCGCGCGACGCCACGGAGCTGTTGCGCATCGGCCTGCTGAATTACGTCGCCGGCGCGATCCTGATGCCCTACGAGCCGATGCTGCTGGCCGCCCGCGCCTTGCGCTACGACGTTGAGGCCATCGCCGCGCGCTTCGGCGTCTCCTACGAGCAGGCCTGCCATCGGCTCTCCACCTTGCAGCGGGTGGGGGCGCGCGGCGTGCCGTTCTTTTTCCTGCGCGTCGACCCGGCAGGCAATGTGAGCAAACGCTTTTCCGCCGCTGGCTTTCCCTTCATGCGCTTAGGGGGCACCTGCCCGCGCTGGATCGTGCATTCGGCCTTCGCCACCCCCGGCACGATCCGCGTGCAGCTCGCGCAGCTCTCGGACAAGGAAACCTATCTCTGCTTCGCCCGCGCCATCACCGGCCGCCCGGCCCGCTGGGGCGACCCGCCGCCGGTGCGGGTGGTGGCCATGGGCTGCGATGTCAGCCATGCCGCCGAACTGGTCTATGGTGACGGGCTGAACCTCGCCACCGCCGCCGTCGGCATCGGCCTGTCCTGCCGGCTCTGTGAACGGCAGGATTGCCGCTCCCGCGCCTTCCCGCCGATCGCCCACCGCCTCACCATCGACCCGCAAACCACCAGCGCCAGCCCGTATCGGTTTGAAGCCAAGGGAAGGTAGAGAGGCAAGGGAAGGTAGAGAGGAAGGAAGAAAGCACTACTTTTTGTGAACAAAAAGTAGCAAAAAAACTTTATTATGCTGGGCGGAGGGGCGTTGGCGCCGACAAAGCCTCAGGCCCAGCGTAACAAAAGTTTTTGCGCCGCTTTTTTCAAAAAGCGGCCACTTTCTTTCCCTATATTGGCAGTATGCCCTACCCAATCTCCGACCATTATGACGGCAAGCGTTTCTTCAACCCGGAGCCGACCCATCGCCATCATGGCGGCGGCACGAAACGGCGTGGATTCCTCTCCCTCCTGCGGTCGCGCTGGCGGCGCGACACGGCGTGGGCGACCTGGCCGAAGCGGGTCGAAAATGAGCGCCACCCGCCGCCGGGCCCGCCGCCGACCGTCACCTTCATCGGCCATAGTTCGTTCCTGCTGCGCTTGCCGGGGCTCACGCTGCTCACCGACCCGGTCTTTTCCCGGCGCTGCTCGCCCTCGCAATGGGTGGGGCCGAAGCGCGTGTGCGATCCCGGGCTGCATCTCGACGCGCTGCCGCCGATCGACCTGATCCTGCTCTCGCACAACCATTACGACCATATGGATGTGCACGCTTTGCGCCGTCTCCGGCGGCGCTTCCCTGAGGCCGCCATCGTCACCACGCTGGGCAACGCGGACTTTCTGGCGCGCAAGGGCCTGGCCGGCGCCGTGGAGCTGGATTGGTGGCAGGATGTCACGCTGGGAGATGCGACCATCATCGCTACCCCGGCCCGGCATTTCGCCGCGCGCACCTTGTGGGACCGCAACCAGACGCTTTGGGCCGGGTTCTGGCTCGAGCACCAGGGCATGAAACTCTATTTTGCCGGCGATACGGGCTACACGAAATTCTTCGCCGAGATGCGCGAGCGCCTGGGCGCGCCGGACCTGGCCCTGCTGCCGATCGGCGCCTACGAGCCGCGCTGGTTCATGGGCCCGGTGCATATGAACCCGGAAGACGCGGTGACGGCGTTCCAGGACCTGCAGGCGCGCCGGGCGGTGGGCATGCATTACGGCACGTTTCAGCTCACCGCCGAGGAAATCGACGCCCCCCAGCGCGATCTCGCGGCGGCGCTGCACGCGGCGGGGATCGACCGGAAGCGCTTCCACGCGCTGGAGATCGGCGAGACGCTCGATCTCGCTGAAGGTTTAAGGCAAGAGGAAGAAAGCGCTACTTTTTGTGAACAAAAAGTAGCAAAAAAACTTTGTTAAACTGGGCCCGTGCCGCTCGAGCGCCTCAGGCCCAGCGTAACCAAAAGTTTTTGCGCCGCTTTTTTCAAAAAGCGGCCACTTTCTTCGGCTTTTTCGCGGCCGGCATCGGTGTTTTGTCCGCGTAGGTGCAAAACGCCGCGCCCGGGCAGCGCCAGCAATCCGGGGCGCGTGCTTTGCACAGATAACGCCCGTGCAGGATCAGCCAGAGATGCGCCGGTTTCAGCATCGCTTCGGGGATGCGTTTGAGCAGCGAATCTTCCACCGCGCGCGGGGTGGCGCCGGGCGCCAGGCCGGTGCGGTTGCCGATGCGGAAAATATGCGTGTCCACCGCCATGGTGGCGTGGCCGAATATTTCGTTCAGCACCACGTTCGCGGTTTTGCGGCCGACGCCGGGCAGCGCCTCCAGCGCCTCGCGGTCGCCCGGCACCTCGCCGCCGTGGCGCTCGAGCAAAAGTTGGGAGAGCGCGATGACGTTCTTCGCCTTGGCTTTCCACAGCCCGATCGTCTTGATGTAGTCGCTCAAGCCCGGCTCGCCGAGGGCGATGATGTCGGCCGGGCCGGGTGCTACGGCGAAAAGCTTTTTGGTCGCGCGGTTCACGCCCACGTCCGTGGCCTGGGCCGACAGCACCACCGCCACCAGCAACTGGTACGGTGTGTTGTATTCGAGCTCGGTGCGCGGGTTGGGGTTGCCGCCGGCGATGGCGGTGAGGAACGGGCCGATATCCGCCGGTTTCATCAATTTGGTGCGGGTGCGCACGGGGCGTTTCGTCGCTTGCGCAGGGGCTGCCTCACTCTTTCGTGCGGCGGTTTTCGCCAGTCTCGCCATTTTATCCTTGCCTGTCGTCCGAGCTGTGCAATCTATGCGGTATGGACGTGCCCACCGCCAGTGCTGCCCGGCTGATGTTCGAGGCGCAAGTCAAACCGCACCGCTCGCTATCGCGCCGTGGCCTTGGATTGGTCATCGCCGGTATGTGCCTGGCGTCGCTGTCCGTCACCAGCCTGATGGCGCTGCTCGGCGCCTGGCCGGTGATCGGCTTCAATGGCGCGGATCTGCTGCTGGCCCTGGTGCTGATCTGGGTGAATGTGCGCGCGGCCCGGGCGTACGAGACCATCCGGCTGAGCGAGACCGAGCTTTCCGTGCTGTGGTGTGACGCCAGCGGGCGGCGGAGGCTCATGTCGCTGTCGCCGGCCTGGGCGAACGTGGAACTGGAAGAGCGCGCCGGCACAGTGCCGAAATTGTTGCTGAGGACGCGCGGCACCTCCTGGGAGGTGGCGCGGCAGCTGGGCGAGACGGAGAAGCGCGACCTCGCCGCCGCCTTGGGCCGCGCTCTGCATCGCTGGCGCAACCCACGGTTCGACAACCCGCAATTGCGCTGAGGATTCGATCAGGCAAAAGATTTCCTATAATTTCATATTTGCGTGATAGAGCCGATGCCCGAATCTACGAGAAAGTGCCGCCTATGGACCAGCTGACCCAGGAAGACATTCGTCTCGGCGTCGCGGATCAGACTATCAGAAGGGCGGTCGTAGACCTTGGCTCCAATTCGGTGCGCCTCGTCGTGTATGAGGGCGACGCGCGCAACCCTGTGCAGATTTTCAATGAAAAAGCCGTGCTGCGCCTGGCGAAAGGCATGACCGGCACCGGCCGCCTGGATCCGGCGACGATGAACCAGGCGGAGACGGTGCTGTGCCGCTACGCCGCCATCGTCCGCGCCATGGGGGCCTCCTGCTTCGAGGTGCTGGCCACGTCCGCGGTGCGCGACGCCGCGAACGGGGCGGAGTTTGTCCAGCGCATGCACGCGCTGGAGCCGGACATGCGCATCAGCATCCTCTCGGGCGAGCAGGAGGCCACACTCGCGGCCGAGGGGGTGCTGTGCGGCATTCCCGCGGCGGACGGGATCCTGGCCGATCTTGGCGGCGGCTCGCTGGAACTTGTGCGGCTGGAGGCCGGGCGCATCGGCACCGCGGCGACCTTGCCGGTGGGTGTGATCCGCCTCGCCGACCGCGCCGGCGGCGACCTGATCAAGGCGCGCAGCATCGTCAGCGCGGCGCTGGAAACGGCGCCCTTCGTCAATGCCGCTTCGGGGCGGGATCTGTATTTGTCGGGCGGCGGGTTCCGCGCCTTGGCGCGCATCCATATCGCCCAGACCGGTTACCCGCTGAACATGGTGCATCATTACACGATCGGCTGGGAAGAGGCGCGCGACTTGGCGGGGGTGGTGAACGAGGCGGGGCGCAAGCTGATCGAGCGCATGCCCGGCGTGCCGCGCCGGCGCATCGAGGATTTGCCGTACGCCGCGCTGATCCTGCGCCGCCTGCTGCGCGCCTCCGGCGCCAAGCGCGTGGTGTTCAGCGCCAACGGGCTGCGGGAGGGCTGGTTCGCCCGGCAGATCCCGGCGGAGATCCGCGCCGAAGACCCGCTGCTCGCCGCCGGGCGCGATCTGACCCGTGGCACGCTGCGGGACCCGAAATTGCCCCCGGCTTTGATCGGCTGGACCGCGCCGCTCTTTCCCGGCGAGACCGAGGCGCAGCGGCGCCTGCGCGAAGCGGCCTGCTGGCTCTCCGACATCGGCAGCCACGAGCATCCGGAATACCGTGCCGAGCAGGCGTTTCTGCGCGCGTTTCGCCAGCCGGGCGTCGGCGTGGACCACCACGCCCGCGCCTTTCTCGGTCTGACCTTGGCGTTGCGCTACGAAGCCTGCGCCGACGCCGGCTTCCTGGCGCCAGCGCGCACGCTGCTGGATATGCAGGCTGCGCGGCGGGCCGAGACGCTCGGCGTTGCCCTGCGGCTGGCCTACACGCTCTGCGCCGGCACGCCGCAATTGCTGGCCGGCACCCAGCTCTCCATCGCGCCGGGGCGGCTGACCCTGGCGCTCACCGAGGCGGTCGGCGTGTTCGCCGGGGATTCAGTGCTGCGCCGGCTGGAACGGCTGGCGCAGATGCTCGGTATGGAAGCTGAGACCGAGCGCTGGTAAGCAAGGAAGGCTACTTTTTGTGAACAAAAAGTAGCAAAAAAACTTTATTTACTCTGGGCCGTGGGCGTTGTCCGCGACACAGCCCATGCCCTCCGGGGCTATTCCAACGGTGCTACGCACCGCCGGAACCTTCAGCCCCTCCGCCCAGCATAACAAAAGTTTTTGGTGCCGCTTTTTTCAAAAAGCGGCCACTTACTTAGCGCTTCGGCAGCATATCCACGCCGATATGCCATTTATTGAAAATCGCCGCGTAGGTGCCATCCGCCATCACGTCGTGCAGCGCGCCGGTGAGGGCGGCCTGTAGCCCCGGTTGGCTTTTCGACACACCGATGCCGGAGAGGATCTTGAAATAGGCCGGGCCGCCGACCTCGAACTGGCTGGGGTCGAGCGCGCTGTAATACAAGGCGGTCTCATAGGCGACGCCGTAGGCCGCGACCTGGCCGAACTGCACTTGCTGCAGCGCCGGCGCGTTCTCCGGGAACATGACGATGGTGATCGGCTTTTTGCCGGCTTTGACCAGCGCAACATTGGCCGCGGTCAGCAGGTTGGTGGCGGTGGTGCCGGTGACGGTCGCGGCCTTTTCGCCGGACAGGGCCCCCGGGCCGCTCAGCAACGGCTTGCCGGTCTTCAGAAGGAAGCCCTCGCGCGTGTACATATAGGGGATTTCGTTGATCACCTTGAGCCGTTCCGGCTTGATGAACAGGCCGGAGAGCACGGCGTCGCAATGTCCGGCGAGCAGGTTCGGCACCAGCCCGGCGAAGGGCATGTTGATCCATTTCGCAGTGACGCCGAGGCGTTTGGCGAGCGCATCGCCGAGATCGATGTCGGAGCCTTCGGGCTGCTGCGAGTCTGAGAGAAATTCCAGAGGCGGCAGCGTGAGGGACGAGCAGAAGGTAATGGTTTTCGTCGCGGTGATGTTCGCCGGCAGGGCGGCGCTGGCGGCCTGCGCGGAATGCGGCATGGCCAGAGCGGCGAGGCCAAGCGCGGCGACGCCGAGGCAAAGAGAACGGGGGGACAGCTTCATGGCGGCGAGCTCCGAGATCAATTCAACAAGGCGCAAAGCGCGCCCCGAGAGCGGAGTTGATCACCCGTTTTCCGCGGCAACAAGCCATGCCGGCGCACATAAAATGCAGCCCCAGACAAGAGCGGCAACGAAACAAGCGGCTATTGCTTGAATCTTGTTTCGTTGCTGAGAACATAAGCAAAGCGGGCGCGGCCCTGGTCGTCGCGCCCGGATAATCAGCCAAACAGTTTCAGGGCGTTGAGCAGCGTGTGGTACACGCCCCAGGCGAGCGGGACGAGCACGATGGCCCAGTAAATCCCCAGCCGCAGGCTCGTGGTCTCGGTGTTCATGGCGTTCTCCTCATTCCGCCGGCGCGGAAATATGGCGGATATGCGTGCCGACCGGCCCGACCGCGAGGTTGCACAGTGCGCCGATCAGCAGCAGCCCGGCCATGATGTACATGGTCACGGAATAGGCGTCGGCCTTATCGACGCCCTGGGCGATCTGATACTGGCGGATATAGTCCACCAGCACCGGTCCCAACACGCCTGCCGCGGACCAGGCGGTGAGCAGCCGGCCGTGGATGGCGCCGACATAGGAGGTGCCGAACAAATCCTTCAAATAGGCCGGAATGGTAGAGAAACCGCCGCCATACATGCTGAGGATGATGCCGTAGCACAGCACGAACAGCGCGATGCTGCCGGCCCGGGCGATGCTGGGCACTGAGGCGTAGAGCACCAGGCCGAGCAGGAAAAACACGAAATATGTCGCCTTGCGGCCGATATAGTCGGACACGGAGGCCCAGAAGAACCGCCCGGCCATGTTGAACAGGCTGAGCAGCCCGACGAAGCCGGCCGCCGCCACCGGTGTGACATTGCCGTGGAACATTTCCTGGATCATCGGCGAGGCCTGGCTGAGCACGCCGATGCCGGCGGTGACGTTGAGGAACAGAATGGCCCAGAGCAAATAGAATTGCGGCGTACGCACCGCGGTGGAGACCTCGTAGTGATGATCCGAGATCAGCCGTGAGGTGCTGGCCGCCGGCATATAACCCGCCGGACGCCAGCCCGGAGGCGGCACGCGCACGATCGCCGCGCCGATCAGCATGAACACCGCATAAACGATGCCGAGCGTGACGAAGGTGGGCGCGACGCCGAGGCTGGTGGGCGTTGCATAATGGTGCATCAGCGCCACCGAGAGCGGCGAGGCGATCATCGCGCCGCCGCCGAACCCCATGATGGCCATGCCGGTCGCCATGCCCGGCCGGTCGGGGAACCAGGTGATCAGCGTGCGCACCGGGGAGATGTAGCCGATGCCCAGGCCGCAGCCGCCGAGCACGCCATAGCCGAGAAACAGCAACGGCAAATTGTGCACTTCAATGCCCAGCGCGCCGATGAGGAAGCCGCCGCCAAAGCACAAGGCCGCCGCGGTCATTGCCTTGCGCGGCCCGACACGGTCCAGCCAGGAGCCGGTGAAGGCCGAGGCGAGACCGAGGAACAGGATGGCGACGGAGAAAATCCAGCCGACATCGACCAGCGACCAGTCACCGGGCGCCGACGCCTTGAGGCCGATCAGCCGGGTGAGCGGCAGGTTGAACACGCTAAAGGCGTAAACCTCGCCGATGCAGAGATGAATGCACAACGCCGCCGGGGGAACCAGCCATCGGCTGAAACCCGCAGGCGCCACAATGTGGTCGCGGTCGAGAAAAGCAAACAAACCCATGAGACATTTCCTTTCTTTTTATTCTTATTTGAAAGGCCCCCCTGTCTTGGCGACAGGGGATACGCAAATGTCGTTTTCGGCTGGTCGTTACTTTGGCAAATTTTCCCGAAATTTCAACAGAGCCTGCCTGGGGATCTCATCGAGGCCGGCGCCGCCGGCATCGATATAGGCCAAAATCCGCGTCAGCATGCGTTTTTCCCAAAACGCCTTGAGATGCGTGGCCGTCTCGTCGACCGCCTCCTGGTGCGGCCGCAATATGAACGCCTTGCCGATCTGGTTGGCCATGTAGACCAGCCGGTCTTCCATCTTGCTCATTCTGCCGCCACCGCATCGATGCGCCGCGCCGTTTTGGAATGCGCCTGATAATCGCGCTGCCATTCGGTCGGGCCGTTGGAGTGCGACACCTGCACCGCCGTCACCTTATATTCTGGGCAGTTGGTCGCCCAGTCGGAATAGTCGGTGGTGATCACGTTGGCTTGCGTCACCGGATGGTGAAACGTGGTGTAGACCACGCCCAGCGCCATGCGGTCGGTGACCTTGGCGCGCAACGTCGTCTCGCCCGAGCGGCTGGCCAGCTTCACCCATTCGCCGTCCTTGATGCCGCGGGTTTCGGCATCGTGCGGATGGATCTCCAGCACATCTTCCGGATGCCATTTCTCGTTTTCGGTGCGCCGCGTCTGCGCCCCGACATTATATTGCGAGAGGATGCGGCCGGTGGTGAGCAGCAGCGGGAAGCGCGGCCCCGTCTTCTCGTCCGTCGCCACGTAATCGGCGATCATGAAGCGGCCGCGGCCGCGCACGAAATGGTCGATATGCATGATCGGCGTGCCGTCCGGCGCCGCCTCGTTGCACGGCCATTGCACCGAACCTTCGTGCTCCAGCTTCTCGAAGGAGACGCCGGCAAAGCTCGGCGTGGTGCGGGCGATCTCGTCCATGATCTCGGACGGGTGGGCGTAGTCCATCTTCATGCCCATCGCCCGCGCCAGCATCTGCGTGATCTCCCAGTCCGCATAGCCGTTCTTCGGGCTCATCACCTTGCGCACGCGCTGGATGCGGCGCTCGGCGTTGGTGAACGTGCCGTCCTTCTCGAGGAAGCTGGAGCCGGGCAGGAACACATGCGCGTAGTTCGCCGTCTCGTTCAGGAACAGATCCTGCACCACCACGCATTCCATGGCGGTCAGCCCGCCGACGATGTGCCGCGTGTCCGGATCGGACTGCGCGATGTCCTCGCCCTGGACATAGAGGCCGCGGAAGGAACCATCCATCGCCGCGTCGAGCATGTTGGGGATGCGCAGGCCCGGCTCGGGCGACAGGGATACGCCCCAGTCGCGTTCGTAAATGGCGCGCACCGCGTCGTTGGACACGTGCCGGTAGCCGGGGAACTCATGCGGGAAGCTGCCCATGTCGCAGCTGCCCTGCACGTTGTTCTGGCCGCGCAGCGGATTCACGCCGACGCCGCGCCGGCCGATATTGCCGGTCGCCATCGCCAGGTTGGCGATGGCGATCACCGTGGACGAGCCCTGGCTGTGTTCGGTCACGCCCAGCCCGTAATAGATCGCGCTGTTCGGCCCCGCCGCATAAAGCCGCGCCGCGCCGCGGATTTCCGCCGCCGGCACGCCGGTCAGCATCGCCACCGCTTCCGGGCTGTGCTCGGGCTTGCGGATGAACTCCGCCCACTCGGCATATTCTGCCCAGTCGCAACGCTCGCGGATGAACGCCTCGTTGGCGAGGCCCTCGGTGACGATGACATGCGCCAGCGCATTGACGATCGCCACGTTGGTGCCGGGGCGCAGGGCCAGATGGTGCGATGCCGCGACATGCGGGGTGCGCACCAGGTCGATGCGGCGCGGGTCGACGACGATCAGCTTCGCACCTTCGCGCAGGCGTTTTTTCATGCGCGAGCCGAACACCGGATGGCCGTCGGTCGGGTTGGCGCCGATCACCAGGATCACGTCCGCCTCGTCGACCGAATCGAAATCCTGCGTGCCGGCCGAGGTGCCGAAGGTTTTGCCGAGGCCATAGCCGGTCGGCGAGTGGCAGACACGGGCGCAGGTATCGACATTGTTGTTGCCGAAGCCGGCGCGGATCAGCTTCTGCACCAGATAGGTTTCCTCGTTCGTGCAGCGCGAGGAGGTGATGCCGCCGATCGCATCCTTGCCGTGCTCGCGCTGGATGCGCTTGAACTCGGCGGCGGTGTGGGCGATCGCCTCTTCCCAGCTCACCTCGGTCCAGGGGTCGGTGATCCTGGCGCGGATCATCGGCTTGGTGATGCGGTCCTTATGCTGGGCGTAGCCATAGGCGAAGCGGCCCTTCACGCAGGAATGGCCGTGATTCGCCTTGCCGTCCTTGTAGGGCACCAGGCGCACCACGTCCTCGCCGCGCATCTCCGCCTTGAACGAGCAGCCCACGCCGCAATAGGCGCAGGTGGTCACGGCGGAATGTTCCGGCTGGCCCATCTCGATCACCGATTTCTCCATCAGCGTCGCGGTCGGGCAGGCCTGCACGCAGGCGCCGCAGGAGACGCATTCGGAGTCGAAAAATTGTTCGGACATGCCGGGCGAGACTTTCGAGCCGAAGCCCGAGCCTTCGATGGTCAGCGCGAACGTGCCCTGCACTTCCTCGCAGGCGCGCACGCAGCGCGAGCAGACGATGCATTTGGCCGGGTCGAACTGGAAATACGGGTTGGAAACGTCCTTGGCGGCGTCGAGATGGTTGGAGCCGTCATAGCCGTAGCGGACCTCGCGCAGGCCGACCGCGCCGGCCATGTCCTGCAGCTCGCAATCGCCGTTGGCCGAGCAGGTGAGACAATCGAGCGGGTGGTCGGAGATGTAGAGTTCCATCACGCCGCGGCGCAGCTTCGCGAGCTTGGCGTTCTGTGTGTGCACCACCATGCCTTCGGCGACGGGGGTCGTGCAGGAGGCCGGGGTGCCGGCGCGCCCTTCGATTTCCACCAGGCAGAGCCGGCAGGAACCGAAACTGTCCAGCATGTCGGTGGCGCAAAGCTTGGGAATTTGCGTGCCGATCTCGGTCGCCGCGCGCATCACCGAAGTGCCTTCCGGCACGCTGACGTGCTGCCCGTCGATGGTGAGCGTCACCAGCTTGGTGGCGGCGCTCGGCTTGGTGCCGTAATCGATTTCGTGAATCATGCCCATGACGAAAACTTCCTATTCAGCGGCCAGCTTTGCGGCCGGGCCGCGAAAATCTTCAGGAAAATTCTTGATCGCGCTCATCACCGGATAGGGCGTGAAGCCGCCCAGCGCGCACAGCGAACCGAATTTCAAGGTCTCGCACAGATCGGTGACCAGAGCGAGATTGCGCTCCACCGCGTCGCCGGCGATGATCTTGTCGATTGTTTCGGTGCCGCGCGTCGAGCCGATGCGGCAGGGGGTGCATTTGCCGCAGGATTCATGCGCGCAGAATTCCATGGCAAAGCGCGCCATCTGCGCCATGTCGACGGTGTCGTCGAACACCACCAGCCCGCCATGGCCGACCAGCCCGTCCTTGGCGGCGAACGCCTCGTAATCATACGGCGTGTCGAACTGGCTAACGGCGAAATAGGCGCCGAGCGGGCCGCCCGCCTGCACCGCGCGCACCGGCCGGCCGGAGGAAGTGCCGCCGCCGATATCATCGATCAGCTCGCCGAGGGTGATGCCGAACGCGGTTTCGAACAGGCCGCCATGCTTGATGTTGCCGGCCAGCTGCACCGGCATGGTGCCCCGCGAGCGGCCCATGCCGAAGGCGGCGTAGGCTGGCGCGCCCTCGGCGAGAATCCACGGCACGGCGGCGAGCGAGATGGTGTTGTTGATCACGGTCGGCTTGCTGAACAGGCCGATGAGCGCCGGGATCGGCGGTTTTGCCCGCACCTGGCCGCGTTTGCCTTCCAGGCTGTCGAGCAACGCGGTCTCCTCGCCGCACACATAGGCGCCGGCGCCCTCGCGCACTTCCAGGCGGAAATCTTCCAGCAGCCCGGCGCGCGCGGCGAGGTCGATCGCCGCGCTCATCATGCGGATCGCATAAGGATATTCCGAACGCGTGTAGATATAGCCGCGGGTCGCCCCGACCGCGCGCCCGGCGATGGCCATGCCTTCGACCAGGCAGAACGGGTCGGCTTCCATGATCAGCCGGTCGGCGAAGGTGCCGGAATCGCCTTCATCGGCGTTGCAGACGATGTATTTCTGCTCGGCGGACGCGGTGCGGACGGTTTCCCACTTGATGCCCGTGGGAAAGCCGGCCCCGCCGCGGCCGCGCAGGCCGGAGGCCTTCACCTCGGCGCAGATTTCGGCGGGGCTCATGGCACGGGCCTTTTCCAGGCCGGCAAAGCCGCCCAAGGCGCGATAGGCGTCGAGGTCCAGCGGGTCGGCGAGGCCGCAGCGCGCGAAGGTCAGGCGCTGCTGCTTCTTCAGGAACGGAATCTCCTCCACGAGGCCGAGATATTTCGGATGCGCCGTGAGGTCGCCGAACAGAGCCGGCACGTCGGCCGGGGTGAACGGGCCGAAGCCGACACGGCCTTCCGCGGTTTCGATCTCCACCAGCGGCTCCAGCCAGAACAGGCCGCGCGAGCCGTTGCGCACCAGGGTCACGTCGCGGTCACGCGCGGCGGCGTCACGGCGGATCGCCTGGGCGATGCGGTCGGCGCCAAGCGCCAGGGCGGCGCTGTCTTGCGGCACGAAAATGCGCATCAGACCGCCTCCGCCGCCAGGGCCTTCAGCCCCTCAAGATCCATCCGCGCATGCGGTTCGCCATCCAGCATGGCGCTCGGCGCGCAGGCGCACAGGCCCAGGCAATAGACCGGCTCCACGGTCAGCCGCCCGTCCGGCGTGGTGCCGCCCCATTCCAGCCCGAGTGCTGCGAGGAAGGCCCGCGCCTGGGTCTCGCCGCCCATCGACTGGCAGGCCTCGGCGCGGCAGATTTTCATCTGGTGCCGGCCCTGCGGCGCCAGGCGGAAATCGTGATAGAAACTCGCCACGCCGTAAACCTCGGCGCGGGTGACGTTCAGCCGCTGCGCGACCAGCCGCATCGCCGGTTCGGAGATGTAGCCGAAGGCCGCCTGCAGGGCGTGCAGAATCGGCAGCATCGGGCCTTCCTGGCCGAGATGGGCATCGATGAGGGCGTTGGTTTCCGTCTCGTTCCAGCCGGGGGATGGAATTGATTGGCTCATGAGAAAAGGCACTCCACTTCATTTAACAGTGTAGTTCCTCTCATATTTGTGCACAATACTACGCAAGCGTGCTGCAATAGCACAAGCCTATTGAACGGTCACGCCTTCAGCAGCGTGAGGCGCGCCGCCTCGGCCACCAGGGCCTCCGCGAGCGGCGATAGCGGGTCGCGGTCCGGCAGCACCAGGCCGACTTTATGGACCTCTTCCGGCTCGACGATCGGGATCGCGCGCAGCCTTGTTGTCAGGCCGAATATTTCCGCGAGTTTCTCCGGCATGACGCAGGCCCAGCGGCCGGTCTGCACGTGGCTGATCAGCACGACGATCGAGTTGGATTCGAGGGTGGGCTCCGCCACCACCCCGTTTTGGCGCAGCAGCTGGTCGATGATGCGGCGGTTCTGCATGTCGGGCGTCAGCAGACAGAGGGGAATTTTTCCGAGCTCGGCCCAGGTCACCTGGGCGCGGTCGCCGAGCGGCGCGGAGGGCGAGGTGAGCAGGCGGTAGCGCTCCTCATAGAGCGGAATGCAGCGGGCGCGGCCGACCGGCTCGTTGTCGAGATAGGTGATCCCGGCATCGATCTCGAGATTGTGCAGCCGCGCCAGCACCTCGCTGGAGGTGCAGGATTGCAGGCTGAACCGCACCCCCGGGTGGCGCTCGCGAAACGGCGTGGTGAGCTCGGTGAGGGTCGCCAGCGCTGTCGGGATCGCGGCGATGCGCAACAGACCGCTCATCCCCTGGCGCAGCTGATTCACGTTGTCGCGCATGGCATAGACATCGCCGGTGATGCGCCGTGCCCAGTCCAGCACGATCTCGCCTTCCGGCGTAAAGCCCTGAAAGCGCGAGCTGCGCAGCACCAGGGGAACGCCGAGCAGATCTTCCAGGGCGCGGATGCCCGCGGAGAAGCTCGGCTGCGCCACGCCGCATCGCTCCGCGGCGCGGCCAAAATTACGCTCCGCCGCCAGGGCGATCAGGTATTCGAGTTTGCCAAGCATGAAAGAGTCTCCGCGATCTAATCGTTACTAATAACCCTGATTGAACTCGCGCAAGACACTGCGTAGTTTGGCCTCGTCGTCTTCAGAGGGGAACGCCTGATGCCCGACGTCCAAGTTACAGTGCCGCCTGCCAAGCCGGAAGCCAAGGCCATCTTTGCCCGCTCCTGGATCGAGCGTCTGGGGATGAACCGGGTGTGGGCCTCGATCGCCGATCGCGGCCGGCGTTTCGCGCTGTTGCCGGCCACTTCCATCGGCCCCGCAGAGCGGGCCCGCCTGCTCGCCGAAACGCTGATCTCCAACCGTGGCGAGGCGTCGGGGGCGGCCGTGGCGCGCGAGCTGCACGGCGTGCTCTCCACGCTCGATGCCGCGCAGCGGCTGGAATTCTATCGCTTCCTGGCGACGAATTTTGCGCCCGAGCCGGCGCGCCTCGCCGCCGCCGCGCAAGCCTATCTGGCCGAGGCGACGGCGCGCACCGCCGCCGACCTGGCCGACGCGGCCGAGCCGGTGCGCCAGGAATTGCTGCGGCGGATGAACATGTCGCGCGGCGGCACCGCCATGCTGGTGGCGATGCGCAAGGAGATTCTTTCGCTGGCGAAGGCGCATCCGGAGCTGCTTCCGCTGGAGACGGACCTGCTGCACCTGCTGGCCTCCTGGTTCAACCGGGGCTTTCTGGAAATGCGGCGGATCGACTGGAACACGCCGGCGGCGGTGCTGGATAAATTGATCGCCTATGAGGCGGTGCACGAAATCCAGGGCTGGGACGATCTGCGCCGTCGCCTGGCGTCGGACCGGCGCTGCTTCGGCTTCTTCCACCCGGCTTTGCCCGGCGAGCCGCTGATTTTCGTCGAGGTCGCCCTGGTGACCGGCCTGGCCGGCGAGGTGCGGAGCCTGCTGGCGCGCGACACCGATGAGGAGGAACAGCGCCTGAGCGCCGCCCAGGCCGACACGGCGATTTTCTATTCCATCTCGAACTGCCAGGATGGGCTGCGCGGCGTCTCCTTCGGCAATTTCCTGATCAAGCAGGTGGTGGAAGAGCTGCGCACCGAATTGCCGCAGCTCGTGCGGTTTTCGACCCTCTCCCCGGTGCCCGGCTTCGCGAGCTGGCTGGCCAAGCATGGCTCCGACGAAAGCCTGCTGGCGAACGCCCTGTGGCCGGCGGACCGTGCGGCGCTGGCCGCCGCCGCCGGGGCCGCGGAGGACGAGCCGGATGCCGAATTGCTGCGGGCGGCGCTGGCCTTGCCGAAATGGTGGGACGGCCCGGCCGCCGCTGCGCTGCAAGCCCCGCTGCTGCGGCTCTGCGCCGCCTATCTGACCAGCGTGCGCAAGGGCCGGGGCGCGCAGGATCCGGTGGCGCGCTTCCATCTCGGCAACGGCGCGCGGCTGGAACGGATCAATTGGATGGGCAATTCCGAGCCGCGCGGCCTCAAGGAATCGTACGGCATCATGGTCAATTATCTGTATGACATCGCCACCATCGAGGCGAACCACGAAGCCTATGCGCGGGAGCAGGTGATCGCCCGGTCCGAGGAGGTGGAGGCGCTGCTCCACGAACCGGCGCCGCCGAAACGCCGGCGCTTTCCCGCCCTGCGGGCCGGCGAGCGATGAGCGTGGACCGGCTGCCCCCGATCGCCGAGGCCGATCTGACGCCGGCCCAAGCGGCGGCGAAAGAGGCGCTGCTCGGCGGCGCGCGCGGCGTGTTCCAGGGCCCGTTCATTCCGCTGCTGCGCAACCCGGCACTGCTCGGCCGCGTGGAAAAACTCGGCGCCTATCTGCGCTATGAGAGCCCCCTGCCCGGCCGCATCCGCGAATTCGCCATCCTGGTCGTGGCCCGCGCCTACAGCCAGCAGGTGGAATGGGCGATCCATCAGCCTTTGGCCTTGCAGGAAGGCGTGCGCCCGCTGGTGGTCGCCGCCATCGCCGAGGGCCGCCGGCCGGAACTGATGCCCGAGGACGAAGCCGTGACCTGGGAGTTTCTCGCCGAGCTGGAGACGCATCGCAGCGTCAGCGATGGCACATATGCCCGCGCCGTGCGCCAGTTCGGCGAGGCGGGAATGCTCGACCTGGTCGCCATCGCCGGCTATTACGGCCTGCTCGGCCTGGTGATGAACACCGCCCGGACGCAAGCGCCGGACGGCGCGCGACTGCCGCCGCTGTCCTGAAAATAGAAGAAAGGAAGCACTACTTTTTGTGAACAAAAAGTAGCAAAAAAACTTTATTTACTCTGGGTCATGGGCTGTGTCGGCGACAATGCCCATGGCCCAGCATAATAAAAGTTTTTTGCGCCGCTTTTTTTCAAAAAAGCGGCTGCTTGCTTCCTTCTTTCCTAAAGCGCGGTCTTCAGCCGAACCGCCAGTTCGCCGATCACGCCGCGGCGGAACACCAGCACGCAGGCGACGAAAATGACGCCCTGGATGACGATCACCCAGGCGCCGAACGGCGCCAGGTAATATTGCATGGCGACGACGATGAGCGCGCCGATCAGCGGCCCGAAAATCGTGCCGATGCCGCCGAGCAGCACCATCAGCACCACCAGCCCGGAGGCGGCGGAGCCGACATCGGACAGGGTCTCGATGCCCATCACCATCGCCTTGGTGCCGCCGGCGATGCCGGCGAGCATGGCGGCGAGGATGAACGCGACCCATTTATATTGCTCGACCTTGTAGCCGAGCGAGATGGCGCGCGGTTCGTTCTCACGGATCGCCTTCACCACTTGGCCGAAGGGCGAATGCATGATGCGGTGGACGAACAGGAAGCAGGCGAGAAAAATCACCGCCACCAGCGCATACATGGCCCGGTCGTTGGCGAGCGGCAGCACCCCGAACAAGGCGCCACGCGGGATGCCCTGGATGCCATTCTCCCCGCCGGTGAAACGCGTGGCCTGCACGGCGAAAAAATAGACGATCTCCGCGAGCGCCAGGGTGATCATCGCGAAATAGATCGTCTGGCGGCGGATCACGAGCCAGCCGAACAATGTGCCGAGCGCGCCGGCGCCGAGCGCGGCGGCGATGATCCCCAACTCCGGCGTCAGGCCCAGGCTCTGCACCAGATAGCCGGTGATGTAGCCGCCGAGGCCGAAATACGCCGCCTGGCCGAGCGAGAGCAGGCCGAGCGAGCCCATCAGCAGGTTTGCGCCCATGGCGAACACGGCATAGCACATCACCTGCATCACCACGATCGGGTAGAAAAAGAACGGGGCGAGGATGATGGCCAAGACCATCAGCATGAGGCCGATGGACTGTGCCTTGGTGAAACCGAAATTCATGCGAGCTTTCCGAACAGGCCGGCGGGCCGCGCCAGCAACACGATGGCCATGACCACGAACACCACCACAGCCGAACCGGGGGGATAGAACACGTCGGTGAAGCCTTCGATGATGCCAAGCGCGAAGCCGGAGAGAATGGCGCCGCCGATCGAGCCCATGCCGCCGATCACCACCACCGCGAACACGGTGTTGATCAGGTCCGAACCCATGTTGGGATTAACGGAATAAAGCGGCGCCGCCAGCACGCCGGCCAGCCCCGCCAGCCCGACACCGAAGGCGAAGGTGAGGGCGATAAGGCGCGGCACGTTGACGCCGAAGGATTGCACCAGGCCGGGATTGGCCGTGGCGGCGCGCAGCAAGGCGCCGAGCCGGGTTTTTTCGATGAGGAACCAGGTGGCGCCACAAACCAGGATTGCCGCGAAAATGACGAAGCCGCGATAGACCGGCAGATACATGAAACCGAGATTGACGACGCCCGAAAGCGCATCCGGCGCATTGTAGCTGACGCCGGAGCTGCCGAAATAATTGGTGAAGCCGCCTTGCAGGATGAGCGCGAGACCAAAGGTGAGCAGCAGGCCGTAGAGAATATCGAGCTTATAGATGCGGCGGATGAGGGTGCGCTCGAGCAGCAGCCCGAACGCACCGACAATGACGGGGGCCAGAAACAAGGCCCACCAGAAATCCAACGACAGATAAGTGAGCAGCCCCCAGGTGACGAAGGCCCCCACCATGAACAGCGCGCCATGCGCGAAGTTGATGATTCTCAGCAGGCCGAAAATGATCGCCAGCCCCATCGAGAGCATGGCGTAGAACGAACCGTTGATGATGCCGAGCAGCAATTGCCCGAACAGCAGCGGCAAGGGCTTGCCGAAAATCATCAGCATGGGCTTAAGCCTTCACTAGCGGGCAGCCTTCGGTGGCCATCGGCTGGAAGGTCTGGTCCGCCGGGGTGGTGTGCACGAGGTCGTAATAATCCCAGGGGATGCTGCTCTGGCCAGGCTTTTTCACGCGGAACAGAAAAGACGGGCACATGAAGCGGCCATCTTCGCGGATCGAGCAATGGCCGAACGCGTCATCGTCGGTGGGCATGCTCTTCATCTGCGTTACCACCGCAGCGCCGCTGGCGGCGGCATCAACGCCGATCTTGTCCACCGCCTTGAGGAAGTGCATCGTGCCGGAATAGCAGCCGGCATGGCCCATCGAAGGATAGTTGGCCGGCGTTTTCGGCAGCACGCGCTTGGTGAAGGCGCGGGTGCGCTCGTTCAGGTTCCAGTAGAAGCTCTCGGTCAGCACCAACCCCTGCGCGGTCTCCAGCCCGATGCCGTGAATGTCGTTGAGGAAGATCAGCAGGCCGGCGATGGTCATGCCCGACTGCGTGATGCCGAACTGATGCGCCTGCTTGATCGAGTTTACCGTGTCCTTGCCGGCATTCGCGAGGCCAAGCACGTTGGCCCCGGCAGACTGCGCCTGCACCAGATAAGATGAGAAATCGGTGGTCTGCGGAAACGGATAGTCGACATCGCCGACCACGGTGCCGCCAGCGGCTTTCACCACCGCCGATGTCTGGTCGCGCAGCAACTGGCCGAAGGCATAGTTGGCGGTGATGAAGAACCATTTCTTGCCGCCCGCCGCCACCATCGCGCCGCCGGTGGAATGCGCCAGCATGTAGGTGTCGTAGGTCCAGTGAATGGTCTGCGCGTTGCATTTCGCGCCGGTCAGCAGCGTGGTGCCGGCGTTGGAATTGATGTAGGTCTTGTTCTTTTCCGCGGCGACGCCGGCGATCGCGAGTGCGACGGCGGAATTGGGTACGTCGATGAGCAGATCGACGCCATTGTCGAACCATTGCCGCGCCAGGCCGGCGCCGACATCGGGCTTGTTCTGGTGGTCGCCCTGGATGACGGTGATGTCGTAGCCTTTGTTGGCGGCGCCGAAATCCTGCAGCGCCTGGCGCACGCAGGCGACCGAAGTCTCGCCGCCGATATCGCTATAGGGGCCGGAAAAATCGCTGCACACGCCGATGGTGAGTTTTTTGTTCGCGGCGCGTGCCGGCTGGCTGGGCAATGCGCCCGCGGCGGCGGCCGCCGCTGCGGTGCCGAGAACGGAACGTCTTGTGATTTTCATGGTGGTGTCTCCTCAGGATTTAGTTTTTTGGTTGGTATGGTTGGCGGTCAGATCCCCAGGCGTTGCTGTAGCGCCTCCATGCGGTTCTCGAGCTGATCGGCTTGGATCATGTCCACGACCTGTCCGTGCTCGACCACGTAGTGCCGGTCTGCCAGTTTCGCCGCGAAGCGGAAATTTTGTTCCACCAGCAGCACGGTAAAACCGCGCCGCTTGATCTCGGCGATCATCCGGCCGATCTGCTGCACGATCACCGGCGCCAGCCCCTCGGTCGGTTCGTCGAGCAGCAGCAGTTTCGCGCCGGTGCGCAGGATGCGCGCGATCGCCAGCATCTGCTGCTCACCGCCGGAGAGTTTGGTGCCGGGGCTTTTCGCCCGCTCCTTGAGATTCGGAAACAGCGCGTGGATGTCGGCGATGCTCATGCCGCCCGGGCCCACGACCGGCGGCAGCAGCAGGTTTTCCTGCACCGAGAGATCGGCAAAAATGCCGCGATCCTCAGGGCAGAAACCGATGCCGGCACGGCCCACGATGTCCGGCCGGGCGCGGATCAGTTCCTGGTCGCGGAAGCGGATGCTGCCGGTGCGCTTGGGCAGCAGCCCCATGATCGCTTTCAGCGTCGTGCTTTTGCCGGCGCCGTTGCGGCCGAGCAGCGTTACCAGCTCGCCTTCGCGCACCGTGAAATGCATGCCGTGCAGCACGTGGCTTTCATCGTACCAGGCGTTCAGGCCCTCCACTTCAAGCATGGTCGGTCCCCAGATAAGCGGTGATCACGTCCGGGTTCCGGGAGACCGTCTGGTAATCGCCTTCGGCCAAAATCTTGCCGCGCGTGAGCACAGTGATGCGGTCCGAGAGTCCGGACACCACCGAGAGATTATGCTCGACCATGAGAATCGTGCGGCCCGCACGCAGGGTTTTGATCAGCTCGACGATGCGCGCCACGTCGGTCTCGGTCATGCCGGCGGTCGGCTCGTCGAGCAGCATCAGCTCCGGCTCCAGCGCCAGCGTGGTGGCGATTTCCAAAGCCCGCTTGCGGCCATAGGAAAGTTCCGCTGCCGGAATCTGCGCGGCATCGGTCAGCCCGACGGCGGCGAGCAATTCACGCGCGCGGTCGTTGAAGCGCCGCAGCACCGCGTCGCTGCGCCAGAAATCGAAATTGCCGCCGCGTGCACGCTGCAACGCCACGCGCACATTTTCCAATGCGGTGAGATGGCCGAACACGGCGGAGATCTGGAAGCTGCGCACCATGCCGCGGCGCGCCACCTCGGCGGGCTTCAAGCCGGTGATGTCTTCGCCCTTGTAGCGAATCGTGCCGGCGCTGGGCTGCAGGAATTTCGTCAATAAATTGAAACAAGTCGTTTTCCCGGCCCCGTTCGGGCCGATCAGCGCATGGATGCTGCCCGCCATCACGCGCAGGCTGACGTCACTGACAGCGGTGAAACTGTTGAAAATCTTGGTGAGACCGGTGGTCTCTAGAACCGCTTCAGCCAATCGTTTCGTCCCAACTTTGAATTATGTCGTTGGCGAATGTCTGGCATGCCGCGCGCGAAGGTGCAACACGGATTAAGAAAGCGGCCGCTTTTTGAAAAAAGCGGCGTAAAAACTTTTATTTATGCTGGGTCCTGGGTGGTGTCGCCGATACAGCCTACAAAAAGTAGCGCTTGCTGTCCTTATTTTCTAGGCAAGCCCGCCGATCTGTCCATCGGCGTCGATATAGATCTCCTCCGCCGCGGCGTGGCGGGGCAGGCCGGGCATGGTGAGGATCTCGCCGCACAGCGCCACCACGAAACCGGCACCGGCGGAGAGCCGGACCTCGCGGACTCTCAGGTTGAAGTTTTCCGCGGCGCCCTTCAAAGCCGGGTCGGCGGAAAAACTATACTGCGTCTTGGCCATGCAGACCGGCAGGGCACCGAAGCCGGCCGCCTCGAACGCTTGCAACTGGCTCTGCGCTGCCGGCTCGAAGCTCACTTCCGCGGCGCCGTAGATCTCCGTCGCGATGGTGCGGATCTTCTGCTCCAGCTTCATGTCGTTGGGGTAGAGGAGCCGGAAGGAAGATTGCTGCTCGGCCAGCGCCATCACCGCTTCCGCCAGCGCCAGCGCGCCCTGGCCGCCTTCGGCCCAATGGTTGCAGGGCACCGCCTGCACGCCGATCGCCTGGCAGGCGGCTGCCACGGCGGCGAGTTCGGCCGGGGTGTCGGCGGTGAAACGGTTGATCGCCACCACCACCGGCAGGCCGAATTTCTGCATGTTGCGCACATGGCGCACGAGGTTGGCGCAGCCCGCCTGCACCGCCGCGACATTTTCTGGGCCGAGTTCCTTCAGCCCCAGCCCGCCATGCATTTTCAACGCGCGCACGGTGGCCACCACGACGCAGGCGGCGGGCGCAAGGCCGGCCTCGCGGCATTTGATGTCGAGGAATTTCTCGGCGCCGAGATCGGCGCCGAAGCCGGCCTCGGTGACCACGTAATCGGCCAGGCCGAGCGCGGTCTCCGTGGCGAGGATCGAGTTGCAGCCATGCGCGATGTTGGCGAACGGCCCGCCATGGATGAAAGACGGCGTGCCTTCCAGCGTCTGCACCAGGTTCGGCGCGAACGCGTCCTTCAACAAAGCCGTCATCGCGCCGGCGGCGTTCAGTTCATGGGCGCGGACCGGCCGTTTGGCCATGTCACGGCCGATCACGATATTGCCGAGCCGGGTCTCCAGATCCTTGAGGGAACGGGCGAGGCAGAAGATCGCCATCACCTCGCTGGCGGCGGTGATGTCGAACCCGGTTTGCCGCGGCGTGCCGTTATTCGCGCCGCCCAGGCTCACCACGATGTCGCGCAAGGCCCGGTCGTTGAGGTCGACCACGCGCCGGAAGGCGATGCGCCGCGTGTCCAGCCCCAGTGCGTTGCCCCAGTAAATATGGTTGTCGATCATCGCGGCGAGCAAATTATGCGCGGCCGAGATGGCGTGCAGGTCGCCGGTGAAATGCAGGTTGATGTCCTCCATCGGCACGACCTGGGCGTAGCCGCCGCCGGTGGCCCCGCCTTTGGCGCCGAAGCATGGCCCGAGGCTGGGCTCGCGCAGGCAGATGGCGGCCCGCACCCCCTGCCGGCGCAGCGCATCGCCCAGCCCGATCGTGGTCGTGGTCTTGCCCTCGCCGGCCGGCGTCGGGCTGATCGCCGCGACCAGGACCAGCTTGCCGCGCGGCCGGGCGGCCGCCTGCGTAGCGAAATCCAGCGCCACTTTCGCCTTGTGCGGGCCGTAACGATACACCGCCTCGGGCGGAATGCCGAGGCTGGTGGCGATCTCCTGGATCGGGGTCAGGCGCGCGGCGCGGGCGATGTCGATGTCGGGGGAAACAATGCTTGCGGACATTTTTGTCGCCTAGCACGGCCCGGTGAGCGGCATAAAGAGCGGAAATGCTTCGTTCGTCGGATGATTTGATCGAAGTCAAGGCCGGCGGGCCGAATCGATGGGCGTATTGGGGGCCGTTGAGAGGAACAGCATCCATGCCGGACCAGTTTCAGAGTCAGCGTTACCCCGGGGACCCGCTCGCGATGTTCGAATTGTCGCGAAACATGCTGCTCGCGCAGCAAAAGATGATGCCCTCGACCCGGATGTTCGAGCGGTTCAGCGAAGCCGCGCGCAGCGTCGCCCAGGCGCATATGGCGTACTGCCAGGCCCTGATGCGTGCCAACGCGGTGCTGCTGAGCGCGATGATGGAACGCCCCAACCCGTGGCCCGCCGCCCAGGAGCGGCCCAGCGTCGACGCCAAAAAAAGCGATTTCACGCAACCGTGATGCGCGTTCTTGCGCTTGCCGGCTGACGGGCGCATCGCCCGGCTGAACGATATTGTTCAGCGATCCCGGCCGCCGCCAATCAGCCTCTCCACGATGAAAGGTTATTCGCGTTATGCCCGATACCACTGATTTGTTGAGCGGCGGCAGCGCTTCGCGCGCGCGGATGGGCAAAGTGGGCAAAGTGGCGCCGGAGCCCGCGCCACCGGCCGCGGTTTCGCCGGTACCGGCAATGCAGCCGGCGCTCACCGAGCCGGAGGCTGTACGTAATTTCGACCGCCGGCTGCATGCCGCCCAGGCGCGCTTCACCGGCGGGCTGTCGCCGGTTGCCCTCGCCATCGCCTGGGCGGACTGGTTCATGCTTCTCGCCAACCAGCCGGGGCGGCAGGCGGCTCTGTTCCACCTGGCGGCGACGGACGCCACCGCGCTGCTGCGCCAGTTCATCGGCCTGCCGGAAGAGACGCTGGCTCCGGCCCCGGAAGATCATCGTTTTCTCGATTCCGGCTGGCAACGCGGGTATTTCGCCCTGGCGCAGCAAAAGTTCCTGCGCCTGGAACGTTTCTGGCAAATGGCCACCACGGGGCTGCCCGGCCTGTCGAAGCCGCATGAGCGGTTCGTCAGTTTCATGACGCGGCAGGTCCTTGATATGTTCGCGCCGCCGAATCTGCCTTTCCTCAACCCGGAGGTGCTGGCCGCGTGCCAGACCACCGGCTTTGCCAATCTGGAGGAGGGGAGCAAGCATTTCATCGCCGACCTGGTCGCGGCCGGCACCACCCGCGAGCAGGAATTGCCGCTGGTCCCCGGCAAGGACGTGGCCATCACCCCCGGCCAGGTGGTGTTCCGCAACAACCTGATCGAGCTGATCCAGTACAGCCCCACGACCGCCACGGTGCGTCCGGAGCCGCTCCTGATCGTGCCGGCCTGGATCATGAAATATTACATCCTGGATTTGTCGCCGCAAAACTCCATGGTGCGCTACCTGGTGTCTCAGGGATTCACCGTGTTCTGCATCTCCTGGCGCAATCCGGACCAGTCGTTGCGCGACGTTGCCTTGGACGATTACCGAAGCTGCGGCGTGATGGCGGCGGTCGATGCGGTCAGCGCCATTTGCGACGGGGCGAAAATCCACGCCGTCGGGTATTGTCTGGGCGGCACGCTGCTCGCGGTCGCCGCCGCTGCCATGGCCCGCGACCATGACAACCGCCTCGCCAGTCTGACGCTCCTTGCCGCGCAGACCGATTTCACCGAAGCCGGCGAGCTGCAGCTTTTCATCAGCGAGACGCAGCTTGCGTTTCTCGACGACGTGATGTGGGCGCAGGGCTACCTGGATTCCTCGCAGATGGCGGGCGCCTTCCAGATGCTGCGCACCAACGATTTGATCTGGTCGCATCTGGTGCGCCGTTATTATCTGGGTGAGGACGACCATCCGAACGATCTGATGTCCTGGAACATGGACGCGACGCGCATGCCCTATCGCATGCATTCGGAATATCTGCGCGCGATGTTCCTGGAGAACGACCTGGCCGAGGGGCGGTTTCTGGCGGGGGGGCGGAAGATTTCGCTCGCCGACATCCGCTTGCCGGTATTCCTCATCGGCACCGAGACCGACCATATCGCGCCCTGGCGCTCGGTCTATAAGTTCCAGATGCTGAACCCGGGCGACGTCACCTTCGTGCTCACCTCCGGCGGGCATAATGCCGGAGTGGTCAGCGAGCCTGGGCACCGGCACCGGCATTTCTGCCTGCTCAACCGCAAGCCGGGCGATCTCTACGTGCCGCCCGAGGAATGGCAGGAAGCCGCGGTTTGCCAGCAAGGCTCCTGGTGGCCGTCCTGGGCCGGCTGGCTTGCCGCGCGTTCCGGTGCGCCGGTGCCGCCGCCGCCCGAAGGCCGACCTGACGCCGATCTTTCCGTGCTGGAACCGGCCCCGGGGCGGTACGTGCGGCAACGCTGAGGCACGACCAGCCGCCGCTTTCGTTAGGTAAGAAATGGCGGCGCAAGAGGCCCGCCCAGGCGGGCTCGGGCGCTGAAACAGCGTGCATTCATGCGGTTGAGGGCCGATCGCGGCATGGCGCCGTCTGGCCGCGGCCGGCCGGCGCCGCGGGTTGTTAGTTTACCTAAAACTAATAATAACTATACCGAAGCGAAAAAATCCCCTGGCGCTGATCCAAGCCCTCCGCTACAAGCGACGCAACTCTGCACTATTATGCAGGGAGCGACTAACAAGATTGAGGGAACAAATACATGCCAGTGCAGAAGGGCTATTGTGCACCAATGGCGCCCGGAGACCAGCGCAAAACCCTGGTTGATCCGCCGTTATCCGGTCATGGAGGCAAACCCGCCCGTCCTTGACCCCCCGGGCCGGCCCCGCGCCAGGCCCGCTTTCCAATCAAAAATGACACTAGGAGGTTTCATGTTCCAACAATTGATCACGCCCGTCGCGGGGAGTCTCGCGCTGTCCACAATTGTCGCGATTCTGCCGGTGGCGACCGTGCTGCTGCTGCTCGGCGTGCTGCGCCGGGCCGCCTGGCAGGCGGCCCTGTGCGGGCTGATTGTCGGGCTCATCATCGCCATCGCGGTGTGGCAGATGCCGGTGGGTCTGGCGTTGGATTCCACCCTCAATGGCGCGGTGTTTGCGGTCTGGCCGGTGATGTGGATCGTTATCGCCGCCCTGCTCTTATATAATATCTCCGTGGTGACCGGCCGGTTCGACGCGTTCCGCGCCTGGGTGCTCGATTATCTGCCCAATGACCGGCGCGTGGTGCTGGTGGTGCTGGCCTTCTGCTTCGGAGCGCTGCTCGAAGGCGTGGCCGGTTTCGGCACACCGATCGCTATCATCGGCTCGCTGCTGATCATGGTTGGCTTCAAGCCGCTCGATGCGTTGACCTTCGCGCTGATTTTCGACACCGCCCCGGTCGCGTTCGGCGCGCTCGGCGTGCCCATCACCGTGCTCGGCGCCGTGACCGGCCTGCCGGCTCTGCATCTCGGCCAGATGGTCGGCCGCCAGCTGCCGGTCATGGCGTTCATCCTGCCGTTCTACGTCACGGGGCTGTATGGCGGCTGGCGGTCGATCAAGGCCCTGTGGCCGATGCTCGCGGTCGCCGGCGGCAGCTTCGCGCTGTTCCAGGCCATCACCTCCAACTACATCAACTACGCGCTCACCGACGTGCTGGCTTCGCTCGGTTCCCTGGTCGTCACGCTGCTCTTCCTGCAAGTCTGGAAGCCGGCCTATGACGAGGAATTCGCGATCGAGGCCCATGTGCTGGATGCCGAGCGTACCTCCACAGTCTCGCCGTGGCAGGGCTGGTTGCCCTGGGCGATCGTCTCGGTCGTGGTGATTGCCTGGACCCTGCTGAACATCGCGAGCATCGGCCAGCAGGCGATCCATTGGCCGGGCCTGGACAAGGCGATTTCCATCACCCTGTATAACGGCAAGCCTTATGCCGCGATCTGGGGCTTCCAGCCTTTGGCCACCGGCACGGCGATCCTGGTGGCGGCGGTCATCACCGCCCTGGTCACCGGCCTCTCGCCCGCCGGGTTCGTGCGCTGCATCGGCATGACGATCCGTCAGATCTGGGTCGCCGTGGTCACGGTGATGCTGATCGTCGGCCTCGCTTACCTGATGAACTATTCCGGCCTGGCCTACTCGCTCGGCCTCGGCCTCGCCTCGACCGGGCATTTGTTCATCCTGTTCTCGCCGTTCCTCGGCTGGATCGCGGTGATGCTCTCGGGCAGCGACACGTCGGGCAATGCGCTGTTCGGCAATTTGCAGACGGTCGCGGCGCGGCAGCTCCACCTCAACCCGATCCTGTTCGCCGCCACCAACTCTTCCGGCGGCGTGATGGGCAAGATGATCTCGCCGCAGAACATCGCCACCGGCGTGTCGGTGGTGGGCATGGTCGGGCAGGAGGGCAAGGTGTTCGCCCGCACCTTCATCCACTCGGTGGTGTTCACCGTGCTGATCGCCATCCTGGTGGCGGTCCAGCAATATCTGATCCCCGGCATCATCCCCGGCTAAGACAGGATCCGCTCTGTGGAATGGGGGCCGCATCGCAGGATGCGGCCCTTTTTTCATGGCGTTTTAAGGAGGGCTTCTTTTTGTGAACAAAAAGAAGCAAAAAAACTTTATTAATCTGGGCCGTGCCGGTTTCGCAGCCATCGGCCCAAAAGAGCAAAAGTTTTTGCGCCGCTTTTTTCAAAAAGCGGCCGCTTTCTTCGGCCTGGGCTTATTTAGAATAATCTCGTTTTCAGAATCGGCCGCGGACGGGCTTTTTGATGTGTCCCGGGCCAATCCTCCCCCCTGCCCGGCGCGGCGGGCGCTTCCCTGTGGCGCAGGCTGTGCTTAAAGGAACTTCTATGTCGACCCAGCCTATATTGTTCTGGAAGAATTCGGAGACCGGCCTGAAATGAGTTTTCCTGCCTCGCCGCAGCGCCTGACCCATCTGCAACGCCTCGAGGCGGAGTCCATCCACATCATGCGCGAGGTGGTGGCTGAGACCGAGAAGCCGGTGATGCTCTATTCCGTCGGCAAGGACAGCGCGGTGATGCTCCATCTTGCCCGCAAGGCGTTCTATCCCGCGCCGCCGCCTTTCCCGCTGCTGCATGTCGACACGACCTGGAAGTTCCAGGCGATGTACGAGCTGCGCGACCGCATGGCGCGCGAAAGCGGCATGGAGCTGCTGGTCTATCAGAACCCGGACGCTCTCGCGCGCGGGATCAACCCCTTTGACCATGGTTCGCTGCACACCGATCTGTGGAAGACCGAAGGGTTGAAACAGGCGCTCGACAAATATGGTTTCGATGCCGCCTTCGGCGGCGCGCGGCGCGACGAGGAGAAATCCCGCGCCAAGGAACGCATCTTTTCATTCCGATCCGCCAATCATCGCTGGGACCCGAAGAACCAGCGCCCGGAATTGTGGAATCTCTACAATGCGCGCAAGGCGAAGGGGGAGAGCATCCGGGTCTTTCCGATTTCGAATTGGACCGAGCTCGATATCTGGCAATATATCCATCTGGAAAACATCCCGATCGTGCCGCTTTATTTCGCGGCCAAGCGCCCCGTGGTGCGGCGTGACGGGCTGCTGCTGATGGTCGATGACGGACGGTTCCGTCTCAAGCCCGGCGAGGTGCCGGAGCAGCGCAGCATCCGCTTCCGCACGCTCGGCTGCTATCCGCTGACCGGCGCGGTGGAATCCGAGGCCAAGACCCTGCCGGAAGTGATCCAGGAAATGCTGCTCACCACCACCTCGGAGCGCCAGGGCCGCGCCATCGACCATGATCAGTCCGCGAGCATGGAAAAGAAGAAGCAGGAAGGGTATTTCTAATGGATCAATCGACACCTTCCTATCAGGCGGATGCGCTGATCGCCGCCGATATCGACGCCTACCTGCTTCAGCACCAGCATAAATCGCTGCTGCGCTTCATCACCTGCGGCTCGGTCGATGACGGCAAATCCACGCTGATCGGCCGGCTGCTCTACGATTCCAAGATGATTTTCGAGGATCAGCTCGCGGCGCTGGAGGCGGATTCCAAACGTGTGGGGACACAAGGCCAGAACATCGATTTCGCCTTGCTGGTGGACGGGCTCGCGGCGGAACGCGAGCAGGGCATCACCATCGACGTCGCGTACCGGTTCTTCGCCACCGAGAAGCGCAAATTCATCGTCGCCGATACGCCGGGCCACGAGCAATACACGCGCAATATGGTCACCGGCGCCTCGACCGCCGACCTCGCGGTTATTTTGATCGACGCACGCAAGGGCGTGCTCACGCAGACGCGCCGGCACAGCTATCTCGCGCACCTCATCGGCATCAAGAACATCGTGCTGGCCGTCAACAAGATGGACCTGATCGGCTACGACCAGGCGAAATACGATTCCATCGTCGCCGACTATGCGTCTTTCGCGAAAAGCATCGGCATCGAATCCTTCGTGCCGATGCCGATCTCGGGCTTTGTCGGCGATAACATCACCACCAAATCTACGAACACGCCCTGGTATGAAGGCGTGCCGCTGATCCAGCATCTGGAAACGGTGGAGCTGGACGTGACGAGCGCGGCCGCCAAGCCGTTCCGGCTGCCGGTGCAATGGGTCAACCGGCCTAATCTCGATTTCCGCGGTTTCGCCGGCCTCATCGCCAGCGGCAGTGTTCGCCCGGGCGACGCCGTCCGCGTGCTGCCCTCGGGCAAGACGTCCACCGTCACCCGCATCGTCACGCTCGACGGCGATTTGGAAATGGCGGCGGCGGGGCAATCGATCACGCTCTGCTTCGCCGATGAGATCGATTGCTCGCGCGGCGACGTGATCACCGGCGCGGACGCGCCGGTGCAGGTCGCCGACCAGTTCGAGGCGACCATCGTCTGGATGGCCGACGAGGCGCTGCTGCCGGGCCGGGCCTATTGGCTGAAGCTCGGCACGCAAACGGTCACGGCCACGATCCACGCGCCGAAATATCAGGTGAACGTCAACACGCTCGAACATGTCGCGGCCAAGACGCTCGAGCTGAACGCGATCGGCGTCGCCAATGTCACCACCGACCGGCCGATCCCGTTCGAGCCGTACGCGGAAAACCGCGCGCTGGGCGGCTTCATCCTGATCGACAAGCTGAACAACGCCACGGTCGGCGCGGGCCTGCTGAATTTCTCGCTCCGGCGGTCGCAGAATGTGCATTGGCAGGCGTTGGATGTATCCCGCGAGACCCACGCGCGGCTGAAAAACCAGCGACCTTCGGTGTTGTGGTTCACGGGCCTCTCCGGCGCCGGCAAGAGCACCATCGCCAATCTGGTCGAGAAACGGCTGGTGCGGATGAACCGCCACACCTTCCTGCTCGACGGCGACAATGTACGCCACGGGCTGAACAAGGATCTCGGCTTCACCCAGGCCGACCGCGTGGAGAATATCCGCCGCATCGGCGAGGTGGCGAAGCTGATGACCGATGCCGGGTTGATCGTGCTCACCGCCTTCATCAGCCCGTTCCGCGCCGAGCGGCAGATGGTGCGCGACATGATGGCGCCGGGCGAATTCATCGAGATTTTTGTCGACACGCCGCTGGCCGAGGCCGAGGCGCGGGACGTGAAGGGGCTCTATAAAAAGGCCCGCGCCGGCCAGCTGAAAAACTTCACCGGCATCGACAGCCCGTACGAGCCGCCGACCGCCGCGGAACTGCGCATCGACACGACGAAGATGACGCCGGAAGAAGCCGCCGACCTGATCGTCGAGACGCTGATCCCATGAGCGAGTCTTTGCTCCAGAACACTGACGCGGCGCTGGCGGGGCAGATCGCCACCATCGCCGGAGATCTGCTCCTGCAATTGCAGCGTTCCGGCCTGTTCACCGGCAAGGCACTGGGTAAGGCGGGCGACCGGGTGGCCAACGCCTTCATCATGGAGGCGCTGGCGGCGCAGCGCCCGGACGATGCCGTGCTGTCGGAAGAAGAGCGGGACAACCCCGCCCGGCTGTCTGCAAGCCGGGTGTGGATCGTCGATCCGCTGGATGGCACGCGCGAATATGGCGAGGCGCGGGAGGATTGGGCAGTGCATGTCGCGCTGGCCGTCGACGGCCGGC